>Ga0265299_10001196_pt1 | contig 30570 bp, 53 predicted proteins | sample AusTroGonzalo_MG_4_FD_193485 | JGI IMG/M metagenome (GOLD analysis project Ga0265299, IMG submission 193485) | Bovine rumen microbial communities from tropical cattle in Woodstock, Queensland, Australia - Gonzalo_02 | ecosystem: Host-associated > Mammals > Digestive system > Stomach > Rumen ... | reverse complement strand
CTTTCCTTTTTGCGAACAAAAACTTTTTAATCCCCTTTTTAAAGGGTTTTTTGTTGAATTATTTGGGAGAATAGGAAAAGATATGAAAAAATTCACGAAGAAACACAAACTTGATGATATTATTCCGCTTTTGTCGGAAGATTCCTTAAAAGTTGCATCTGGAATGATAGAAGATGCGATTTTCATGGAGAATCAGCTCGAAAAGTTAAGAAAAACAATCGAAAAAGAAGGAGTTTCCGAAAATTATCAATACGGAAGTAAGCAAACAGCCGCAATGACGAGTTATTTGCAGATTCAAAAGCAATACGGAGTCATTATTAAGTATTTGACAGACCTATTGCCAAAAGAAGCCAAAAATGCCGCATCAAGCAATCTTTTGGATTGGGTAAATAGTAATTGATAGAGTTCGAAGAGTATTTCGGCAAGATTCTCGATGGTAAGATTGTCGCTTGTGACAAGATGCGGAGAATAAGCGAAATTCTAATCGAGAATTATCTTTGTCCTAATGAATTTCATTTTGATAAGAAGATTGCAAACCGGCATACAAAGTTTATAGAGCATCATTGCAAGATTCCGAGTGGAAACATCGGACAGGCATTGAGATTGGAGCTTTTTCAAAAAGCAAGACTCCAAGCATTGTTCGGATTTGTTGATGATAACGATTTAAGACAATATAATGAATGCCTTATTCTTGAAGGAAGAAAAAACGGCAAGACAACAGAAACAGCGGCTGTCGAAATAGATATGCTTGTTGATGATAAAGAAGGAGCTCCACAGATTTATAATGCCGCAACAGCAAGGGAACAAGCGATGCTTGGCTTTAATGCGGCAGATAAGATGATAAGACAATCTCCATTGTTGTCTGGAGCAATTCGAAAGAGAGTTTCCGATTTGTACTTTCCAGAGAACTTCGGATTTATCAAAGCATTGGCATCTAATACAAACTCTATGGATGGCTTGGACATTCATTGTGCAGTTATAGATGAATTGGCGGCAATCAAAGACCGAGACTTATACGATTTAATAAAACAGGCGATGGGTGCGAGAAAACAGCCATTGCTTTTTTGTATATCGACAAACGGATATGTCCGAGAAGGAATATTCGATGCACAGTACAAATACGCATCGGATGTTCTGAACGGAACTGTCAAAAATCCAAGATTCCTTCCATTTATATATGAATTGGATTCTCCAGACGAATGGACAGACGAGAATTGTTGGATAAAAGCGAATCCGGGAATCGATACCATCAAATCAAGGACTTATCTCCGAGAGATGGTTCAAAAGGCGAAGGATGATGCAAGTTTTAAACCGACAGTTATGGTTAAGGACTTCAACATTCCGCAGAGTGGTTCTTCGACATGGCTTCCGTTTGAATGGGTTGTCAATGAATCGAAATTTTCCATGGATGATGTCTCTCATAGTTACGCAATCGGCGGATGTGACCTTTCGTCAGTATACGATTTGACTTGTGCCACATTAGTCATTCGAAAGCCGATGAGAGACGAAGTGTTCGTTCTTCAGCAGTACTTCATTCCGCAGAGAAAGCTTGACGAGCAACTCGGCACAGATACGAAGCGGATTCCATACAAATTATGGGCGGAGCAAGGATGGATTACGATAAACGAAGGAGCACAAGTCGATTATTCCAATGTCACGAAGTGGTTTATCGAGATGGTTGAGAAGTATGACATCAGACCGCTTTGGATTTGCTACGATCGAGCACTTGCGGGTTATTGGCAAGTAGAAATGTCCGATTATGGCTTTGAGATGGAAAAAACGGCACAAGGTGCTTATACATGGACACAGCCGATGAAGGAATTGGGTTGTGCATTACAGGAACACAAAATCAATTATAATAATAATCCTGTTTTGCGTTGGTGCTTGGCGAATACAGGTGTCAAAAGCTTGAACAAAGATGGAATCGAAAGCATACAGCCTGTCAAATTACACAAAGACCAAAGGATTGACGGAATGGTTTCCCTTCTCAATGCATGGGTTGGGTATGTAAAACACTATGACGAGTACATTCCATATTTGCGATAAGGAGAAAAAATGGAAAGACGAAGCATATTAGACCTTTTCAAAAAAGAAAAGCCTAATCAAATCAAAACTTTTACCACATTCAAGGAGCTCGGAACATATCGCTCCACATTCGGCAGTTTTGGCAATAATATCTACAACTCGGATGATGTGAGAGCATGTATCAGAACATTGAGTGAGCATACATCGAAAGCGAATCCGAGATGCACTGACGAATCGATTCAGAGATTATTGGCATTAAATCCCAATATATACATGAACGGAAAGGACATGTTGGCGAAGCTCCGAAATATACTCGAAATCAAAAATACGGCTTTCCTATATATAGAGAGAGACAATCTCAACAAAGTGATTGGCTTTTATCCCGTTCCGTTTTCCACATTCTCGGCTCTGGAATACAACAATCGAGTATTTATCAAATTCGAGTTTAATGGGGATGCGGCAAGGAATTTGGTTGTGGCTTGGGAAGATTTGGCAGTTCTCCGAAAGGATTATGTATCTTCCGACTTTGCCGGAGAGAATAACATTCCGCTTTTTAATACTCTGGATGTCATAAATACCATGGACAAAGGAATTGACAATGCAGTCAAAAGCACTGCCAATCTTCGTGGTATTTTAAAATCCACAAAGGCTATGCTTTCTCCCGATGATCTGAAGAAGCAAAAGGAGAGCTTTGTCAAAGATTACATGAATCTTGAGAACGAAGGCGGAATTGCTTCCATAGATGCGACACAGGAATTTAAAGAGATTAATTTAAAACCGACAACGGCAACGGCAGAAGAAGCGGATGCATACAGGGAGAGAGTTTACAGATACTTCGGAGTTAATAAAAAAATCATTACTTCGGATTATACGGAATCCGAGTATGATGCTTTTTATGAGTCCAGAATCGAACCTTTCCTTGTGGCTTTGTCCTTGGAGCTGACGAGAAAGATTTTCACTCCGAGAGAGTTGTCCTTCGGGAATGAAGTCTGGTATGAATCAAACCGCTTACAATATTCGAGTGCCAAGACAAAGATCTCGATGGTTGCTCTTGTAGACAGGGGACTTATGACTCCGAATGAATATCGTGAGTTGTTTAATATGCCGCCTTATGATGGCGGGGATGAATTTGTCATTCGATTAGATACAGCCAAGACAGGCGATACCACAGAAAAGGAGAACGAAGATGATTAGAGACAATCGAGAATATAGAAATATGGCGATGGTTGAAATCAGAAAAAAGGAAGGTTCGGAAGAATCTTCTTTTTTGGTTGAAGGATATGCTACGAACTATAACGAGTATGTCCTTTTTACAGATGAGAACGGAACGGAGTACAAAGAGAAAATACTTCCCGAAGCATTTGATGGAACTGATTTCTCGGATGTGGTATTTCTCAAAGATCATCAAGGCACAGTGTTCGCAAGAACCAAAAACGGAACTTTGTCTCTGGAAGTAAACGAGAACGGATTACTGACAAGGACAGACTTATCCAAGACATCGGCATCGAAGCAGATGTATGAAGAAATCGAAGCGGGTATGTATACTCAAATGTCTTTTGCATTTGTTGTCGATGATGATGAATACAACACAAAGGAGCACTTACGGACAATTAGACATATAGCGAAGTTATATGATGTCTCGGCTGTAAGTTTTCCGGCAAACCCCACAACGGACATTTCTGTTGCGACTCGATCTCGGTTTGATGGATTTATCGAACAGGAGAAAGCGGAGAGACTTGCAAGAGAGCACGAAATCGAAGTTGCCAAAGCAAAATATAACTATTTAAAGGAGAAGAATCATGGCAGAGATTAAAGACATGACACTCGAAGAAGTTGAGAGCAGAATGTCCGAACTCGACTCGATGGTTGAGACTTCCGAAGATACGGAAGCCATTAATCATGCGACAGAAGAGAGACAGCTTCTCAATGAAAGAAAATCAGAATTAAAAGACCTTGAAGAACGCAAGGCACAGGCACAGGAAATCGAGAACAAAGAAGTTGTTCCCGAAGTGATCGAAGAGAGAAAGGAAGAAATCAAAATGAAGAGTCTTAAAGAGTACAGAAACTCGGAAGAGTACATCAATGCTTTTGCAGAATTTTTGAAAACAGGCGATGAGACAGAGTGCAGAGCACTTCTGTCAACCAATGTTGGAGAAGCCGGACAGGTTGAAGTTCCCGATTTGGTTGCTAATGCGATCAAGACAGATTGGCTTCAGAGCGAAATCATGGGACAGGTTCGCAAGATTTCCGTTGCGGGTAACTACAAACAGCAGTTTGAGCTTTCCGCCGGAGATGCAGTGATTCACGATGAAGGTTCGGGAGCAGTGTCAGAAGAGACACTCACACTCGGTGTTGTAACTCTGATTCCCCAGAGTATTAAGAAATGGAAATCCGTATCTGATGAAGTGCTTGACCTTCGTGGACAGGAATTCCTTGATTACATCGTAAAGGAGATTTCATACAGAATCACTCTCAAAGCAGAAGATATTCTTCTGGACAAGATCGTTGCACTTCCCACATCCGCAACATCAACTTCAGTAAATGCAAAGGTTGTAAAAGCGGGAGCGGCTCTCGGCACAATCGCAACGGCTCTCGGAGAACTCAATGCAGAAGCAAGAAATCCCGTTGTAGTAATGAATCCCGCAACCAAGGCGGCTTTCAAAGCGGCTGTATATGCCGGACAGTTCAACGCAGACCCCTTCGAAGGTTTGAAGGTAATCCTTACAAACAACCTTCCCGCAATCAGCTCGGCATCCGAGAACGATACTTATGCAATCGTTGGAGATTTCGGTTATGGTGCTCTTGCTAACTTCCCTAAAGGAGAGACAATCTCAATCAAGGTTGATGATAAGACCAATATGAAATCCGATCTCGTTGACATTCTCGGAAGAGAATATGTCGCTGTCGAGCCTGTTGCTTGTAGAGCTTTCGTAAAGATTACGAAACCCGCCGCAGTATAAGGAGACTAATCTATGAAATTAGTTGTTACAAAGTGCTTTTATGATAAGCAGAACAACAATAAATATCGAAATGTCGGAGAGATCATCGAGATTCCCGAAGCCAGAGCCAATGAGATTGAAAACAGGGGTTATGGCAAGATTCTCGAAGAGAAGAAACCGATAAAGGCTTCATCCAAGGAAGAACCAAAAAAAGAAAAAACCATAGATGAGCCGAAAAAAGTCAAGAGAAAATAGTCGGAAAGGAGCAAGGAAATGACAGACGAGATTTTAATGGATGAAGAGAATACGGAAGCCAACGACAATCCGACTCCGACTCCGCCAACAATATTCGATAAAGTCAAACTTGCTCTTCGAATTTCTCACAATCTATTAGATGGCGAAATCGCAGATGTAATCACTTCCGCTCGACAGGAATTAGTTCGGGCGGGAGTGGATTCCACTGTTGCCGAGTCGGATGATGAGTTAATTCAAACGGCAATCAAGACTTATGCTCTCGAATATTATGCATCAGATGTCAAGGATGCAGACAGATTCAAAGAGAGCTTTATTTATCAATGTGATTGTATAAGGAAATCATTCCCACAGGAGACAGAAGATGTTTGATTCAGTCATTACTTTGAAAAAAGAAACCAATACAGTTGACTCTTATGGCGATACAGTCCAGACATTCACAGAGAGACAAGTGTTCGCAGAAGTGAAATCTATCAGCCAGAGCGAATTTTATCAAGCACAAGCGACAGGGTTGAAGCCGGAAATCAAATTTATCATTGCTGATTTTGCGGATTATCAAAATGAGAAGATTTTATCTTATAAGTCATTTGGAGCAGATACGGCAGAAGATTACACAGTGTTGAGAACATATAGGAACAAAATAAACCTTGAAATCGTATGCAAACGGGGGATTGAATGAGTGCTCCGAAATCGATAACCAAAATCAATAAAAACGGAGTGTCATACACTTCGAATGTGGATGCCTGTCAATACTACATCCATGAATTAAACAGAGCGGCTCTTCGGGATGTGGCGAAATTCGTCAAACGGACATTTCGTGATAAATACTATTCAGTATTTAAAAGACATTCGGGAGATGGCGGAAAAGCTGTCAGCTATGTTGTTAAATCGAGTGCATCGACAACCGCTCCGAGAGTTGAGATTGGTTTGAAAAGTGGAAAGCAAGACGGATTCTATGCTTACTTCCAAGAGCTTGGCAGTTCAAAACAGCCGAGACTTGGATTGCTTCAATCTTGCGTGGAAGAAAATATCGCACAGATTGTGGAGATTGAATCGAAATATTTGAGCGGTCTGGAAGATGAAGCACAAGCACTCTCGATGATTAACGAAGGAGATTTTGAAGAAGATGAGTGAAGAGATTACAAGAACCAATGATTTGAAAATTCTCTTACAAACGAAATTAAAAACGATCGCAACGAATGTCTTTTTTGAGAATGCGACTGATGATGCTTTATTCCCACACATCGTTTTTAATTTTCGGACAATCGATCTCGGAGATTTATCGAGACAGGATTATATTCTGGAAGTAGATGTATGGGATAAGGGCAACTCCACAACCAAGGTGGATGAGTTGTCTGACAAGGTGGAAGATCTCTTGCACATGCAGAATCTTCCGCAATCTCACATTTTACCAACATTTTATAAGATAGACAGAAAATCAATCATGGATGAAGATAAAAAAATCAAACATAGGTTGATACGATTTCAAATTCAGAATTACAAAATATAAGGAGAGATCAAAATGGCTTCAACAGTTTATATCGGTACAGGCGAAGTTGTCTCCGCAGATTTTAAAGTGGTTAAATGGGTTGGAAAGACCAAGGGCGGACAGGATGTAATCATCGAGCTCAAAGATGCAATCAATATGGGGAACATCGAGTGGACAATCGCAGAGAAGAACGATATCGTTCAGAATATCGAATTCCAAGCATGTTATTCCAATACGAATGCGGCTTCGACATCCAACACAGAGCCTTGGAGCATTACAACCGATAATGCTACAACAGCCGGAGCAAGTGAAATCGTTCTCGGAGCGGGAACATTCTATGTTGGCGGAACGGCAGTCGCTCTCACAAGGGGTGGCGGTGCTTTCAATGTAGAAAGAGAATACAGAGAAATCAATGCTGATGGAGACAGGGGAGCAGTTAAAGACAGAGTTGTCATGGAATCATCCAGAGCAAAATTGTCCTTTAATGCTTTGACAATGCTCACAAGATTGTCAGACCTTTACACTTCGATTTCGGCATCGGTTTGATGCGTTTTATGGGGGATGAGAAATCATCCCCTTTTTATTGAAGGGAGAATAGTATATGAGAACTTTACAGAACACAGACATATTCGCATTCGGGAGAATAATCAAAAAAGCGAATATAAAAGAAGAAATCAAAAAGATCGCAACGGATAAGGACACAACCGAAGAATCACTCGGTTTTGATTTACTTTTTATCCTTTTTACAAATTGTTCTGACAAGGAAGTCGAAGAAGAAATCTTCACATTCCTTGCATCACTCTTCGAAGAAGATATCGAGACAGTGAAAAAATCAGACCCGATTGAGACAATCGAGAAATTGAAAAATGTGGCAGATTGGGAGAAGTGGAAGAGTTTTTTCTCATTAACTGCCAAGTCGATGATGTAGAACTGAAAGAGCTCTTGCTTCGCAGATATCATTCATTGTGTCTGGACATGGAGACAGGGGACTTCATTCGTTTTGTTAATTTGGCAATAGAGAACGAGAAAAAAGACAAAGCCGAAAGGTTATATTTGGCTTTGATTCCGACAATCATGAGAAATGGCAAATTTATCACATTTGAGCATTTCTATCAAGAAGTGTCGGGCGGTAATTGGGATTTCAGATCATCAGAAGAAATCCTTGCGGAATCAGAAGAAATCGAAAGAAGGTTATTGGGAGATGGCGATTGACCTTTTCAAGCTTGTCGGAAGCATATATATCGACACTGACAAAGCAAACGAATCTTTACAAAAAACAGATAAAAAAGCTTCATCCTTTGCATCCACTCTCGGAAGTGTTGCGGGAACAGCAATCAAGTTCGGGACTGCCGCCGTTGGAGTGGCAACCGCAGTCGGTGGAGCGGCTCTCGGTGTTGCTGACAAGGTTGCAAAGCAGACGGATGAGATTGACAAGGCATCAATCCGAATGGGAATAAGTGCTGAATCATATCAAGAGTTGGCTTATGCCGCCGGACAATGCGGAGTTGAGATGTCTGTCATGGAAGGAGCGGCAAAAAAACTCGAAGGCACAGATTTGTCCTTTGATGATGCTATAAATCAAATCATGGAGCTCGGAACAGCAGAAGAGCGAAGTGCAAAAGCCGCAGAGCTATTCGGAGAAAAGATTGCATATAATTTGAGTCCATTAATCGAACAGTCGGGAGACGAGTTTGACGGACTTATACAAAGGGCAAATGATCTCGGATTGGTTATGAGTGGCGATGCAGTAAAAGCGGGAGTTGAGTTCGGAGATTTGCTTTCCGATATCAAGAGCATGGTTGGAAGCCTTGCCAATCAGTTCGGAACGGCATTGTTCCCGATTGTGAATGAGCTATTTAAGCAGATAATTGATTTTATGCCACAGATACAATCATATATGGGGCAAATAGTGCCGATTCTGGTTGATCTCATTTCAGAGATTCTCCCGATATTATTTGAGATAATTCAAGCCTTGCTTCCTGTCGCAATCCAGATTATTGAAGAAATTCTCCCGTTGGCAGTCGATATCATCCATCAGTTGCTTCCACTCATACAGGCATTAGTTCCTTTGATAACTCCGATTTCGGGATTGCTGATGGCGATAATCACTCCTTGTGTTCAATTTTTGAGTGCTATACTTCCGGCATTGATTGCGACACTGACATTGCTTGTGGAATCGGTTGTTCCCGCTTTGGGTGTGGTTGTAAATCTGACAGCGGCATCAATCAAAGATTATCTGACAACCTTCTTTAATTTCTTCGAGCCTTTTATCGGACAGATTATCAGTTTATTCGAAGGAGTCTCGACATTTTTGACAGGTGTGTTCACAGGCGATTGGGAGATGGTATGGCAAGGAATCACTTCCATCATGAAAACATACATCAACGGCATGATTGTCTTTTTAGAAGCATTTATAAATCTCTTTGTGGATTCGATAAATACGATTATCAATTCAGCGAAGAGACTTGCGAGTTTATTGCCTAATGTCGATCTCGACACAAGTGTTGGCACAATTCCAAGAGTGTCGATTCCTAAACTTGCCAAGGGTGGAGTTATTGAAGAAGAAGGCTCGGCAATAGTCGGAGAGCGGGGAGCAGAGCTTCTCACACTTCCCAAGGGTGCATCCGTCACTCCGCTCACAAATAATGGATTTGATTATGATAAATTAGCGAGTGCAATCACAAACGGAATCAAAGATGCTTTGCAGATTACGATTCCCGTTAATATCGGAAATGAGCTTCTGGAAACAGTGGTTGTGGATGCGATAAATACAGCGACTTATCGAAGCGGGGGCAGATGATGGCATATTTAAAAAATTATCCTATTTTATTTAATGGAAACTCGATTCCGTTTCCAAACTCATATACAGAGAAGAACGATGTAATTGAGACTGTCAATCAGACAGAAGCCGGAACTGACATTTGCCAAGTGGAGAGAATCAAAAAACTCACACTCTCGATGTCATTTCGGCTCATGGGTTCTTGGGCGAGTACATTTGAAGCACTTGCTTATTCCACATCCACTGTCACAGTGAAGATTTATGACAATCAAACCAATGCTTATGCAGAAAAAACGATGAGAATGAGAAATTATTCGAAGAAGCTTGTGGAGCACTCCGAGAAGATAAACACTGCCGGAATGTATGACATCAGCTTCGACATGGTGGAGATATAATGTATTCGGTTTCAAATGATTATTTATTAGCGGTTGCAAAACCTATAATTCAATATGATCTCAAAGGCACGATTGACGGAAATGCTTTCGTGCGAACGGATGTCTTGGATTGCTCAATTACAAATCAATGCTCTGGAAATGATGAAGTGGCGATTGGCTCGGTTTATATCGGAGAGCTCAATATCACACTCAACATGGACTTAAATAATAATGATCTCATAGACAAGGCAATCACTCTCGAATGTGGAGTGAAACTTGCAGATGAATCCTTTGAGTATGTTCCCATGGGTATATACACAATCGCTTCCGTAGAAAAGAGCAATCTTGGACTCATAATCAAGGCTTATGATAATATGTCAAAGCTTGATAAAGCAGTCTCCGATCAAGTAAACGGAACGGCTTATGAAATCGCAACTTTCATTTGTGCTCAATGTAATGTCACTCTTGCGAATGATGATTTCGATGATTTTGCGAATCATACACAAAGATTGATTGAATATCCAGAATCCGACATCGAGACCTTCCGAGACATGATTTATTGGTTAGCACAAGCCATGGGAGCTTATGTCACAGCCAATCGACTTGGACAGATAGAGTTCAGATATTATGGAATGACTGTCAATGATACTCTGGACACGAATCGGAGATTCACAGGCGGAAAATTCGCAGATTATGAGACTTATTATACAGGCATTTCGGTTGTAAATATTGAAGATAATACAACTTCATATTATGGACTTCAAATCGATGATGGCTTGACAATGAATCTCGGTGCGAATCCGTTTTTGCAGTATGACGATTTGGAGACATCCAGACGAGATGTCTTGACAATGGTATCATCATTTGTCTATGTTCCTTATTCCGTCAATCTCATCGCAAATCCGGCTTATGATTTGGGAGATGTCTTGTCATTCCCTAACGGATTGGGAGACTCATCAAAGAAATTTGTAATCACAAAGTATGTCTGGAAATACAATAAATCGAATTCGATTTCGGGCGGTGGAAAAAATCCGAAGCTTTTATCAGTAAAATCCAAAGTGGAGAAAGAGCTTGATGGCATCCGAAAGAGACAATCCGACAAGGATGTCATTCAGTATTATTCATTCACAAATACAATCGATTTGCAAATCAATGATGGAGATTCCGTCACAATCGTTGATATCAGATATTCAGCCTTAAAGAAAACGGTGGCGATTTTCCTTGCCGAAATATTGGCAGACATCGACACAACTGTCAGTGGGGTTGTTTATACAGATTGTAAAGCGGAGTTCCTGTATTACATAGACGGACTTTTGATATCGAGAACTCCGAAGGAGACTTGGTTTGACGGAGATCATATCAAGCATCTTTTGCAATATTTGATTACAGAAGCCGGAACAGTGCATCACTTGGAAATCAAATGTCATTTGGTTGGTGGCTCTGGATTGATAAAGATGGGAGATATCAAGGCTTGTGTATATGGACAGAATCTTGCCGCTTCCGATTCATGGGATGGATGGATTCGGATTGATGAGAGCTTTGAAGATATCGAGCTTCCGACAATGATCTTCGGAGAATATGCGGATGTTGTAAATATGGAGAGTATATAAAATGATACATGGCAGAACACGAATCAAACTTTATAATCCCATTTCGGGAAATGTCACAAAGGACATCGTAAGCGAGAACACTTTCCAAGGAGCAGTGATCTCGGAAGGATTGAGAAATCTCGGATATGCAAAAGCAAGTTTATACAATAACACAGACAACTCAATCATTGCCAATCCGCCACTTGCCGAGATTATCGGGGGCATTTTGCTTCTGGATTCGGAAGTGGATGCAGATTCGCAGTTCGTTCCTTTGGGAGTAAAAATGACAGGAAACGGAGCTTATGGAGTGACAAATTCATCCGCTCCAACAGAATTAGGTTCTTTTGATAGCAATGCGAGTGACATCCAGATTGCTCAAAAGAAGATTAAATTGGTTTATACATACTCACAGACACAAGCCATCGGAAAGATTGCGAGTGTGTGTCTCACATCGAGAACGGGTGGATATATCGGCATTGGAAATCCAAGCGAAGCGATCGCTTCAACCTTGTGGGATTTGGAGCGAAATGCGGGGAAAGCGGATGTATGTCCACAGACATCATTGGAAACTCTCAAAACAACATATAATAAAATCGTTTGCAATGGCTGTCAGTATTCATTTGAGCTCAATGGAGCAAATCTGACAATCAACAAATTCAGACTTCCCTTGAAGAATGCATCTTTGCTCGATTGCATCCCAGAATCAGCAACAAAGGATGTCTCGGCTTTGCATTATTCATGGATGGGCGGAGATTATATTGTCTCGGCTTATGACAAGAAGATTTATCTTACTCCGAGATCAGTTGTCAAGACAGGAACATTTTATATGTGGGAGTATGATACAGAGACCGAAAACATTACAGAAAAGACATTTACATTCGGATTCCCGACAATCAATGTCTCGGTTGCAAATGGAAAGGTTTTCGCTCCGAATAATTCGAGCGATACATTCGGAATCTTTGATCTGGATGGCACTCCTTTTGATACTGTCGAATGTGGAGATTTCAACACTTCGGTTTATAGTGATTTCGGAGCAGTTGTCGGAGACTTTGGAAATCATGCTTTATTTAAATATAGAAATGTAAATCCGGCAGTGGAACAAATGATGATATATGATAAATCATTAAAAAAAGCATTTCCAACGAACATGCAAGTTGTGGGATTTGACCGAACACAGGGCATCCGACAAGAAGAGACATCCAAGGCTTTGACATACACTTTTTATGCGGGTGGAGCATCATCCAGAGTGACTTGGGCGATAAATAATCCCATTTATCTTGCTACGATCAATAATTTACAAACCCCTGTCATTAAGGATGGAACATCGGGAATGATTGTCGAATATACATTAACGGAGAGCTAAAATGTCATTGATTGAATACAATGGAGAATCAAAAGTTATAAAACGGATTTGTGAACTACTCGACACAATGAGTGGAATCAATTTCGAAGTTGTCCAGACCTTGCCATTGGTAGACATCTCGACAAGCACGATTTACCTTGTGCCGAAGCAGACTGCCGAAGTGGACAATATATATGATGAGTACATCAACACAGATGGCACTTCGCAAGGTTGGGAACTTATCGGCACAACAGAGATTGATCTGTCGAATTACTATACCAAGACGGAAGTGGACAATCTGATTCCCGATGAATTAAAAGATTTGTCAGATGATAGCACTCATAGGCTTGTGACCGATACGGAAAAATCCACTTGGAATGGAAAGTCTGATACTGACGAGAATGTGAAGCAAGTATTTACTGACAGCACAAATACAAATTTTTATCTTCTTGGTTCTAATTCTGACAGCCAAGGAGACGAGACAAATTCAGTCAAAAAAATCGCACACGCATATTTTAACGGAAATTCGGGCAATCTTACAATCCGCCGAAAGCATACAGCAACCGCTCTCAATAATAATATAGTTACGGTTGGCAATGATACTCCCGAAGGAACAAGCGGAAATGTAAACGGAATTTTGCGTTTGTATGGTAAAGGAGCATATTACGGACAGTTTTATGATGGATATAATGCACTGACAGGAAATCAAACTTATAGGTTTAGGAATGCCACAGGAGTCTTGGGTTTGTTGGCAGATGTGACAAATTATGCCGTCTCATCATTTCTCGGAGACTTAAATTTGATGAATCCGCCATACTTTCACACAGCGGGTGGATATCCTTCGGGCAATCCAACATTAAATTATTCCACTAATGAAGATACAGGCGAATACACTGTTAAAGGTGTCGATACTTCTAACAGAGCATTAAACTTCAAAAGATATACACAAGGATTTTATTTACCAGCCGGAAGATATAAAATGTCTGGATGTCCAAATGGCGGTTCATCGAGTACATATTCAATTCGAGTTTATTCATCGACAGAAGGCGGAACTACAACAGGAATCGGAAATGATTACGGAAGTGGATTTGAATTCACATTAATCAAAAGGACTTTGATGCAGATCGTCTTTTATGTAAATGCGAATCAAAATATCAACCTTACATTCAGACCAAAATTGGAAAGATTAAAAGATTTTGTGCTTATGTCAGAGAATCTCAATGACATAGTTGAAAGCGGAGATTATCTTGGTGGAAGCGGAAACTCTTGCACAAATAAGCCGACAGGTGTCACAGAATTCGGACTGACAGTTTTAAAAACAGGAACTTCGAGTTGTAAGCAGACACTAACGCAACCATCGGGAACGGAGTATGTCAGATTCAATGATAATGGAACATGGAGTGCATGGAATTAAAGGAGAGAAAAATGAAGTATATAGTAATTGAAATTCAAGCATCGGATGAAAATGTGGCAACACTTACAAATCAATATGATACAGAAAACGAAGCAGAGAGCAAATTCCACACAATCCTTGCAAGTGCATCGCTCTCATCAGTCCCCAGACATTCAGCAATCATCCTGTCGGACAATGGGGCAATGTTAAAATCGGAATGCTATTATCATGAAAGCACAGTCGATGAAAGTGTGGATTAATGATTGAACGGATTATTGAAAAAATAGAAGCAGAAATAAAGCCATCAGATGAGCTCGAAAAGATCGCTTTCAATTCTGGATTGCTTCGGGCATTGGCAATTATAAAAAGCGAGACCAATGACGATTTGAAATGATGGGAACATTGGTTGTCTTTATAAGCATAATTTTAATATTTATAATCCTTATTTTTGATGATTGGAAGGAGAACTAAAATGTCAGAATGGTGGCAGATTACTCTTGCCATTTGTGGCGGAGCATTGGTATTGGTTAATTTTGGGAATGCGATTGTGAATCTTTTTAAGGCGGCAAAGTCTCCGACAGCATCTCTCGAATCCAGAGTGGATGAAATCGAGAGAAAAATGTCGAGATATGATGATATGTTCGGAAGAGACAAGGCAAGGCTTGATTCATTTGACGAATCCAACAGAATCATCCTTAAATCGCTCCTTGCGATAATCAAGCATGATCTGGATGGCAACAATACAGATGCTCTTAAACAAGCACAGGAAGATTTACAAAATTATATGTTGAATAAATGAAAGGAGATTTTTCTATGAACAATAAGCTGTATGATGTCCTTAAATATTTATTTTTCTTTGGATTTCCCGCTTTGAGTTTTTTGTGGGGAGTAATATATGTTGTCTGGAATATTCCTTACGGAGAACAGATATCAATTACCATTGCCGGAGTTCAGACAGCTCTCGGCATCGCTCTTGGTTTGACGAATGTGGCATATAATAAAAAGATTGGGGAAAAAGGGGAGACATTTTATGGCAATAGCGAAGAATCCGAAAGTAATCATGACTGATGTTCAGTTCGTGGAGAGACTGACACAAATCAGAAATCGAAAGACATTTTACAAGAATAAATATCCATATAATCTCTGTTATATAAATAAAGATGGAAGGACATCCGCAGATTGTGTCAATTTGGTTAAAGCGATCTTGAACGGATATAATGTATATAATAACACAATCGGATATTATCAGAGAGATTTGTCAAATACAGGCGATTGCACAGAAGCCGAACTCTTGGCACAATGTGAAGATGTCTCAAGCGATTTTACGAAGCTCGGAAGCAGAGCCATGATTCTATATATGAAAGGACACATTGGAGTTTATCTCGGAAAGATTGTCTCCGAAAAATACAATGTGATTGAATGCACAGTGTCCTTCGGTGGCGGTGTGGTTTATTCTTGGGTTGATGCAGATGGCACAAGGAGAAACGAAAAAGGCGGTTATAAAGCGAAGAAGTGGACTCATTATGGCTTACCTTCCAAATGGGTTGCTTTCAATGGCTTGGGGTATAATCCAGAGCCGATGCCGAAGCCGATTGATGATATATCAAAAGAGAAAACCGAATATTATACAGTCAAGAAAGGAGACACTTTATCCCAAATTTCTAAAAAATTTAATATGAGCTTGAATGAGTTGTTGCGGTTAAATCCCGACATAAAAAATCCGAACCTTATTCAGATTGGACAGCAAATCAGAATTAAATAAAAGGAATAAAATGCTTTTAAGGGATTACACAAAGCCGGAGTTACAACACTTCATTGATGAGTGCAATTTTACTGATGAAGAATTGCAATATTTCCTTTTGAAATCAAAGGATTGCTCAATCGTGAAGATCTCGATGGAGATGAATGTATCTCCGAGACAGGTCAGCCATTTGGCTGAAAGAGTCAAGAACAAGGTAAAAAGAATAGAATAATATGGTAAAAATACGGAAGAGAGTGTGCGATTTTGCACACTCTTTTTTTTATATAATGAAATCAGAAAGGAGCAATCACTATGGATATGAAGAAATTGGTTAATCTACTTTTAAAAAAAGAAGATTTGAGAGATATCCCGATGAATCACATCTATAAAGTGGTTTGCTCCGTTTTTGATATTTTGACAAATGAGAATGTATTTTATAAGGAGAATCTATGAACTACACTTTGCCGCCACAGCAGATTTTACAGGCAAACGGAAAATCGAGCATTGATGCAATCCGAATGTCTCCGAACTCATCGGTTTTGATTGCCGATACAACAGCTCCGATTGTCTGGAAGTGTGTATCTGACGGACTCGGAAATGTAACCGCAGAAGCCTTCGATATCTCTCATCATAAGACCGAAGCGGAAGTCGAAAAGGAAACCACAACGAATTTGCTTAATGAAATAAGCGAAAGATTAAAGAGATTGGAGATAAACTATGAATCCATTATTGACAGGACTAATGAATCCACAAATAAAACAGTTAATGCAGACAGTTCAAATGTCTCAAAATCCACAAATGGCTATTCAGCAGTTAATGCAAAACAATCCAAATATGAAAAAGGCAATTGATTATGTCAATGAAAACGGTGGAAATCCGAAGGATGCCTTTTACAAATTAGCCAAGGAGATAGGAATTGATCCTGATTCCATCCTTAATTCATTAAAATAATTTGCAAATTATAAATAAATCTATGAAAGGAGAACTACTATGGACAATATGAACATGGGGATTGATGGCTTGATTTTCCTGTTTGCAATCCTTTGTCTCTTCGGTGGCGGTGGATTCGGCTTCGGTGGCGGGAATACCAATGCACTTAATGCAGACATCCAAAGGGGATTTGATGCACAGAACTCGATGGCGAATGAGAGAGAAATTCTCTCGGCAATCAATTCGGGAACAGCACAGTCAGTGGCGGCAACCAATCAGACATTTCATGATTCATTGATGGCAAATCAGAGCCTTTACAATGAACTTGCAAGAGACATTGCCGGACTCGGTGTCGCACAGGCGAATCTTCTTGCCAATCAGAACGAATGTTGTTGCTCGACTAAAATGCTGATTCAGCAGAGCAATTATGAAGGTGCGATGAGAGATGCCGCAACGAATGCAAACTTCACAGCACAGATTCAGAGCGTCAAGGATATGATCGCACAGAATAAGATTGAAGCATTACAGGCAGAAGTTTCAAAGCTTCAGTTAGCACAGGCAACAAGCGGAATGCTTCGCTTCCCTAACTCTTGGAGTTACGATGCCGGACAGTTTCCGCCTGTTTTAAGCACAACGGCTTCCATCTAATCCATTTTTCGGGGGATGATATATTCATCCCCTTTGTCATAAGGAGAGAGTATGAAAAAAATAAAAGAGTATATAGAAAAAATCAACGATGAGATAGACGGAGCGAAGGAGTATATCGAGAAGGCTTTATGGTATAAAGCGAAAAATGACAACAATCGATATGTCAAATATAAAGAAATGAGCATCCAAGAGATTGGACACGCAATGACAATCCATCAGTTCGCTTCCGAAGATATCGAAGAGCTAAAAAGGGTTTATCCAGATATTCCCGAAGCGATGCAAGATGCATGGGATAAGGCTCATAATGAATATGTCGAAAAGGTGGCATGGATTAAGCAGATGCAGAATATGTGACCTTGGGGGTAATTTTGGGGGTAAAATTTTCGTTATTTGGGGTAAAATTTGTTCTTTTACGGAACATTTCGAGAAAAATAAAAACCCCCGAATTGCTCGATTTTTCGGGGGATTGCACTGTTTTCGGTGCTTTGTTAAAATATGCCGGTGGCGGGACTTGAACTGTCAGAGTGGATGCTATAAAGCCTATAAACTCGGCATTTTTTTATTTTTGGGGGTAAATCGGGGGTAAAATTATTGATTTATAAGATTCCCCAATTTATTTGATATGCTATTCTTTGCTTCATCCATGCTCATTGCGTGTTGATAAACGGACTTCATTATGTGATCGGTTTTCCATCCACCGAACTCTTGGATTTGTTTGTCTGTATATCCCAAGTCATGCATATAGGAAGCGAAGAAGTGTCGGAGCTTATGGAAAGGGAATCGTGGGATGCCAAGAGACATCTGGACTCTTTGGAGTTTCCAATACAGGGAATGGGGAGTGCAAGGACAAGCTCCGCTTTCTCTGATGAGATTTGCCACATAATCCGGCACAGTGATTGTTCGATTTGACTCTTCGGTTTTTGTGGTATCTTTTAAAACCCATTGGTTATTTTCATTCAGAACCAATGCTTTATTTATCGAGAGTTTATTTCCATCGAGATCTTCGGGAGCGAGAGCACAGATTTCAGACCTTCGCAAACCGAATGTTCCGAGTATGAACGGAACTTCATATTGAGTCCCTTTTACTTCAGCAAGGATTCTTCGGACATCATCTTCGGTTGGAATATAATCCTGTTTTTTCTTTTTCGGTGGAAGGGCGGGACTTTTTATCTCGATGCCGTAAAACTTCAGCACAGACATCACAAATGCGTTCGTATTGCGAACAGTTTTCGGAGCTTGATAAGTTGCAAGGGTGTTGATTAAAAGTTGAATACAGGGCAAATCTATGCTTTCTATGGGGGTGTTTAGAAAGGCTTCGTCAAGATGTCTCACAATGATTTTATAACCCCTTATGGATGATGGAGACAAAATATTCGATTTGAGTTCGATATATTTCTCGGCGGCATCCTTGAAAGAAATGGAATCGCTCTTTTTCGGCTTTTTACCTTCGAGCAGAATCTTATTCTCAATCAGAGCCTTGGCTTCTTTCTTTTTCGGCTCATGATCGAGAGTGATTCGATATCGGATGCCATCTCTCATTTCTACAATTCTATATTTGCCATTAGGTCTTGATTCAATAGTCATTTTAATTTCCTTTGCTACAACAATGACAGGAAAGCAGACGATTGACGAGCTCGGTGTATTGCTCATCCTTTCTGTCAAACCTTTGCTTCATTTCTTCCATTCGTTTATCTTTAATAGCGATTTGCTCATCCAGAAGTTTTATATGTCTCTCATATTGAATCTTCTCTTTTTCGATTTTATCATGAGCTTTATTCTTTTCTTCCGAGAGCATCAGCCTTAAATCTTTGATTTGTTCTTCCAATTCGGTTATTCTCTGAATCTTCAATTTGAGCAGTGACTTCATTGCCTTTGTGTCCATATCATCCGATTCAGCGATTGTCTCGACATCGAGCAAGGCTTTGACAAGCGGTCTGATTGTCTCATCGTAACGGAAGGATGTATTTTCGGAATCTTCAGTGAATACTCTGGAAATGGTAGAGCGGGAGAGATGCTCTCCGACATCTTCAAGCATCCGTTCGATATCAGTCAAAGACAGATTTTGCTCGATTCTGACTTCTTTGAGTTTTAAAATTATTTCTTTGCTATTCGATTTAATGTTCGACATCTGTATTCTCCTTGTTCGACATTGATAAAAAGTAAAACTTCAATGATACATTTTGCAGTGATAGAATCGGCTTAAAAGATGAGAGCGGAGATTCCGACAGGCTAATCTTCATGATAGATACATCAAAACATTGGGTTGCCTTTTACAAGCCGATGTCTGGAATCTTCGCATTGAAAGGAGTTTATATGGATAGATTACAAATTCTCATTTTATATCTTAAAGCGAGTGACGAGATCAAGAATCAGATTGATGAAATTTTAAAAGAGTCTGAATCGCAGATTGAACTTCTGGATTCGCTTCATCATATCGATTCATAAAATCAAGAGCTTCTTTGACCTTTTCATAATCTTGATGATAAAGCCAGAACTTCTCTTCGGTTTGTCTAATCGAATCTTCGTCATTCTCATCGATCGAAAGGGAATCCAATCTTGCCTTTATCATTTCACTTTCTAATTTTTCCATGGTTTCCATGGGGACATCATAACCCATCAGCCAAGCCGGATTGATATTGTATGCTTTTGATAAATGAAAAATGGCATCTTGTCTCGGCTCACGAGTTCCGTTGATATAATTTGAAATGGCAGATTTCGTTAATCCGCTCTTCCTTGCCATCTCATTTTGAGAATCCCCTGTTAAATTTATCAGTTCTTTTATTCTATGTTTGGAATCAGTGATTTTCATTTCGTGAACTCCTTTCATTACTTATATATACCATAATCGGCAGATATTTGCAAAAGATTTACATTATTTTGTACTTTAATGTTTACAAAACGGAACGCAGATGATAATATTTAAGTGTCAACGAAATAGAACACAAAGAAAGGAGAATTGGGATGTTGAATATTAACACATCAAAGATTCGTGGGCGAATAGTCGAGAAGTATCTTTATCTCGGAGAATTTGCAAAAGCCATTGGTAAGGAAAACCGCTTTATTTCGACATATCTGAATCATCAAAGATATTTGACACAGGAAGATATTGTCGATTGGGCGAAGGCTTTGGAAATCTCCGCAGAAGATATTCCGGCTTATTTTTTTACTGAAGAAGTCAACGAAATAGAACGGCAGAAATCGGAAGGTGTCTGATGAAATTCGAATCAGTGAATAGAAAATACAACCGATTAAATGATTTCATTCGGGGCGAGATGAAGCGGCAACATTACAGTCAAGATGATATCGCATACAGGCTGAATCTTCCGAGAGCGAGTATATCCAAGAGATTGAACGGAATCTCCGAGTGGACTGCCAGAGAGATCATCGATGTAATGGAATTTTTAGGATGTGAAGAAGTGTTCAAAATATAAAAGGAAGTCCGGCTCTTATGTGGGAATCCGAACTTCCAAAGAATAGTTAACAGGGTATTATTCTTTAAATCATTATAACACTTCTTTCAAATATGAGAAAGGAGAAATCTATGGAGAGAGAATTCAAAAGGACAAGAGCGATTGTGAAAGCAATCCTTGAAGAATGTCCGAAATCGAGAAATTCAGACAATGTCTTATATTCCAAAGTGGTTGAAAAATTGAACAGGGGAGCATTACAAAAGCCTTTCGTGGAAGTCATGTTTTCTCTGGATGAGCTCGGACTTCCTTGCTTTGAGACAGTCCGCAGAACGAGACAGAAATTACAGGCAGAGCATCCAGAGCTTCAAGCTTGTGAAGAAGTACAGGATTTCAGAACCGAGAGAGAAGAAGAGTTCAGAAAGGAGTTCGGATGTTAGAAATTTTGAGAATTTTCGGATGCGGCATGATGCTCGAATTTCCAATCATTTTGTGTCTCTTGGCATCAGCAATCTACATGATCGGATTAAAAATCGGAATTTTTAAAGAATAAAACATCGATGTCGGGATTCACGAACCAAGGGCAATGCTTATTCATGCTGATTGATTTCATCACGAACCGAGTTCCGACATCGGGAAAGGAGCAGATGTGGCAGACACAGACAGGAAATCGTTTGTCATATACAAAACATGGGCGAAGTTGATTATGTCTCTCGACAATGAGAATGCCGGAATACTCATCAAGGCAATTTGCTCACATCAAGAAGGAGTCAAAGTCGAGATCGAAGATTCTACGATTCAAGCCATATTTAACATGATACAGGACAAAATGGATGAAGATTCGGAGAAGTATCAAGCCAAGGTGGACAGGATTCAGAAGATTAACGAAACGAAATCGTTACGAAATCGACACGAAATCGAGACGAAATCGACACGAAATCGAGACGAAGTCGTTGGTGTTACTGTTACTGATACTGTTACTGTTACTGATACTGTTACTGTATATAATGACATTTTCGAAGCATACAATCAGCAGAGCAATCTTCCAAGCAGTCGAGCTCTTACGAAGTCCAGAATCGATGCTATCAAAAAATTATTAGATGCTTTTGATAAGGATGAGATTATCGATGTCTTTAAAAAGGCGAACGAAGTGCCATGGCTGACAGGGCATAACGATAAACGATGGAGAGCAGACTTCGATTGGCTCATAAATATCGATAACTTTGTCAGAGTTCAAGATGGCAGATATGACAATCTCACGAATGAGAAGCCGAAGGGATTTATTTCCGGCAATTATGACTTTGATGCTTTGGAGAGAGAAGCAAGGATGAACTAAAGGAGAATATATGAACAGATTTAGATTATTAAAAGCGGATGAGATCGAGTGCAGAATCGCACAGGTTAAATCAAACGGAATCGCATTATTGCTTTATAAAACAGCCAGAACGGATGCCAATCTTCTGGATGAGACTGTTGGGGTTTGGGATTGGCAGAATGACTTCAAGATTATCGATGGAGTTCTTTATGGCGGCATCGGCATCAGAACCCAAGATGGTTATGTCTGGAAGTGGGATGCGGGAACGGAGTCATATACAGAAGCGGAGAAAGGAAGGGCATCCGATGCTTTTAAAAGAGCGGGTTTCAAATGGGGAATCGGTCGAGAGCTTTACTCCGCTCCGTTCATCTGGATTCCGAGTGACAAATGCAAGATTACTGATGGCAAATGCTTTGACAAATTCGAAGTGGCTTTTATCGAGTATGATGCGAACTCGGATATCTCGGCTTTATCGATTATAAACTCGAAGAGCCGAGTGGAAGTGTATAAATTCGAAGCCAAGGACAAACCGACTGAAGTGTTCAGTGGAGAAGATAAGATTTCGGCTTCAAAAATCAAAATCATACAGGACAGATGCGAGAAAGATGCAATCCCTGTCGAGTTTATCTTGAAGAAATGCAAGATTGAAAAAATCGAAGATATGAGAGAAGAGCAGTTTTTGAATGTAACGAGCGGATGGAAAAATGTAAAGGCACAATTTGAAGATGAACGGAAGAATAGTTGATATCATACGGACATTTGAACAGAAATTCAGAGTGACATTTGAAGTCGATTCGGTTGATGAGCTGAATGGCATGGATGGGAATATCACAATCGATGTCAAAAAGGTTCGGGGGAAGCGGTCTCTGAATGCGAATGCTTACTTTCATGTTCTGGTTGGAAAGATCGCAGAGAAGAATCATACATCCAAAGCCTTTGCGAAGAATCTACTCATGGCAAGATACGGACAGGAAGAGATTATCGATGGAGAGAGATATATCATCTCGGTTCAGTCGAATATTCCCATGGCAGAGAGAGAAGATATCCATTGCAAAGCGATTGGCTATGGACACGCAAACGGAAAGGAGTTCGTTCATTATTGCGTAATGAAGCCAACTCATGAATACGATTCTAAAGAGATGAGTCATTTGATTGACGGAACAGTTGACGAAGCCAAGGAGCTTGGAATTCCGACAATGACTCCGGCAGAGATTGAAAGGATGAAGCAGTTGTGGAAATCAAATCAATATTAACCGATGATTTTGAGCATTGCTATCTATGCGGGAGACAGTCTCAACAGTGGCATCATATCTTCAATAAATACGATAAAAAACGAAGTGAGAAATATGGGTTGCTTGTTCCGCTTTGCTCTGGATGTCACATGAGAATCCATGATCGAGACGAAGCAACGAATAAATTGCTGAAGCGGACAGCTCAAATCAAATTCGAAATGATTTATTCAAAGGAACTCTGGTTTTCGGAATTTGGGAGAAATTACAAATGACAGCTCATTGCTTATTTGAACAATCTGGTACATTCAAAAATGAGTTTAAAAAGCTCGGAATAGATGCCAAGGATTATGACATCCAGAACGAATATGGAGAGACGGATTATCAGATTGATTTATTTGCTGAAATTGTGGGGGGGTACGAAGGAAAACCATCAATCTTTGACAGAATATCCGAAGAAGATGTGATCTTGGCATTCTTCCCTTGCACAAGATTCGAGTGCCAAGTGTCTCTGTTTTTTAAAGGCAAGAGCTTCGGACAGGACAAATGGAGCGATGAAGAAAAGATAGAATATGCGAGACGATTACACGATGAACTTTCGGAATATTACTCGGTTTTTTGCAAACTATTTTTGATATGTCTCAAAAGGAATTTGAAGCTCATTGTTGAGAATCCATATACACAACCACATTATTTAACTCTTTATTTTCCAATCGAGCCGGAGCTTAAAGACATGGACAGAACGAAAAACGGAGATTGCCTTAAAAAACCAACTCAATTCTGGTTTGTGAATTTCAAGCCAAGCAACAATGTCATTTTCGAACCACTCGAAGAAACGAGAGTTCACACATGGAGTTCTATTCGGAGCTTTGACAAAGAAAAGCAATCACAGACAAATCGCTCGAAGATACATCCGCAGTATGCGAACAGATTTATCAGACAGTTTATTTTATAAGGAGTTTTTATGAATCAATTTGAGATAAATAAAAAAATGCCACATTTCACGATATATGGCAGATTGGGGACTTATAACGATTATATACACGAATGCCGGAACAGTCCCTTTGATGGAGCGAAGATGAAGAACAGGGATGAAGCCTTGGTTATGTGGAACATGGGAGACATCGTGGAATATCACTTTGACAAAGTGATTCTACACTTCCGATTTTTCGAAGCGAACAGGAAGCGAGACAAAGACAATATATTCGCTTATGCCGCCAAGATCGTTCTGGATGCCATGGTTGAACTCAAAATTATCGACAATGACGGATGGAAGCAAGTTGAGAATTTTACTCATGATTTCTTCGTGGATGCAGATTCTCCGAGAATCGAAGTCTATATCGAAGAAGTCGGAAAGGGGAGACATGGATGTTGAGAAAGGAAAGCAGTTGCTTTCAAAAGCTCGAAAGATAGACATGGAGATTGCTGACAAAAAAGATTTAATCGAAGCCTTATACACTTGCGTTGGTTTACAGGGGATTTCTTATGACAAGATTTCAGTTGTCACATCCCCAGAGAATAGATTCGAAGCGATCATGGCAGAGATTGACCTTCATAAAAAGGAAGTCGAGAAACTCCAAAAGCAGAAAGCAAAAGCAATCAGAGAAGTACAAAAGAAGATTTCCGCTCTCGAAGCATCCCCAGAGAAGCGAATTCTGACAAGCTTTTATATCGGATGTCACAGCATGTTGGAGATTGCAGATGCTCTCGGATATGAGATTTCTTATTGCTATCAGTTACGAAAGAAAGGGATTGAGAAGCTATGAACAAGCCAAGATGGGTTGAAACCACTGATGGAAAGATTATCGAAGTCAGAGCAGAGACAGAATCGTTTGTCTATGGAGCAGAAGTGTTGATTGACAGCCTTCCGCTTCGATATGGCGAGAATGATGTTTATGAGAAAGAGAAGATCATTGACGAAGGAGAAGAGTAATGGATTATTATTGCGGCGAATGTGACATGGTTATCAGAGAAGAAGATGTCGACACATTCTATCAGCCAAGTGAAGCATGGGGACATGTAGTATATGAGAAATTCCCGATATGCCCGAAATGCGGAGAACCTGTCGGAGAATTTATGGGAGAGCCTTATACAAGCGAATACAACAACCCTTTCGGGGGAAAGGATTCGGATTATGATTAATCAATATTTTGAGAATCTGATGGCATGGCAGATTGACAACGGAGTGTTCTTCATATCTGGAAGAGACATCGCTTGTATGACTGCCGGAATATGCATCGGAATCATATTCGCATATTTTATTCAATATGCCAAATGGTTAGAGAGCGAGTGGAAAGAGCATCGCAAATGGAAAAAGAAGAGACGGATGGACAAATCCAGAAAGGAGCAAAGATGATGAGTCACGAATTTAAAGTAAAAGTAGAGAATGTCAGCCAATCAAGCGGATATCCCAATCAATTTATAGTGGCAAGGCTTGTTGATGGCGAGTTGTGGTATTACGGAACTTATGAGACCGAAGAGAGAGCTAATGAAGTTCGAAGCGAATTTGAGAACGGAATCGTTCTGAAAGGAGTGAGCGAATGAACACAGGAGATCGAATTAAAATCTTCGAAGATACGAACAAATTGGCTTATATAGACATGATTCATGACATGGGTTTCAACTGCCATGTCAGAAGGAATTTTATTATCATCGGAGAGCGAAGAAGATTGACCGATAAAGACAAGCAAGAAATCGGGAGAAAAATCACAAGAGCCATGCGAGACAAGAACATGAGTCGAGATGATGTGGCAAAGGAAGTTGGAGTGACATCATATACAGTCTGGAATTGGCAACTTGGGAGATCAGTCCCAAGCATATTCAATCAAGAGATATTGAAGATTGTGTTGGGGGTAGAGATATGACGAGCAGAGAATTTGAAACCATGCGAAATGCATCAAAACAGGAAATCAAGATTGCCATATTGAGAGAATTGGATTCTATCAAGGCAGAGATCAAAACCAACATATACAAGAAGATTCATGATGGATATGGAACGGCATCGAGCATTTGCGATGATATTATGGCAATCATTGAAGAGCATGAAGAAAGGATAGACGAATGAGATTATCAATCATAATACCTTATTACAATACAAAGGAATATACTGATGAACTCATCAAATGCCTTGCTTCGCAAAGGCGGGATGATATCGAGATCTTAATCATTGATGATGGGAGCGATTCTTGCTATTTTTGCGAGATGGATGGAATCAAAGTAATCCGTCAGAAGAATGGCGGTGTATCATCCGCCAGAAACACAGGATTAAAGAAAGCCAAGGGAGAATACATCGCATTCATCGATTCGGATGATTTGGTTTCCAAGGATTATATAGAGCAGATATTTAAAGCGATCGAAGGGAATCCCGACACTGTATATCTCTCATGGAAGTCGATTGATGGCAGACTTGGGAAGATAATCTCATCCGAGAGAGATGAGTTCAATCCATGGAATAGATGTATATGGAACAGGATTTTCAAAGCAGAATATATCAAAGGCATGAGATTCAATGAAGAACTGATGGTTGCCGAAGATGATGATTTTTTGAAGCGACTGCCGGACACGAACAAAAAGACATATATATCAAAGCCGATTTATTTATATCGCTCTGGAAGAAAGGGCGGACTGACAGAAAGGAAATCAAAAGGAGAATTCATGGCAGATGGCAGAGAGAAGCCGAGAATCAAAGCACAGGTTGTGATTTATTGTGCGAACATGCAAAAAATAGGCGGGATTGAGACTTGGATTTATTATTGGTGTCGAAATATGTATGAGCTGTATGACATCATGGTTGTATTTTCCGAGAATATGGATGGCAGACAGATCGCAAGGCTTTCCGAGATTGTCCAAGTCATGAAACTCAATCATCGGCTGATTGAATGCGACACTCTCATCAATACAAGAATCACAGACAAGATTCCCGAAGAGTTCAAAGCGAAGCGGATTGTTCAGATGGTTCATGGATGCTATTCGGCATTGTTCTGTTGCGACATACAGCCGGAAAGAGACAAGGTTGTCTTTGTCTCCCAAGCGGCGGCAGATACATTCGAAAATGTTGACAAGTATGAAGTAATCCACAATTTCACATATAAAGAGAAAGAGAACAAATGCTTATTTCTCATAACGGCATCCAGATTCACAAGGGAGAAAGGCGGAGACAGGATGATTCAACTTGCTTCCACATTGAGAGCAAAAGGAATCGAGTTCATCTGGTTTGTATTCAGCCATCAGAACACAAAGCTTGTCGATGGTATGATTAAGCTCCCAGAGACCTTGAATGTCAAAGATTATATTGCCAAGTGTGATTATTTGGTTCAGCTCTCGGATTCGGAAGGCTTCGGATATTCGATTGTCGAAGCTCTGGAAATGGGAGTTCCTGTCATTACAACTCCGATTGGAGTGCTCGAAGAACTCGGATTCCAAGATGGCAAGGATGGATATATCGTTCCCTTTGATATGAAAAACATCGAGCCGGAGCGATTCTTGAAGAAACCGAGTCCAAGCTTCGAGTGGAATAATGATCGAATAAAGAAGCAGTGGATTAAACTACTCGGAAAAAGCAAACCGACAGGCGATTATTTGAAACAAGGCAATATGCTAAAGCTCGAAATCATAGAGAACTATTCCGATCTCGAAATCGGCAGAGAGATGAGAGTGGGAGAAATAGTGGAGATGAGACGAGCGAGAGCATTGCTGATTGTCGGATGCGGAAAGGCAGTAATAATAAAATGAGAATCGGATTGATTGATGTTGATGGACATCGATTTCCAAATTTGCCACTCATGAAGCTGTCAGCATATCACAAATCTTTCGGAGATCAAGTCGAATGGTATGACTCTTGGAGCGGACTTTGCAATCCTTATGATAAAGTATATCTTTCGAAGGTGTTTAGTTTTACGGATGATTATTCGTTGCCAATATATTCAAAAGAGATCATTCGGGGCGGGACAGGTTATTGCATTGAAGTCATGGATGGGAAAGAAATCTTTTATGCAGAAAGAAACAAAGATTTGCCAGATGAGATTGAGCATATATATCCAGATTATTCATTATATCCAGAAGAGACAGCAGATACAGCCTTCGGATTTTTGACAAGGGGATGTCCAAGGGGTTGTTCGTTTTGCATCGTAAAAGATAAAGAAGGGATGTGCTCTCATAAGGTTGCTGATTTGTCTGAATTTTGGAATGGACAGAAAAACATTGAGCTTCTCGACCCAAATATATTAGCTTGTCGAGATTGGAGAGATTTATTACAACAACTGATTGATAGCAATGCGAGAGTCAATTTCAATCAAGGATTGGATATTCGAATGATGAATGAAGATAAATCAGAGATGATCTCAAAAATTCCAATTAGTAAAATACATTTTGCATGGGACAGATTTGAAGATAAAGAAATGATTCAGCCGAAATTCAGACAGTTCCGGCAACGATCGAAGATTGATTCTCATCGATTACAAGTTTATTGCATAGTTGGAGACAGAGAAAGAAAAGTTCTCGATTCTGACTTGGAACGCATTTATTGGCTTCGGGACAATGGATTCGCTCCTTATGTAATGATATATGAGAAAGATTTACTTCCCAAAAAGCATGAGCTTCGAAAGCTTCAAAGATGGGTTAATAATCGAATCATATTCTGGAAAGTAAGGACATTTAAAGAGTATTTGACGGAAGGAGAATAAAAAATGAGAGATTACAGAGAGAAACTTGTCAATGGGTGGCTTACTGATGGAAAAAACTTCGGAATGATTCCTGTCAGAATCCGAATGACGAATGACGAAAAAGGAAAAAGCTTGTCACTCACAACGGAGATGAACGAGAAAGATATGGGAATCCAGATAGGCATACCACTTGAAGCCGTCAGAGATATTATCAAGGTTGTGGATAAGGAGAATAAAGAATGAAAACTTGCAAAGGTTGTAAGCACTATAAAAAAGACGAAAGAATAGGAATTATAGTTTGTGAGTATGGTTTACACGAAAGTTATTGCGAAAAGGACAAAGAAGATTTTGCTATCGCCGAACTTGAAAAGATAAGAGAAGAAATAGAAAATGACCAAGAACAAATGGCAAATGAAAAAGATTGGGGCAGATATTATGGTATGGGTTGGGCTATTCGTATCATTGATAAACATATTTCAGAACTGAAAGGAGTTAACAATGAGCAATCTTGAAAAAGCAAAAGAACATATCAAGAATTTGGCGAATGATTACAAGTGTTGCGACAATACAATCTCTTTTGAAGAAGCATTGGCATTGAATGAAGCACTCCAAAATCCTTGCAAGATTTGTGATTACTTTGCAGAAGATGATATTTCGTATTGTAGGAAGAGTGAAGTGAAAGGAGATTAAATTATGACATTATTCTTTATAGGTTTAATAACAGGAATGCTTATAAGTTTGGTTTGCTATTTTACGGCATATATTATCTTGAAAAAAAGGGAGAATGAAGATGATATTGACTGACATGTTTGATTATATCGGCAAAAATATCAGAGTCTATCTGGATGATGGAAAGACACTCGAAGGAACTCTGGAATATATACCAACATATTCGGAGATGTATCAGTTCCGAAGAGCAAAGCATTTTTATATTGGCGAAGAGTGTTTCAGATGCCATCATGTCAGAAAGGTGGAAGTGATATGACAATCATCGTTTTGAGTTGCTCAAAGAATGAAGATACATTTCTCCCGTTCTGTCACTTCATGGAGAAATATTATCCGAATCATCCCAAAATCATATATTTCACAGATGGCATCATAAATCCTTTTTATACTACGATTCCGATTCACATGACACTTGATAAATGGACAAAGGGATTCCGAGAGTTTCTGAATTGCATCTATGATGAGTATGTTTTATTGATGATTGACGATTGCTTCATCCGACAGCCTGTCGACATCCGAAGGATTGAAGAAGCATTGAGTATCATCCAGAGCGAACCGAATGTCGCTTGTATGAATTTCGAGAAGTCATGGGATGAGAGAGACCTTCCGACAGATCATGACGGATGGAAAATCAGACAGCATGGGAGCGAATATGAAGTGTCTCTGATGTGTGGATTATGGAGCAAGGAGAAGCTGATTGATGTCATAGACAGAGATTGTTCCCCATGGGAG
>Ga0265299_10001191_pt1 | contig 30761 bp, 21 predicted proteins | sample AusTroGonzalo_MG_4_FD_193485 | JGI IMG/M metagenome (GOLD analysis project Ga0265299, IMG submission 193485) | Bovine rumen microbial communities from tropical cattle in Woodstock, Queensland, Australia - Gonzalo_02 | ecosystem: Host-associated > Mammals > Digestive system > Stomach > Rumen ... | reverse complement strand
GTCAGACTGCCGAAAATACTTCCATGCTCGGGACTCCGTTCACCGTCATGGTCGATAAGCTCGAAGGCTGCACGACGGGCGTTTCTGCCCACGACCGTGCCGCGACGATTCAGGCTCTTGCCGATCCGAATTCCAAGCCTTCGGACTTTGGCCGTCCGGGTCACATTTCTCCGCTTTACGCCCAGGAAGAAGGCGTTTTGCGTCGTGCAGGCCACACCGAAGCCGCCGTGGACCTTGCTCGCCTTGCCGGACTCCGCCCGGCTGCCGCTCTTATTGAAATCATGAACGAAGACGGCACGATGGCCCGTATGCCGCAGCTCCAGGAAGTCGCCAAGAAGTTCGACCTCAAGATTATCTCGATCCGTGACTTGATCGACTACCGCCTGAGAAACGAAAAGCTGGTGCAGCGCGTGGCTGCCCCGCACGTTTCGACTAAGTACGGCGATTTCACGGCTTATGCCTACCGCAGCAAGACCGACGGCGTCGAACATGTGGCTTGGGTTGCCGGTAATCCGGACTTCAGCAAGCCGGTCTACGTTCGCGTCCACAGCGAATGCCTCACGGGCGACATTTTTGGTAGCCTCCGTTGCGATTGCGGCGACCAGCTTGCCGCTGCGATGAAGTTCATCGGCGAACACGGTGGCGTGTTCCTCTACATGCGCGGTCAGGAAGGCCGTGGCATCGGTCTTTGCAACAAGCTCCGCGCTTACGAATTGCAGGAGAAGGGTCTCGACACGGTCGAGGCGAACCTCCACCTTGGGTTCAAGTCCGACTTGCGCCAGTACGGTACGGGCGCCCAGATTCTGGCGGACCTCGGCGTGAAGGAAATGCGACTCCTCACGAACAACCCGAGCAAGATTTCTGGCATTTCCGCTTACGGCTTAAAGATCGTGGAACGCGTGCCTATCGAAATCAAGCCCAATGAAATCAACCGTTTTTACCTGCGCACCAAGAAAGAAAAGATGGGCCACGAGCTCCATCTCGACAATGCGGATCATGGCGCAGCCGAAGTTTTAGACGAAGGAAAATAAGATGAAAGAATTCAAAAATTCCCTCAATGGTTCTAACATGAAGGTGGCGATTGCCGTTGCCCGTTTTAACGAAGTGGTGACGGACAAGCTCCTCGAAGGTGCCGTCCGCGAACTCGAAACGCTTGGCGTCGATAGCGACGACATTGCCGTTGCCCATGTCCCGGGTGCTTTTGAATTGCCGGGCGTTTGCCGCAAGTTTGTCGATTCCGGCAAGTACGATGCCGTGATGGCTCTCGGTGCCGTTATCCGTGGCGAAACGGGACACTACGACGTTGTCGTGAACAACTCTACGAGCGGTATCGCATCCCTCGCTGCCGAAGGCAAGGTCCCGGTGATTCTCGGAATCCTCACGACCGATACGGTCGACCAGGCGATGAACCGCGCTGGCCTCAAGGCTGGCAACCTCGGTTGCAACTGGGCAAGAACTGCAGTTGAAATGGTTAATCTTTACAAACAGATTGGAAAGTAATTATGGCACAGATTAGTTTTAGACCGGCTCGCGTCTTTGCAATGCAGCTGCTTTATGCAATGGAAATCTCTGGTGCAACGGCGGGCGAGTCCCTGCCGGGCGTTCTCGAAGCCCAGCCGCTTCAGGATGCCATGAAAAAGTATGGCATGAAGCTTGTGGACCTCGTCCAGGCTCACAAGGCAGAACTTGATGCCGAAATCGAAGCTTGCTCTGTTCATTGGGGAATTGAACGTATGGCAACGCTCGACCGTATTATCCTCCGCATCGCGATGGTCGAACTTTTGTATGTTACCGAAGTCCCGATGAAGGTGGTTCTTTCCGAAGCAGTTCAGATCGCGGCAAAGTTCAGCACGGATTCCTCGGGCACGTTCGTCAACGGGCTCTTGGCAGGGTTCATGCAGAAGCGTGGTATGGTCGCTAACAATACTAAGAAGGATGCTTAATTTTTATGAAGATTAACGAGAAATGGCATAAGCATATTTTTGCCGGTATCGCTGGCTTTATCGCTTTGATCGTCTACATGATGACGATGGCTCCGACGGTCTCTTTCTGGGACTGCGGTGAATTCGTCGCTTGCGCAAACACCCTTGGCATTCCGCATCCTCCTGGAACTCCGTTCTTCGTGTTCCTTGCCCGTGCGGTCATCCTCTTCTTGCCGTTCGTGGGCGAAATTGCAAAGCGCGTGAACTACATTTCTGTTGTGAGTTCTGCGGCGACGGTCTATGTGACGGCCCTCTTTGCGTGGGAACTTTTGGCAACGGTCCTCAAGACGGACGCTCTTGCCGAAAAGATTTCTGAAAAGATGCGCACGTTCGTGCTGGGGACTGCCGCTCTCGTGGCTGGTTTCCTCCTTACGTTCTCCGATACGTTCTGGTTCAATGCGGTCGAAGCCGAAGTTTACGGCATCGCCATGCTTATCCTTATGCTCGTTTCTTACCTCGGCTTGGTGTGGTACAATAAGCGCGAAGAAGCGGGTAACGAAAAGATCCTCATCTTTATTTGCTACATCGCATTCCTCGGCGTGGGTGCTCACCTCTACACGATGCTTACGGTTCCGGCCGTGTTCGTGCTTCTCCTCGTGGCCGAGCCGAAAAAGATTGTTGAACGCATTCCTATCTGGATCACGGGTACGCTCCTTTGCTCCGTCATCTACATGGTTTCGGCATTCATCGAAATCTCTCTCCTCTGCCTTATCGTTCTTTCTATCATCGTCTTTGTGCCTGCCATTTCTTCCAAGTTCAGACCGAATGTAAACAAGGCCTTTAAGTTTTCCCTTGCATTCTCGTTCTTTGCTTTGGTCGGCTACAGCACGCACCTCTACATCCCGATTCGTTCCGAACTCAACCCGACGATTGACGAAAACGATCCGGAAATCAACATCCGCGACGAACAGGGCAACCTCCAGCTGGGCAACATTTTCAAGGCCGAGAACTGGGACGCCTTCAACGCCTTTATCGAACGTAAGCAGTACGGTTCCGAAAGCATGATTTCCCGTGCCTTCTACCGCCGTTCCCGCTTGGCCCACCAGTTGCTCTCTTTCCCGAGCATGAGCTACGGTGGTTACCAGATGGCCCAGTACCTCCCGTACAAGGTGGGTGGGGTGAACTACGTCAACGGTGTCTACACGTTTGACGCTTCCGAAAATGAACCGGTCGAACGTTTTGGCTTCAAGTTCCCGACGCAGATGTCGTTCATGGGCGACAACACCTTGATGCAGCTCATTTTCTTCTTGATTTTCAATGGCTTGCTGATTGCTGTTTGCGTTTATGTTTACAAGCGCAATAAGCACGTGGGTATCTTTATTTCTGCCCTTTACGCACTTTGCTCTCTCGGTCTTTTGTTCTACATCAACTTTGCCGATGGCACGCGCATGGAACAGCGTGACCGCGACTACTGGGTGAGCGTGATGAACCGCAATGTGGCGGACTTGAACAATGCCGGTGCTGGCATTACTGCCGTTCCGGACCCGAACGAACTCATTGACCTTCGCCAGACCATCGAAACGTCCAGGTTGGCAATCGAACGCCTCCGTTCCCGTAGCGCTCCTGCTGCCCGTATTGCTGATTTCGAAAAGCAGATCAGCGATGCCGAAAATTCCGTCGCTTGGAAGAACTGGCAAAAGATCGAAGAAAACTTTGCCCGCTTTGGCCAGCGTGCTCCGTTCCCTGAAGCGGTCCACATGGAAGTCCGCGAACGTGACTACTTCTATACGCCGGCCTTCATCTTCATGAGCATGATTTACGGTATTGGTGCTGGCATCCTCGTGCTGCTTGCCGCAACGTCTGTAACGACGGCCGCATTTGCAACTCCGATTGCCGGAGCCCTCGTGCTTCTTTCCCTCGTCGTGCCTTGCGCGGCCAACTACACGGAACATGACCGCTCCGGTCTTTGGGTGCCGTGGGATTACGCCTACAACCTCCTCAACAGCTGCCGTCCGAACGCTATCCTCTTTACGAATGGCGATAACGACACGTTCCCGCTGTGGTTTGCTCAGGAAGTGGCTGGTATCCGTAAGGACGTCCGTGTGGTGAACCTTTCCTTGGGTAACACCGACTGGTACATCAAGCAGATGCTCACGAACGAGCCGATCCTCAAGCTTTCTTACACCAAGGAAACCATCGACAACGACATGGTCCTTGACAACAGCAGCGCCTCGAATCCGAACCACATGGTTTCGACGTGGGTCCGCCGTGCTGAATCTCTCAAGCCGAAGCTCAAGGAACGTATCGACCAGATGCAGTCCTCCATGTATCTCTCTCCGGCTGATTCTGCAAAGCTCCTCCAGTTTAAGGTGAACTACCAGGTTTGGGACGCCTTTACGGATTGGGCTAAGAAGTACCGCTCCAGCATGATGCTGACGCAGTACAAGTTGGTGATTGATCTTGCTCTCCAGAACATGGACCGCCCGATTGAAATTTCGACGACCGTCGGAACATCCAACTTCATGGGCCTTGAAAAGTACATGGTCCAGGAAGGCATGGTCTATAACCTTGTGAAGGGCGATCTCACCCCGAGAACCAATTCCTTTGATGCTGCAAAAACGGCTGCCCTCATCGACAGCGTTTACAAGTTCCGCGGCCTCGGTGATGGCTCTGCCTACATCAATGCCGAAACGGAACGCCTCCTCAGCAGCTACGTTTCGCTCTACCTCCAGATTTCGTTTGACGCCCGCGAAAAGATTGCGGCCCTCATTTCCAAGAAGCCGTTCCGCCAGGCCGACAAGGACGAAGTGGAACGCATCGCCAATGACGCCGCTAAGTACCTCGAACTCGGCATTTACCAGTTCCCGAGAGAATGGCGCAACTACTGGGCCGCTTCTTACGTCTATGCCTCTGCAGGCATGAAGGAAAAGGCCATCGAAGTCATCAATCGCGGCTTGCAGAATATCCCGTCTTACGACGCTCCGGGCAAGAGCCGTCTTTCGATGAGCCTCCAGCAGATTCAGGCCATTACGGAAGAATCGCTCTCTGTGGACCCGGATCCGGTTCCTTCTGCTCCGGCTGAAACGTCTGCTAACTAAATTCGAGGTTTTGTCATGGATTTGAGCTTGGTTATCCCTGTTAAGGAAGAAAGTGAAAATCTTCCCGAGTTGATGAAGGAAATTTGGGCGGCTATCGTACCGACCGGTATGGAGTTCGAGGTGATCATTATCGATGATGGTAGCCGCGACAATACCTGGGACGTAGTCGAGAACCTTTCCAAGGAATACGGCATGCGTCCGGGTTCTGCGGTAAGCGCCTACCGTTTCCAGTTCAACTGTGGTAAGGCAGCTGCTCTTGCTCTTGGTTTTTCCAAGGCCCGAGGCAAGTATGTGGCTACGTTGGACGGCGACTTGCAGGATGACCCGCTCGAAATTCCGAAGATGATCAAGATTCTCGAAAGCGGTTACGACCTCGTGTCGGGATGGAAAATCCACCGCCTCGATCCGTGGCACAAGACGCTTCCGTCCAAGCTGTTCAACTTGACGGTCTCTATCGTCTGTGGCAAGCGCTTGCATGACTTCAACTGCGGCATCAAGGCTTACCGCAGTTCCGTGGTCCGCTTTATCCAGCTTTATGGCGACTACCACCGCTTTATCCCGGTGATGGCCAAGTGGCAGGGCTTCCGCATTACTGAAATGCCGGTGGCGCACCGCGCCCGCGTCCATGGCGTTTCCAAGTATGGGGTTTCTCGCTTGGTGAGCGGTTTTTTGGACCTCGTTTCGCTCATGTTCATGCGTAGCTTCTCTTCGAAGCCGCTCCATTTCTTTGGCCTGATCGGGCTGTTGTTTATGCTTTTCGGTCTTGGCACTTGCGGCTATTTTGGCTATGAATGGATCCAGACCGGTGCGATGCATGTCCGTCCGCTTTTGTTGGCAGGAGCCTTCGCGCTTGTCATGAGTGTCCAGTTTTTCTCGCTCGGGCTCCTTGGCGAAATGATGAATGGCAATAAAAAGCGTACTTATCCGGTCTCTGATATAATCGGTAATTTGTAATTGTGTAAATTTTGAGAGTGGAGGTTTTGTTATGGCGTTTCCTAAGAGCTTGGTAATTGTTCCTACATACAACGAGAAAGAAAATATCCTTCTGATCATGTCTGCGATTCTTGAGCAGAATGAATGCTTGGAAATTCTGGTCGTTGACGATGGATCGCCGGATGGAACCGGGGACTTGGTTCAAGCCGAAGCAGACAAGAATCCTCGAATCCATTTAATCCGTCGCAAGGGGAAGATGGGGCTTGGCTCCGCTTATGTGATGGGCTTCAAGTGGGCTCTCGAACGCGATTACGAACGTGTGTTCGAAATGGACGCCGACTTTAGCCATTCTCCGACGGACCTGAACCGCTTTTTGGAAACTGCCGAAGATGCCGACCTCGTGCTCGGTAGCCGTTACCAGGATCACCGCATCAGCGTGGTGAACTGGGACCTCCGCCGCCTTATTTTGAGCTATGGCGCAAACGTCTACACGCGACTGGTGACCGGCCTCCCGATTAGCGATGCGACGGGCGGCTTCAAGTGCTTCCGTCGTGAAGCTTTGCAGGCACTTAACCTCGACAAGATGAAGAGCGACGGTTACTGCTTCCAGATCGAAACGACCTTCAAGATTTGGAAGAAGGGCCTCCGCGTCAAGGAAATTCCCATCATCTTTACGGACCGCACCCGTGGCACCTCCAAGATGAGCGGCGGAATCATCTCCGAAGCATTCTTCCTCGTGCTCAAACTGCGATTGGGTTTAGCGTAATTTCTCTCGTCTCTTGTCTCTCGTCTTTACACTCTCGTCTAAATCATGCTTTCTTGTTCCGTCATTATCATTGCTTATAATTCTTGCGACTTCATTCCGGCGTGTCTCAAGTCCGTTCGTGACGCGTGCGAAGGAATCGATTCGCAGATTATCGTTCTGGACAACGGTTCCAATGAACCGATCATTCCCGAAATCAAGAACTTCTTCCCCGAAGTCGAGTGGATTGACTCCAAGGAAAACTTGGGCTTTGGTAAAGGCTGTAACTTAGCCGAAAAGCATGCGACCAAGCCGTACCTGTTCTTCATCAACCCGGATACGATCATTTCGAAGAACGCCTTTCGCGAAATGCTTCAGTTCATGGAAGAACATCCGGATGCCGGTACTGTCGGTTGCCGAATTCTGAACGAAGACGGAACGCTCCAGTGGGCATGCCGCCGTTCGTTCCCGACGATTGTTTCTGCAGTGTCGAAGACGATTGGCCTTGCGGCGCTTTTCCCGAAAAGCAAGACGCTTGCCAGCTACAACATGACGTTCGCCGATCCGGACGAGATGATTGAAGTCGATGCCGTCAGTGGCTCGTTCTTCTGCATCCGCCGTGACGTTTACGAAAAGCTGAACGGCTTTGACGAAGACTTCTTCATGTACGGTGAAGACTTGGACCTCTGTTTCCGCACGAAGCAGATGGGGCTCCATAACTATTACACGCCGGTCACGAATATCTTGCATTTCAAGGGCCAGAGCTGTCGCACACGCCGTTGGGGTTCTTACGTGGACTTCTACAAGGCGATGCTGATTTTTGTCCGTAAGCACAAAGATCTTTACTTTGTCCCGAACTTCCTCGTGTCTTTCGGTATTTTGTTTGCGGCGTTCGTGGGCATGTTCTCTCGCCTTATCCCGAAGTTCTGGAAGATGTTCCTCGACTTGGGCGTGATTGCCGTGTGGGCTCTTGTATTTTTGCACGGCTTTGGAAATGATGGATTCACTTTGACACCCATTAAGGAATCCATAGGGGTGATAACGACGTTTGAAGACTGGTGGCTTGTCGGCTTGGTCGCTGTTATTAATATGGTCTTTCTTGTTTTCCGTGGGGAATACACAGAATCCAGCCTCAAGGGCGAAAAGTTCTTGAGGTACCTAGTGCCGCTGAACCTTCTTGCCGTTGGGGGGTATGAGGTTTTCCGTTATTTTTCCCAATATTCTTATGGCCCGGAAGACTGGTCTAGATTCTATCCCAGTATTGGGTGGTGCGTCTATGTCGTCTGTTCCAGCTTCCTTATCCCGCTTGCACTATTGGCCTGGCGCCGCGTCGCGTTCTGGATAAACTATTTCTACCGTATCTTTGCGAAAAAACGCCACCGCTCCATCTTGCTGGGTGGCCGCGAGGATTCCCTCAACAACTGGTTCGACAGCTACAACGTGATTCCGGGAATTGAAATCCTCGGTTGCGTGAGTTCCGAACCCGAAAACGTGAGCGAAGAAAACCGCAAGCACCTCCTTGGAAAACTCTCGGAGATGGAATCCATTTGCAACCGCACGGGTTGCCGTGAGCTTTTGGTGGTCTCGAATTTCTCGGGTTACCGCGAGAATTTTGACATCAACTGGCTCGACAAGTTGGGCATGTGCGTGTATTTGCTTATCGGAAATGGCAAAAACGGCAATTTTGCCCTCGTAAACCTCAAATATCTTCGCTAAAATCGCCCTTTTCTGTAAAAATTGTGTTATTTTTTTGATGAAATAACTGATTTAAAAGGTCTTATGCTCGATTCTAAATTGTTAAGTATTCTTTGCTGCCCGGAAACCCGTCAACCCCTTTCTCAGGCTGACGCTGAAACCATCGCTCTTGTGAACAACGCTATTCAGGCGGGTTCTGTTAAGAACGTTGCCGGGGAAAGTGTGACTGACGTTTTAAACGAAGCCCTTGTGACGCCCGATGGTGCTCGTCTCTATCCGGTTCGCGAAGGAATTCCTGTACTTTTGGCGGATGAAGCTATTCTTCTTCCATTGGAGAAATGATGGCTGTAACGTTGGATTCTCTCAAAAAGGCTGTAAAAAAGAATAAAGGCCGCTCTCAGGCTTTGGCCTGGTTAGCCGACATGCTACGTGCTTCGGGCGAATACGATAATGCCCTGAAGTTGATCGATGAGGCTCTTGCCGCATCGCCTTCCGATGTTCCGGCGATGTTGGTCCGTGCAAAAATTCTTGCAGGTATGCAGGATTTTGCCGGTAGCATCATGGAATACAAGAAGGTCCTCTCCAAGGATCCGTTCTGCCTGTCTGCCCATAAGAGAATGGGGGAATCCTACGATAAGCTTGGCAAGGTTGCCGAGCGCAATGCCTGCTTCCGTCGTGTTCACGATATGGATCCGTTGGACCCGTTCTGGAAAGACGAATACGATGTGCTTCCGGAAGAACAGCAAGACGACTTGGTCGCTCCGCCGATGGATGACAGCTCGTTTACGATGGATGTGGAGGCCGAATCCGAAAACAACGAATCGAATGGCGAAGACGATGTCTTTGCAAACCTTGCGGCCTCACTTCCGAATACCGACGAAGAAGACAATTCCGCAATGGATGCTTTGCGCAATTCCTTGGATTCTGCATCGGATGAAAACACCTCGAATTTTGATGCAGCTCAGGATGCCGGCTTTGATGGTCATGCCCTGAACTCTTCTGAAGTGTCGTCTGCGATTGCCGATATCTTGGGCGGTGACGACGACCTAGAAACGTCTGACGCTTCTAGCGAAAAGGCAACGAATCCGTCTCCATTCTCGCACATGGAATTCTCGGACGACGAAGTTTCGAAGTCCGACGATATTGATTTTAGCTTGGACGATACTCCGGCTGACGATGGCATCCTCTCTTTGGACGAACCGGCTACTGAAGAAAAGGCAACGAATGTGAATGACGCCTTCTCTTCGATTTTCGGAGACGATGAACTCCCGGAAGAAAAGCCCGCTGAACCGTCCGAAGAAGTTGCAGAAGAACCTGTAGAAAAAACGGAAGAACCGCAAGCCGAAGAAAGCTCGGAAAGTCTCGGTGGCTTGTTCGAAAAGTCTGCCGATGCGGACTTTAGTTTGGATGTAGCTTCTGATGACAAGTCCGAAGTGGCTGATCTGGAAGAAAAGGAAGACGTTGCTGAAGAAAAGGCAACGAATGTGGACGACGCCTTCTCTTCGATTTTCGGTGATGATGAACTCCCGGAAGAAAAGCCGGCTGAACCGTCCGAAGAAGTTGCAGAAGAACCTGTAGAAAAAACGGAAGAACCGCAGGCCGAAGAACGCTCGGAAAGTCTCGGTGGCTTGTTCGAAAAGTCTGCCGATGCGGACTTTAGCTTGAACGATGCTCCGTCTGATGTGATTCTCAAGGAACCGGATTCTCAGTTCGCCGAAGAAAAGTCCGAAGAACCTGCTGCAGAAGCAGAATCCGTTGCTGAAGAAAAGCCTGCTGAAGAACCTTCTGAACTTGCTGCAGGCTCGATCCCGACGACGCACATGGACTTCTCGGATGAAGAAGATTCGTCGAGCAACGATGTCGTGTTTGATTTGGACGAACCTCCTGCAGATGCTCCGGTTGAAGATACTCCTGCCGAAACCGCTCCGGTCGATGAAGCTCCGGCAGAAGAAAAGCCGGTTGATGAAAAGCCGGATGTTGCTGATATCGATTTGACTTTGGACGAAGAACCGGCTGAAGAAAAACCTGCTGAATCCGCTCCCGTCGAAGAAGCTCCGGCCGAAGATTTGACTCTTGCTGAGGAAACTCCTGCCGAAGAAAAAACGGCAGAAGATGTTTCTCTTGAATTGTCTGATGTCGATCTCGGTAACGGTACTGTTCCTGGGGACCACATGGACTTCTCCGATGAAGAAGTCATGCCCGAAGAACACGATCCTGAGTTTAAGGTCGACAATACTCCGTTGACGTTGGACGAAACTTTGGCAGAAGAAAAGCCTGTCGAAGAAGCTCCTGTTGAAGACGTTCCGGCCGAAGATCTGACTCTTGATGATGAAACACCGGCTGAGGAAAAACCTGCTGAAGATTTGACTCTTGCCGATGAATCTCCGGCAGAAGAACCTGTTGCCGAAGAAAAAACGGTTGAAACTGCTCCGGTTGAAGAAAAGCCGACAGAAGAAGTTGCTGAAAAGCCGGGTATTTCTGAAGACTTGTCCGTTAGCGTCGATGGCGCCTTTGACGCACTCTTTGGCGATGACGAAGACGATGCTCCTGCCGAAGAAGAAAAGGCTGAAGAAAAGCCGCTCGATACCGATGAATTTAGCTTAAATAACGATACGCTCGAATTGCCGGAAGAAAAGCCTGCCGAAGACAATCTCGCTAAGGAAATGGGAGGCGCTTTTGCCTCGATGTTCGGCGACGATGACGATTTGGCTTTGCCCGAAGAAAAGTCGGAAGAACCGGTTGCAGAAGCCTTGGCCGAAGAACCTTTGAGCCAAGAAGCGACGAGCGCAGAAATCGAAGAAAGCTCCGTCAAGGATAGCGAATTTAAGATTGAATCCGCTTCGGACTTTGTTGCCAATGAATCGGATAGCTTGTTCGAAAAGTCCGCTGATGCAGACTTCACATTGAACGATTCTTCGGATGAACCTGCCGAAATGGCAACAGAACCTGCGGCTGAACAGTCCGCTGCTGAAACAGCCTTGGAACAGCCTGCTGCTGAAACGGCCGAAGTTCCGTCCGCTGAACTCGATTCCATCGGTTCCGAAGTTTCCAATGCGTTCAAGGGATTGTTTGACGAAGACGATTCCTTGCCCGAATCCGATGAACCGAGCAACAAGGGCGTAGACTACTTGATGTCTGGCGATTCCGATGACGAAGTTTCTGCAAGCCTCGTCAACGATGCCGATGCTCCGCTTTCTCGCGGTGCCGCTGACTTGGACGACAGTCTGAATACGCGTACGCTTGCCGACATCTACATGGAACAGGGCGTTTACAACAAGGCTCTCGAAATTTATTCGGATCTCGCCAAGAAGAATCCGGATAACGCCGAAATCAAATCTCGTCTGGAAGAAGTCCAAAAACTCTGCCGCGAAAAGTTTGGAGAAAACTAAAATGGCTGAACTTCGCATTGAACAGCTCTTGCGTGAGATGGTAAACCGCAAGGCGTCTGACTTGCACCTTCGAGTTGGCGTTCCGCCAGTTTACCGCATTAACGGTGCTTTGCAAAGACTTTTTGATGTGCGCGTCGATAGCGCTATGATGGATTCCTTCTTGGACGACATCATGAATCGCGACCAGAAGCAGCGTTTTGAAGCGAACAAGGAATGCGACTTTGCCGTGGGTGCTCGCGACATGGGTCGTTTCCGTGTGAACGTTTTCCGCCAGCGTGGTACGGTCGCTGTTGTGATCCGTCATATCAAGGCCGTGATTCCGCCGTTCGAAGAACTCCATTTGCCCGAAGTCATTCGCGACCTCGCTTTGACCAAGCGCGGTCTTGTTCTTGTGACGGGTACGACGGGTTCCGGTAAGTCGACGACGCTTGCCTCCATGATTGACTACATCAACCAGAAGGAATCGGTGAACGTCATTACAGTCGAAGACCCGATTGAATACCTTTATCGCGATAACGTGGCTATTATTTCGCAGCGCGAAATCGGCGTGGATACGCTCTCGTACGCAAATGCGCTCCGTGCCGCTCTTCGTCAGGACCCGGACGTGCTCCTCGTGGGCGAAATCCGTGATCTCGAAACGATGCAGATTGCTCTGACTGCAGCCGATACCGGCCATATGGTGTTTGCGACCATCCATACGACGAACGCTGTTGAAACGATCCACCGTGTGCTTTCGATGTATCCGCCGCACCAGCATGATGAAGTCCGTTTGTTGCTCGCTGAAGTCTTGGCGGGCATCATTTCGCTCCGTCTTTTGCCGACCAAGGATGGTAAGGGACGTGTGCCTGCTGCCGAAATTCTCGTGAATACGGGTGCCATCAAGGAATACATTCAGGACAAGAACAAGATCGACATGGTGGAACAGGCCGTTGCCGAAGGCCACATTCAGTACCATAGCCAGACGTTCGACCAGGCGCTCCTGGAACTTTACCAGAACGAGCAGATTTCGCTCGAAACGGCCATGAACGCTGCGACGAACCGCGATGACTTTGACCTCAAGGTTCGTGGTATTTCCGGTACATCTGACCGCGGCTGGATGTAGGTTTCACGGTCTTCCCGCCTTCGTTAGTCATTCCGTGTTATTTTGTCATCCTGAGCGAAGGGCATAGCCCGAAGTCGAAGGATCTAGTGACATTTTCTATGCAAAAAAGCCTCACGAGTTTTCGTGAGGCTTTAGTGTACCTATGATGATGATGGATTATTTTGTATAAACGCAGCGGTCGGTGCTGTTGCCGAAGCAGGTCTTGGTCATGCCGCTCACGCTGCTGACGGCGCTCGGCTGGCCTACGCTCGAAACCATCTTGCTTCCGGAGAAACTCGGCTTGAAGGCGATGGAAGAGGTTCCGTAGTAGCTGTTGGTATTGAAGCTTACGCTATACTGTGTGCCTTCTTCGGAGTTGTTCACACCGAAACCGAGGAGCTTGGCGTTGTTAGAAATGCTCGTCGTTCCGTCGGAGTCGACCATGCCGCCCATGCCGCCGTTCATCAAGCATTCGATGATGACAACGCCGCCCGAGATGGTAATGCCGCCGTTACTGTCGATGCCGTCCGTGTCGCCGGAGCTTACATAGATGTAGTGGTAGCCGCCAGTGACCTTGAGGTTGCCCGAGCTGCTGCCCATGCCGCCAAAGCCGCCACCGCCGAATCCACCAGGACCGCCGCGACCTGTGTTGCCGCCGGTAGAAGTCGAGGTTCCGCCTGCTGCATTCCAGCCGTCGTCCGTGGTAATCACGCTTGTGATGCCGCCTTCGAAGTTCATGTCGGGAGATTCCATACCTTCGTAAGCGATGGTAACGCTGACGTTAGCATTGTCCTTGACGTAAAGCGACTTTTCTGCATGGACGCCGTCGTCGTCGGTGGCGATAGTCATGGTGCCGCCGCTGAGGGTGATGTTGCCGTCACTGTGGATGCCGTCGTCACGGCTGCTGATTTCGATTGTACCGCCGCTAATCACGATGTTGGAGTCGGCCTTGATGCCCTTCATGCTTTCGCTCGGGGAGCAGGAGCTTCCGCCGCCAAAACCGCCACCGCCAAAGCCACCGCGACCTGTGTTGCCGCCGGTAGAGCTAGAAATGCTGAGGCAGGATTGTCCGCCGCCGGTTGTAACCTTGATGCTCGGGGAGGCTGATTCGCCGTTTGCGATGGTGACGGTGTTGTTTGCCGTAATGCCGTCGTATGCGGAGGTCACGGTAATGGTTCCGCCTGTGATTTCGATGGAACCCTTGCCATTTGCCAAATCTGAGGCATCGTCGGTATCGCTCTTGATGCCGTCGCCGTTTGTGGCCGTGATGTTGAGGGTGCCGCCGCTAATTTCGACGGAGCCTTTACCCTTGAGGCCGTTGTTCTTGGCGTTGACGGTGATAAGTCCGTTTTTAACCTTCAGGTCGTTGCTGGTGTGGATACCGTTGTTGTAGTTACCCTTGACGATGAGCGTTCCTTCGCCCTTGATGGTGAGGTCGTCTTTGGCGTAAATGCAAGCGCCGGTTGTATCGGTCTTGGCTTCGCCATTGTCGTTGGTGTAGTTGTAAGTCTTGGTACGCGAGGAGCCGTCGCTTAAGGTGTTGGTGGTGCCGTTCTTGGCGACAACGAAAGCCTTGCTGGCCTTCTGTACGTAAATCGGGGCGTCGGCCGTGTTGGTGAGGGTGAGGCCTCTCATGTTCAGGTAAACGGAGGAGTCCGTCTTTGCCGTGTTCACCAAGATCTGGGCGTCGCTTCCGCTGTAGCTACCGCTAAAGTCGTATTCGCCACCGCAGCTAATCGTAACTGCGCCACCGTTTGCCGTGACGCAATTGCCGCCGTTAGCGACTGTTGCGCCGCTTGCGGCGTAGGTGATGGTTGCTGTGCCTGTAAATTCCGTTTGCGTTTGGGCGCTAGAGGAACTCTGTACCACCGGAGCGACAGAGCTGCTAGAATTTACGACGGGAGCCACGCTGCTCGAAGAATTCACGACGGGCGTAACCGTTGTGCTGCTGGACAAGGCTTCCGTTGCGCTGCTGGACAAGGCTTCCGTTGCGCTGCTGTTTGGAGAAAATGTGGCGCTTGATGTGGGATCGACGCTGTTGGAAGATTCTGCTGTTGTGCTGCTGCCCGGGTTGACCGCTGTGCTACTTTCTGGGGTTACGTCGGTGCTGCTTTCCGGGGAAAGCAGGGAGTCGCTAGAGTAAATTTCTTCGTAGGGATCGTCCGTGTAAGATGATGAGGAATCGTCGCTGTTTACTTCGGTCGGGGATCCGCTGTTGAATTCTGCATCGGCAGAAGTAGCGTCAGAGCAGTTTGCGAGTAACGCTATGGACAGGCTCGATAAGCAGCCAAGTGTAATAATCTTCTTTTTGTTCATAAAAAATATCTCCCATTCATTTACTCATATAGCGAATCATTCGATACGATGAGCCAACTTTTTTCTTTTAAACCTAGATTTCGAACGGGGTGTTTTAAAGGAAAATTTGCGTTTTTTGCTCAAAAACGGCAATTTTAGCGGGAGGAAAAGTTCCATGCGGAACAAATGTCTACAAAAAAAGTCCCATTTGAAGAATTGTATCGAAAATGCTAAATTTTCAAAATGATTTTGAAAAGATTTCCTTCGGTTTTGTCCAGTATTCTTTTGTTTGCTGGCTTTTTTGATGCCTTTGCAGCTTCTCCTGTCGTTGAACCCGAACATTCGTACAATTTACGCACGCTTGAAACCGCTCCGATGTTGTTTGAATACCATCGCCAGACGGTAGGTAACGAACGCCAGTATTTTACATACCCGCGTAGGGATACGACTTTCCGCAAGAATTTTACGAAAACCGAAGGGGACGCTCTCCTTTACTTCGACAACGTTCGTGGTGCAGGCATTTTAGGGAATGGCCTTCAGTTCAAGTGCGAACAGAACGATTCTGCTTGTGCAGCCAAGGCTCGTGAACAAGAAAATTTGATTCCCCGCCTAGCGATTGCGGCAAGTATTGTCGGCGGAGTCGATTACCGTAGCGGCGAATATATCAATGATGCCGATCATGTTGGGAGCCGTACCGGTAGCAAAGCTGTTGGTGATACGATTTGGCCGGGGATTGATGGTGGCCTTTACCTGCGTGGTTTTGTGGACTCTGTCGATTTCGTCTTGGACGCCCGCATTTACAGCGAAGGCCATTCTGCAAAAAATCCCAGGTCTTTTGACCGCGAATTTTTGGAAGTGCAGAGGGAAGAAGACAACTCCGGTGTTGAATACACAAGTTACGCCCGTTACCGTACGCATTTCGCCTTCAATTACGATTGGCTACGTTTGGACTTTGGCCGCGATGTGATGCATTGGGGCCCGGGTTACTACAACAACCTCACGTTGAACCAGTTTGCCGTTCCGTACAACATGATGAGCTTGGACTTGATGATTGGTCCGCTTCGTGTGATGAGTTTTTATGCGGACCTGCGCATCTTTAACGATAGCTTCAGCATGAACAACAAGGACAACACGCGAAACCTCTTTGGTCATCGTTACGAATTGGCCGTGGGGAATGCGACGTTCGGTATTAGCGAACTCCAGGTGCTCTATGATAACATGAAGCCTTGGCTTTTTATCCCGACGGCTCCGTTGTTCATGGAAAAGGGAAATTACTCGGAAAACAGCAATAACGGTTCCCTTTCTTTTGACTTCAACTATCGCTTGTTTAATAAGGTTAGACTTTATACGGAATTCTTCTTGGACGACATGGAATCTCCGATCAGCCTTATCCGTAATGACAATATCGAAGCCAAGTGGGCGTGGATGGCGGGTTTCCAGGCAGGTCATGACTTTTATTACAAGGGGCATAAGATTGAAGCGGGTACGATTTTTGAATACGCCCGTGTAGAACCTTATGTTTATACACACTTTAAAAAGAATTCCGCCCAGGTGGCTCATTTAGGTTATCCGCTTGGAAATCAGGGTGGGCCGAATAGCCGCACCATCGATTGGAATGTCTATGCTCGTATGGACGGCCATATTTTCGCCTCGATTCGTCAGACTTGGTTCTGGAAGGGTACGGATTACGGTAGCGCCGTGAACGATACCACGCCGAACAGCCATTTGAGAATCCCGAAGAAGTTCCTCTCTGGCGCGAAACTCCATTATTCATTGACTCCCGCCATTAGCTACGAAGGTCAACGATTCTCGTTCATGGGTGAGCTTACGTTGATTGACGACCGCAGAGCCTACATCCGTGCCGGATTTAAGTGGTAGTGATCTTTGAGCTCGCACTAAAGCTCTCCGCTCCGAACACCTAACTCCTAACCTTTAACCACTGTCTACTTTCACTTATGACTAAACCCGAATTACTTGCCCCTGCTGGTGACCTTGTCCGAATGAAGTATGCATTTGCATACGGTGCCGATGCTGTTTATGCCGGGCAGCCTGCGTTTTCGTTGCGTGCTCGTGAAAATGGTTTCAAGAATTTAGACGACCTTGCCGAAGGCATTGCGTATGCGCATGAACATGGTAAAAAGTTTTACCTTACAAGTAATGTGATTCCGCGTAACGTAAAGGTGGAATCTTTCCAGAGGGCCTTGAATGCGGCCTTGGAACTCAAGCCGGATGCCTTGATTGTGGCTGATCCGGGCTTTGTGGGCTGGCTTTTGAAGGAACATCCCGAAACGGAAGTGCATTTGTCTGTGCAGGCAAACACGACAAACTATTTGGCGGCTTCGTTCTGGAAAAATCTGGGTGTCAGTCGAATCATCTTGAGTCGTGAACTTCGCCTATCCGAAATTTTAGAGATAAAGAAACAGGTCCCGGACCTTGAACTGGAAGTGTTCGTTCATGGTGCCGTATGCATGGCCATGTCTGGCCGTTGCATGCTCTCGAACTGGGTGACGCACCGCGATGCAAACCAGGGCGCTTGCGACAACAGCTGCCGTATGCCTTATCGCTTGTATGCGAACTCCGGTCCTCAGGTCGAGGACTATCGCGAACATGAAGGCTCTTTTACGCTCCAGCGTACCGACCGTCCGGAACTCGATCCGATTGCGCTCGACGAAGACACTTGGGGAACGTACTTTATGAGTAGCCGCGACCTCTGTGCGTTGGACGTGATTCCAGAACTTGTGGCTGGCGGTCTTGACTCCTTCAAGATCGAAGGACGTACGCGTTCCGTTTACTACTTGAGCCAGGTGGTCCGTGCCTACCGCATGGCAATCGATGCTGTCGTTTCCGGGAACCCGGTTCCCGATGAGAGCCGCCGTGCCATTAGCTTTGTCGATGGGCGAGGCTTTATGCCGGGTTTCTTGCGCGGTCCGCTTCCGCAGAACTACGAAGCGACACACGTGGATGCCGAAGGCGGTTGCGTTGCTGCACAAATCAAGGACTATGACGAGGCGACTGGTGCGTTCTTGGTGAACGTCAAGAATCCGTTCTCGATGGACGATTCCTTGGAACTCATGACGCCTGATGGAATGAGCCCGATCCAGGTGGACGAGTTGCTAGATTTTCGTGGTGGAGCGGCCGATAGGCTTAATCCGGGAACCGAAGGACGCATTTTTGTGGATAAAAGTTCCTTTAAAAGCGAAAAAAACGCCAAATTCGGCTTCTTTGTAAAACGTGCTAAATAATTCCAGTAGTCTAAAAAAATAGATTTGGTATATGGCAGTCGATGAAGCGACAAAAAAGCAGGATGAACTAGAGCTTTATCAGATCGATGATAAGGCTATAGTGCCGTTTTTCCAGAAGCATCTGGAAGAGTTGCGCGAGTTCATCCGTGATCATCGTCAGCGAGATCATTTGTGCTTGTTGGTTTTACTCAAGCAGTTTATTCGCACATACCGCATGCCGTTCAATATGCAGCGTTACATGGATGTCCAGAGGACGTTTATCCAGCGCTCCTTGCACGATAAGATTCAAGACCGTCAGCAGGCCGTGAGCCACTGGATTCAGGAATTTGCCGGTCGTCATCGTAACCGCATGATTCAGTTGCAGTGTCTTTATTTGGACAGGGTCAAGGATCAACTTCTCCCTGAAATCGAAAAGATGCTCGAGAACCGCATTGACCATTTGCAGGACAAGATGGGCGAGGGCGATAAAGCCTCTGAACCGCCAGCTTCCTCAAACGAAAATCCGCAGTAATTCTCTCGTCTTTTTCTCTCCACATTCCTCTAAATCGCGTACGTGTAACTTGATGAAATACAACAAGTTACATTTTTATTATCGTCAAAAAATGGCGTTTTTCGCTCAAAAATGGCGTTTGTAGTAGTTTTTGTATGTTTTATAACAGTTTTTTCTTGTCAAGGGATGTTTGAAAAAATACCTGTTGATAAATTGTGTTGATGTATAGTGATATATGTTTCGCTGATACGTTCGTAAAAATGGTGTAAATTGGAAAAATGGTGATAAAAAATGTTTCTAAATTTTTTTTGGCTTTTTTGAACTAAAAAGAGCCTTTTGAAATTTTTTTCTTTTGAGGGGACTTTTTCTGGAAAAGTCTTTTCTTATTTTTTGCTTGCTTCTTTATATCCCCTCTTAGTTGGTTGTATAGATCGTGGAAAATACTGTTTCTTTATTAGATATCGCGGGGTCGCCCTGGCAAAGGGTGCTCGACCGTGTGCGTTCGGAATGCAAGGACTTTTTTGGATCCGTCATTCTCGACGCTCTCGGATACGAGGGATTTTGCGATGGCTATGCTTTGCTCACTGTTCCAGACGAACTTCGCGAGAACTGGGTGAATTCCCACTATGGCGATTTGTTGCGCAAGTCCTTTGCTTCTGTATTTGGTAGTGAATTTGTTGATTATCGCATTCGTCAGATTGCTCCTTCGGAACCGATTCCCGAAATCAAGCTCACGATGCCTATTATTCCGCGAGTCGTTGAAGCTCCTAAGGTGGTAAAGCGTCCGAAACAGGCTTTATCGCTTTATGCTCGCTATACGTTTGAAACTTTTGTAGAAGGGGAATGCAATTCTACGGCACTTCGCGCCTGCCAGGCTGTTGCCGAAAATCCGGGCGATCCGTCCTTGAATCCGTTGTTCGTCTATGGCGAAAGCGGTTTGGGCAAGACTCATTTGTTGCAGGCCATTGCCGCCAAGATGCAAAAGAGCCATCCGGACTATTCGATTATGTATTGCCACGCCTACGACTTTTTGCGCGATGCGACCGCCATGGCCACTGCACTCCGCAACAAGACGGGTGAAGTGCGTGAACTTGCCCAGAAGTTCCGCGAACGCTATGAACTTTGCGACATCCTTTTGCTTGATGACGTGCAACTTTTGGAAAAGGGCCCGTGGACCCAGGAACGTCTTGCTATCTTGATTAGGCATTTGCGCGCCGAGGGCAAGCAGGTCGTGATTTCTTGCGACCGTCATCCGTCCAAGTTCAAGGCAATTGATATGGAAAACGAAGCTCGTGGTGTTTCGAAGTCTTCGATCCCTTGCATTTCCAAGAAGCTTCTCGCTCCGCTGGAATCTTGCGTGGCCGTGGGTCTTGACGAACCGGACTTGGTGACCCGCATGCACCTCATCAGCAAACTTTCGGCAGACCTTCCGTTTGCAAAGTCGGACCGTGACGAAATTTGCCGTTACCTTTCTATTCCGCCGCGCAAGAATGTTCGCCTGATCGAAGGTCTTTTGAACTTCCTCGGTGCCATGAACTTGTTCTGCAAGGCCGAACTGAACTTGAACAGTGTCAAGCGCTTGGTGGCTCCGTCCGAACACGGTGGCCACGTCGAACTCACTGCAAAGAATATTATTGAAGCTGTGGCTTTGGAATACCATATCGAAGTATGCGAACTTTCTTCCAAGCGTCAGTCCGCCGCAGTTTCTATGCCGCGCAAGGTGGCCATGTTCCTCTGCCGCGAACTCACGACGGATTCGCTCCAGAATATCGGTGCTATGTTCTGCAGGGACTATGCCACTGTAATCGCCGCCATTAATTCCCTTAAAAAGCAGATGGAGAAGGACGCATCGCTCGCAAGACGCGTTCAGGATATCCGTTATATGCTGGAAGCCTAGCATGATTGCTTTATTGACGGGTGGCGCTGGCGTCGTAGGGAAGGCGTTGTGCCGGGAGCTGCTTGCACGGGGAGTGTGTGTCCGCGTCTTGACGCTTCCGGGCGATTCTTTGGCAAAATCCTTGCCCGCCGAGGTGGATGTCCGTTATGGCGACGTGACGAATCTCGATTCGATGCAAGAGGCGTTCAGGGGCGTCGATATCGTTTACCATTTGGCCGCCATTCTTCTTTCGACGAAACCGGGGGCGTTTGAACACGTGAATACCGAGGGAACGCGTAACGTTCTTAAGGCGTGCCGCATTCACGGAGTTCGTCGGTTCCTTTATGTTTCGAGTATTTCCGTGACTTATCCGGTGCTCACTCCCTATGGCGAAAGCAAAAAGAAGGGGGAGGCGCTTGTGCGTGCATCTGGCATGGACTGGACGATCGTGCGCCCGACGCTTGTGATTGGCGATGGCGGTGGCGTTGAATTCAACATGTTCCGCGATTACGTGAAGAAGTTTCCGGTCTATTTTATGCCGGGGGGTGGAAAATCTCTAAAACGCCCGGTCCGCAGTGTGGATCTGGTCAAGGGGATTGCTGTTGCCGGGCTTAAAGAAGAGGCGGTCGGCAAGACCTATGCGCTGGCGGGTTCTACGGTCATGACGATGGCCGAAATGGCGAAGTGCGTTCTCCAGGAGGCGGGGATGCACCATGTCATGGTATCGCTGCCGTGGTGGATTTCTAAACGCCTGGCTGTACTGAAAAGCTGGATTGGTGGGGAACGTGTTTCTGCCGAGCAGGCGCTTGCCGGTTTTCTATATGATGCAGCCCCGTCTATCGAAAATGCCGAAACGGACCTGGATTACCATCCTGGGAGTCCTTTTCAGCCGTAATTGTATTATATAGAACACTTTGACGGCCTTTGGGCCATTTTTGTAGCTTATCGGGCTATTTTTGTAAGTGAATTGTAGTTTGTCTTGACCCTTAGTAAGCGTAAATAAAGTATATTAAGGAGCATGAATAAGAAAAAATTACTTGCTCTTTTAGTTTCCTCCGCATTCCTGTTTGCAGCTTGCGGCGATGACAACAGTTCCTCACCTTCGATTGATGATTCTGAAACTGAAATTTCGTCTTCTTCTGAAGAGGACGAATGCGATTCGGACGAATGTGATGAAAACTCCTCTTCTTCAAAGAAAAGTGAAAATAAGTCTTCTTCTTCCAAGGCTGGAGACAAAAAATCGTCTGATTCGAAGGATGAAAAATCCTCTTCGAGCAAGGGTGGGGAAGTAACGTCTTCTTCGTCCACTGCAAAGGATCCGGAATCTTCTGCGTCTGTAGAATCTTCATCCTCGGCTGAGTCTTCTTCGTCGGTCGATGTGCCGCAGGGAGCTAAAGCAGCAACGCTCGAAAATCTCGAAAAGAATATTGAACTTAACTTGTTTGGTCAAACAGTAATCCTTTCTACCGGAAGCAAGCAGGGCGTTATCTCGCTGCGCATCCCGGATGAATTGTGGGTTGTCACTTATACGGATTTCGCAGGAGGCGAGGTGACGTTCGCTGAATCTAATTCGGGTTACCAGTATGCCGCTACGGATGCTGCAAAGGCTATTACGAGCAAGCTTGGCGAAGGATTCAAGATTTCGTTCATTGTCGATAAGGACGGCAAGACCAAGTATGCGGTCGATGGCTCGAAGGAATATAAAGAAGCTGTAGGTACGAAGGTTTCTCTCCAGTCGGGTAAGATTTCTAATGCTGAAAAACTTAAGGATAAAGTCTATAAGTGCACGGATGGCGATTCGACAAGAACGTTCACGTTTTTTGACAACTCGTATATTCTTGAAAACGGTGTCGGCAACAAGGTCGCATATTGGAATGCTGGCCACTATGATATCCAGCGCAGCACGCTCCTGATGCGTCCTGAATTCCTCAGCCAGTCTGGTTATTCGATGTACACCTATTCTGTCGGGACGGACAATACCATTTCGACGATGGATGGAAAGTCGATGAGCTGTAACGTGACGGAAATGACCGACGTGGTGTACCAGGATTCTAAAAAGTTTGTCGGTGAATGGCAGGCCCTCAAGGATGGCGTTGATTGGACGTTTACGTTGAAGGCTGATGGTTCGTATGAACTGCTCGCTTTTGAAAACAATGTCACTGTCGAATTGAAGAAAGGCTCTTGGAGCATTTATGGCAATGAGCTCTTGATGCACAACGAAGTGTGCCTGGATCGTACTGATCGTAAATCTTGCACTCCGTATATTTACGGAAAACTTGAGGCCGGGTCGGTAAGTGGTGGTCAACTCGAAGGCTTTACCTTCAGCCATTCGGATCCGGATACTCCGAAAATCCCGACTTCTTTCGAAGCCCAGCAATACGAGTAAGCTATTGTCGGTTTGGCAGGCTTTTTAGCAAAGTGCGCCGCATGATTGCGGTGCATTTTTTTATTTTCTTCATCGAGGTTTATACCATGAAGCTTTTTATATCCCAGATGAAAATCTTGCCGGGAAACGTATCGGCGAATATGCAGACGATGAAGGCTGCGCTAGACCGAGCCAAATCGCTCGATGTGGACTGCGTCGTGTTTCCGCGTCATGCGCTGACAGGTTCTAGCAACAAGAGCCTCCCGGTGGATTGGGCCGAAATCCGCAAGTATGCGGGGACGATGCCCTTCTTTTTGAGCGGGGACGCGCTTGACGAGACTCCGCTTCTGGGGGTAGCCCATGTGACGCATGGGAGTGACTTTTATGTGGCCGGTCGCCGTGAAGAGGAAAACAAGGAATTTTCGTACCTCGCCAAGGACAGCGCAAAGCCGATTGTCTGCGTGAATGGCGTTGGGACGGACAATACCGGAAAGAACATTTACGCTCTCTCCGGTGGAAGCCGCGTGTTTGATTGCGATGGCCGCATTGTATTTGAAATGCCGCTTTTTAGCGAAGCCGAAGCCGTTGTGGAATTTACGGATGGCGAAGTTTCTGTGGAGGGTGTGTCCGCAAAACCATACCCGAGCCAGATTGCCGAAATTCACGATGCGCTCGTGTTCATGATTCGCGAAAACCTCAAGATGTTCCATATTTCGCGCATGGTGATTGGCGCAAGCGGTGGCATCGACAGCGCTGTTTCAGCCGCCCTTTATGCGGAAGCGATTGGACCGGAGAACGTGTTCCTCGTGAACATGCCGACGCGCTTCAATTCGGACACGACGAAGAATGCGGCTCGTGACTTGGCCGAGAACTTGGGAACGCCTTACATGGTCGCTCCGATTTCGGACATTATCGAATCGGTTTGCCATACGTTGGAACGTTGCTCTTTTGTGCGTAACGATACCGTGATGAAGGTGGTGGGGATCAACCACGAAAACCTGCAGGCGAGGACGCGTTCGGCTTCGATCCTTTCGACGGTGGCGTCCGTCGTGGGTGCTGGCGTGACTTGCAACGGCAACAAGAGCGAAGCAATGGTCGGCTACTGCACGTTGTACGGCGACACTTGCGGTGTGATGTGTGCCTTGGGCGACTTGTGGAAAACGCAGGTCTATGATCTGGCCCGCTACATCAACCGCGACAAGGAAATCATCCCGAAGGCATCGATCGAAATTCCGGCAAGTGCGGAACTCAGCGAAGCGATGAACGTGGACGAAGGCAAGGGCGACCCGATCCTCTACCCGTACCATGACAGGCTTTTTGCGATGTGGGTCGAGAAGGGCGTAAGCCTTGGCTTTACCGAAAAGCTTTTGCTGGAAGGGACGCTTTGCGAATCGCTGGGCGTGGATGCCGCGTACTTCAAGGCTCATTTGCCGACGGTCGAGGCTGCGCTCGAAGACATGCGCCACTGGTACTGCAGGTTCAAGGGACTTGCTCTTGCCAAGCGCATCCAGTTCCCACCGATACTTTCGTTGAGCGGGCACGCCTTTGGCGGCGAATACCGCGAAAGCCAGATTTCTTGTTAGACGAAAGGTTGTGAAAAAAGCATTTTTTATCAACATATGGTGGCAAAGCCACGATTATTACTCTTTCGTCTCTCGTCTATCAGCGAAGCGATCTCTCGTCTAACCTCTGCTCACAGCCAACTAATTTTTTCTACATTTAGCACCCTAGAATTCACAACCGCGGGTGCGCTCGCGATTATAAAGGATATTTATGAAAATTGCAGAAAGAACCGTCGTCCAGATGCATTACACCCTCAAGTCCGACGAAGGTGCCGTGATCGATTCTTCCGAAGGTCGTGATCCGCTCCAGTACATCCAGGGCATGCACATGATCGTTCCGGGCCTCGAAAAGGCCATGGTCGGTCACGATGTGGGCGACAAGTTTGACGTCGTCGTGGTCCCGGCAGAAGGCTACGGCGAATACGACGAACGCATGACTCAGGAAGTCCCGCTGAACGTGTTCCAGGGTGTCGACAAGGTCGAAGCCGGTATGGCTTTCTATGCCCAGACTCCGGGTGGCCCGATGCAGATCCGCATCAAGTCCGTTGGCGAAAAGACGGCTGTCATCGATGCAAACCACGAACTCGCTGGCAAGAACCTCAACTTCTCTATCGAAGTCGTTGCTGTGCGTGACGCTACCGAAGACGACCTCAAGCCGTTCGAACACCACTGCTGCTGCGGTGGCCACGAAGGTGAAGATCACGAATGCAAGTGCGGTGAAGAAGGCCACGAATGCGAATGTGGCGGCCATGGCGAAGGTCATCACGGCCATAAGGAAAACTGCGACGGTAAGGGCGGTTGCGGCTGCCCCAACCACGATAAGCACCACGCCAATTAAGGCTTTGCGCACGTCTCGCGGATAACCCTTAAAAAATGTGAAAAAAGGCTGGAACTCTTAGTACGTTCTGGCCTTTTTTTATTTAATTTAAATTCAGGAGTGTGAAAAATTTCACCAGAGGAATCCATATGCGATTTGGAAAACTAATCTCGACGGCTGTAGTGCCGATGTTCATTTTTGCCTGTGGCGACAGTAGCTCGGATGACATGTTCAACAATGCGAAAGCAGAAGAGCCTGTTGAAACTCCGAAAGATTCTGTTCTTAAACCGAATACTCCTGATAGTCTCTTGACTCCGATTACAAGAGATTACTCCTTGATTTGGAGCGGCGAAGGAACTCAAGAAAACCCGTTCCTTGTTTCGTCCGCCGAAGATTTGATTTCGATCGAGTTTTATGTGAACGATTCCGCCATGGCCTTTAAGGATAAATTCTTTAAGCAGACGGCGGATATCGCACTTTCCGGGGCATGGACTCCAATTGGCGTTAAGGGAACTATTGACCGTCCCTTTAGTGGCCATTACGATGGCGGTTCCAAGACGATTTCTGGTTTGACCATTAACGATACCACTGGCTACAGCGGCTTGTTTGGGCTTGTTCGTGCCGCTCATGTTTCAAACGTTGTCTTGAAAGATGTCAAGATGGCTGCCGGCTCTTATGCGGGCGCACTGATTGGCAAGGCCGATACTGTCACGATTGAAAATTGTTCTGTCGAAAACGCAGAAATCACCGGTACGGACCGTGTGGGCGGACTTGTCGGCGAAGCGACAAAACTTTCTGTTAAGGGAGTCGCTGTATCGGGAGCCGTCACTGGTACGAACAACGTTGGCGGTGTTGTCGGTAGTGTGCAGAATGTGGTCTTGTCCACGTCGGTGAACAACGCTGTCGTTACTGGTAAGTCTGCGGTCGGTGGCATTGTGGGAACCTCAGCCAATGTGGGTGATGCCGGGACTATTTCCGAGGTGCTGAATCATGGTGCCGTTACGGGAACGACGAATGTTGCTGGCGTTGTGGCTAAGCTTTCGAATACGAAACTTGAAAAGTCCGGTAACTACGGTGCTGTGTCTGCGGATGAAAGTCAGTCGGAACGTCCGATGGGTTCCGTGGGCGGTGTCGTCGCCGATGCATCCAACAATTCAAGCGTCAATGAAGTCTTTAACATGGCTGCGGTGACGGTCAATAAGAACGTCGCTGTCGGTGGCATTGCCGGTAAAATAAAGGGTGCCGAAATCGCGAACGCCTTTAACCATGGTGATATTACGGGGGCAGCCTCTTATATCGGTGGTCTCGTCGGCAATATCGATTTGGAAGCGACGTTGAAGTCCGCTTATAATAAGGGTCAGGTGCCTGACAACAATGTTTCTGGTGCTGTTGCTGGTAACATGAACTCCGTATCGACGGTGACGAATGTTTATTACGATAAGACTGTTGCCGGTTCTTGCCTCGTGGTCGCGAAGTCTATGAATGCGGAACTCCCGACCGGTGTCTCGACAGAAGAGATGAAGACTGCGGCATTCATTACGCAGCTTGGCAGTGCCGAAGGCGTCTGGACTATTGATGCAACCAAGAATGACGGATATCCTGTCTTTGCTTGGATCAAGTAATTTCTACATTTAAGACATGACGAAAAAGAAAAAATTTTGGAAGTCGCCTTCTGCTGAGGCGGCTTTTCGTGGTAAAGAAGACAATCTCCGTAAGACTCTCCGCGAGATTGTAAGTGGTCAGAGCCGTTTGTTGCACCGCCCGGACGATTTGTACGAGGCTATTGCGAAAGGTCTTGACGAAATCGAAAAAATCAAGGATGTAAAGGTTCAACTGGAACTCCTTGCTTGGACGCTCCGTGCCGACTTTTTGGCGTTCAAGGCTGACGACGAAGAAATGGATACGTGGAACGACTTGTTCTACGATGCGGGTACGTTCTTTATCGAAGTTGCCAAGACTTATGACGACAAGGATTATATCGCAGACCTGATTCACGATTTGGCCGTGCGCCACGTGGGTGGGGAAGGCCGCGAAGTCGTGTTCCTCTCGATCGAAGAAATTATGCCGGTCGAACGCGCGAAGGCCTTGATTGTGGAACTCCTTGGCGTGATTGACGAAACCGAACTCGAAAATCGCGAAGACGTTCTCGATGCCATTTGCGATATGGCCGATGCCATCAAGGATTGCGAGAACTTTGCGAAGGCTTCGCTCTATAAGGATCCAGATAAGAGCAACGCAACGCTCATCGATATTGCGAACTCCTACTTTGTGGCGGGCAACTTGCAGCTTGCCAAGCAGTGGTTGGGTGACGTGAAGGATCCGGGTGCCGAAGACGAAGAAGCGTTCCTCGATTTGCAGGCCGCCATAGCCGACCGCGAAGGCCGCAAGGCGGATTGTCTCAAGTACGCGACTCGCTTGTACGAATGCTACCCGAAGGTCATGAACCTTTCGAGACTTTGCATGCTCAAGAGCGGTTCCGAACTCGATAAGCTTTTGATTGACCACGTGAAGTACCGCAGCACGACTTGTGACACGAGTTACATGATGCTCTTGGCAAACCTCAAGAAGTTCGACTTGCTGGGTAAATACGTCGACCACTTCGAAAAGGAATTGCCGGGCCTCGAAGCGTCCGAGCTGAATGCCGTTTCTGATGAAGTGGAACGCGCTGGCGAAAAGGCTCTCGCTGATCACATCCGCGAATGGACTGTCGAAGAACCCGAAGACGCCGAAGCCTTCGACGACCGCGAATAACTTTTGCATTGTCATCCGGTTTCGATCGGGAATCTTTCGCTTTATGCTGTCTTCCCGGCCTTTTTGTCACCCCGGATTTATTCCGGGGCGGGATCACCTTTTTATATTTTTCTACTTTTGAAACATGAATTCTTCTAAAAAAGTCCTTTTATACGATACAACTCTCCGTGACGGTAACCAAGACCGTAAAATAAGTCTCTCTTTAGCCGACAAGGTGCAGATTGCACGAATTTTGGACCATTTTGGATTTGACTATATCGAGGGCGGTTGGCCGAACCCGAGCAATCCGACTGACGAAGAATTTTTCAAGCTTATTAAGGATGTAAAGCTCAAGCACGCGAAGATTGCCGCTTTCGGTTCTACGCGTCGTCCGAAAATCTTGCCGGAAAACGATCCGCTTTTGCAGGCTTTGATCAAGTCCGAAGCTCCGGTCAAGACGATTTTTGGTAAGAGCTGGGATTTGCATGTAACGGACGTGATTCGCACGACGCTCACGGAAAACCTCGACATGATCGAGTCTTCTGTAGCATACCTCAAGGAATATTCCGAAGAGGTCATTTACGATGCGGAACATTTCTTCGATGGCTACAAGGCCAATCCGGAATACGCAATCGAGACGCTCCGTGCCGCAGAAAAGGGCCATGCCGATTGCATCGTGCTTTGCGATACCAACGGCGGAACGATGCCGTGGGAAATCGAACAGATTATTGCGGATGTGCAAAAGCATATTTCGACACCGCTGGGCATCCATGTTCACAACGATAGCGGACTTGCTGTCGCGAATTCGCTCTATGCCGTGAAGGCTGGTTGCGTCATGGTGCAGGGCGTGGTGAACGGTTACGGCGAACGTTGCGGTAACGCAAACCTCACGACGATTTCTGCCGATTTGAAGTTCAAGATGGACCGCGATTTTGCGGCTGCCAAGAAGCTCTCGCATTTGCGCCAGCTGAGCGGCAACATCGACCAGATTGTGAACTTGCCGAGTGATGTGCATGCCCCGTATGTGGGGGACGCCGCATTTGCCCATAAGGGTGGCGCTCACATCGACGGCGTGATGAAGGTCAGCCGCAGCTTTGAACATATCGACCCGCATTCCGTGGGCAACGACCGCGTGTTCGTGACGAGCGACCAGGCGGGTGGTTCTCTCGTTGTCGAAAAGCTCAAGGCCATCAAGCCGGGCATCGATAAGAAGGATCCGCTGGTAGCAAGCCTCCTCAAGGAAATCAAGGAACGCGAAAACGCCGGCTGGCATTTTGACAGTGCCGAAGCAAGCTTCAAGCTGCTCGTTTACCGCCACCTGGGAATGGTCCAGGAACCGTTCAAGGTGCTCAACTACCGCGTCATCGAAGACAAGACTCCGCAGGGCGTTTCTGTTTCGCAGGCTACGGTCAAGCTCCAGGTGGGCGACAAGATTAGCCACCAGGTGAGCGAAGGTGACGGTCCGGTGAACGCACTCGACGCCGCACTCCGCAAGGCGCTTTTGCCGTTCTTCCCGTGCATGAAGAGTGTTCGCCTCGACGACTTCAAGGTGCGTGTGCTGGGTTCCAATGTGGCATCTGACGCGACGGTTCGCGTGTGGACGACGTTTGGTGACGAACACGGCTACTGGAACATGGTCGGCGTTTCGAGCAACATCATTGAAGCCTGCTGGACGGCCTTTGTCGATGGCCTTACGTACAAGATTCTGATTGAAGACAAGGTCATTGCAAATGCTTACAAGCACATTGATGTGGGTACACCGAACGGTGAAGCTGACAAGGCTGCGTCTAAGAAGTAGGCAAGAGTTTTAAAATAGAAGGTCTGTTAAAATGAAAATCGTAAAAGTCACTCCGAAGTCTCAAGAGATTGATAGAATTTGTGGTCGTGAAGTTGCTCCGAGCAAGGAAATTCACGACAAGGTCATGGACATTCTCGCCGACATCAAGAAGGGCGGTTATGCCAAGGCTGTAGAATACGCCCAGAAGTTCGATGGTCTCAAGGGCAAGAACCTCCGCGTTTCCGAAGCCGAAATCAAGAAGTCTGCCGCCAAGTGCCCGCCCGAAATGCAGCGCGCTCTTAAGCAGGCTATCAAGAACGTTCGCGATTTCCACGTGAACCAGATGGAAGATTCATGGCTCATGGAAGGGAAGGACGGTGTGGTTCTCGGTCAGCGAATCCGTCCGATGAAGCGCGTGGGTCTCTACGTTCCGGGTGGTGCTGGCATTTATCCGAGCACGGTGATCATGAATGCAGTTCCGGCCATTGTCGCTGGCGTCAAGGACATCGTCGTCGTGACTCCGATCAAGGGCGAAATCAACCGCGCTGTGGCTTTTGTGCTTTGCGAACTCGGCATTACCGAAGTTTACCACATCGGTGGCGCCCAGGCTATCGGCATGCTCGCTTACGGTGCCAAGGATGCTAAGGGCAAGGTCGTCGTGGAACGCGTCGACAAGATTGTGGGCCCGGGTAACGTCTTTGCCGCAGTCGCGAAGAAGGAAGTTTTTGGCATTGTCGATATCGACAT
>Ga0265299_10001190_pt1 | contig 30785 bp, 25 predicted proteins | sample AusTroGonzalo_MG_4_FD_193485 | JGI IMG/M metagenome (GOLD analysis project Ga0265299, IMG submission 193485) | Bovine rumen microbial communities from tropical cattle in Woodstock, Queensland, Australia - Gonzalo_02 | ecosystem: Host-associated > Mammals > Digestive system > Stomach > Rumen ... | reverse complement strand
CCTCGATGTTGAGGATGGTGAATTTCCCGAAAAATTTGGTGATTCCGATGGAGATTCCCGAATAAAGAGTCAGATGTTCGCGGTTGAGGTACGAGAACCGCAGTTCCGGCATGAATACGAAGACGTTGTAGCGGCGGATGCAAATCGGGCCGGTGTTTGTTTCCGGCGGTTCAATACCATGGGTGTTGTTCAACAAAGGGCTTCGTGATTCAATATCGTCGATGTGCGCATAGCCCACCATCACCCCAAGCCAGAACCATTTGTTGACGCGAAAGTGGGTTGACAGGGAGTATAACGGCGAAATGTGGTAAGAGAATCCCAACAAGTTCTTGTCCCGATAGGCCACCGGACTCATCCCTCGCGGATAGACATAGACGAAATAGCGGTCGAAGAGCGCAAGCAGGTACGGGTCGCAAACTTCCAGCTTGATTTCGTGACTGTAGAGATTTTCATACTGCCACTGTGGCCGGGATTTCTCCTTTTTGGAATGTTTAGGTGTTTTGTCCGGTTGCTCCAGCTCCTCTTCCTCGATATTGCCCTCCTCTTCTTGATATTCAGGATAATAAGTAGGAGTCGTGTTTTCTGGGGTGTCGTTAGGAACAACTGTTTTATGCAAGAAAATGGTGTCGTGTACCCAGGTGGTGTCGCGGGAAATCAGCGTGTCGTGCTCGACCACGGTTTCGTAGATGTAGAGTGTGTCGGGATGCTGCGCGAAAAGGCTCCCCGTCGTCATCAATATAATCAAGAAAAGGAATTTACGGTACATACACGGTGTCTTTGAGGGTGACGGTTTCGTTGATGACCACCGTGTCGCGCTGGATCACGGTTTTCTTGACGATGACAGGGTCGGTGACGGAAGGCGTATGACGGTCGTTTTGTAGAGACTCGGCGCGCCGCGTCTCTACGGATGCGGTATTCGGGTCTGTTTGTTGAGACGTTGCGTGCAACGTCTCAACGGCGTCCACGTTTGTCTCCCCCATGAAGGTCACCGTATCTTCTGCGACCATCGCCGTGTTGGTCGTGCCGGTTGTGGTTTCGGTAGGTGTCGGAACCGTGTCGCGGTTGCCGATGAGGTGCGTGACCAATAGGGTGCCCCCGATGCCGACCGCTACGGAGACGGCGCACAGCAAAATCTCCTTGGCGTGCATCAGCAGCCACACGCCCGCTCCTGATCTGGACTCCTTCGCTGCCGCCGCAATCTGCTCGTCCGACAGCGGGACTTTCGGTGCGCGTGTCACCTCGGACAATCCCTTATCAAAAATACGGTCCAATTCCGAATTCATAATTCAGCATTCAAAATCATCGTTATCTTTCCGCCTCCTCGTAGTGCTCATCGGTGATGGTGAACGTGAGCTTGCCGTAATAAGGCAGGCCATGGAAGACGCGTCCCGTGTTCCGCTTCTCTTCGTAGGTGTAGTTCAAGGATTGGAAATTGTAGGGACTGATTCCGGTCGTCTCCCATGCATAATAGGTCTTCTCGCGCACGAGAATTTCTTCTTCGAAACCTCCGAAGCCCAGCTTCACGGAATCGCCGTAAAAAGCCTTGAAATAGTTCACGCCCTCTTCGAAACTGGCACTGCCGATGCCGCCTAACTGCTCGATGACAACTTCCTCGTTGGGAGCAAGCGTGTAGGTTTTCCCTGCGATGGTCACAGTGGAGTCATCGGTTTCTGGATGTAGAGGAATGATGGTGACATAATGCGATGAGGCGTTTCGAATGGCCACGTCCTCGGTGTAGCCGGGGTCGCAAGCGGCTGCGAATACGGCGAGGATGAGTATGGTGGCGAGCACCCCCACATTGCGGCCTTTGGGTGTCGTCATGCGCCCCACATTGCGGCCTGCGGCCTTATGTGGGGTTAATTGCACTTTGTGCGTGTTGTCCCTCCGGGACTGCTCAAGGAAAGTGATTCTTTTCATATTATTGCTTTTTTACAAATGCGTAGGTGAATCCATCGTACATGTTGTCGTTTATCGTGAACACTTGTCCTTCCGCTTCGCTGTAGCCGAGTGTACCTAAAAATTTGTACGCACACAGGGAGATTTTCCCATCGGTGGCTTCCGAAATTTTCTTACACTGCGCATCGGTAAGATTAAATCGTATGTGGAACCAAGAGTAGAAAGGCTCGTCTTTGCCACCTTTATTGGTGAACATGGATTCATCTACGTCATTATCAATATGATACGTACTCGAGATGACCTTTCCCCCGTTTTTGTAGAAGGTAAAGTGACTGCCCTTGAATACAATTTCGGCATTGAAGCCTTCGCTTTCAGGGGTGTAGTTGACACCCGCGAGGCCACCGGAGGTTTGTGCCCACTGCCACGTGCCTTCGAGGGCTTGTTTTTCGGGCTTGCTGCAAGCTGTGGCTAATAAGGAAAGTACTAGCAGGATAACAGCAACTGCCCACATACTCCGGCCTGCTGATGTCTTTAAACGCCCCACATTGCGACCTTCGGCCTTGTGTGGGGTTATTTGCACTTCGTGCGTGTTGCCTCTTCGAGGCTGCTCAAGGAATGTAATTTTTTTCATAATATTCTACATTTTACATTCTTCATTCTACATTTGATCCTTTCTCCTCGCCACCACCTTCAGTCGCTGCTGCAGCTCCGCTCTTGCGCGGGTGAGCATCACCTTGGAGTTGGCGACGGAGATGCCGAGCGTTTCGGCGATCTTTGCGTGGGAGTAGTGCTCCACTGCGTAGAGGTTGAAGACGGTGCGCTGCTTGACGGACAGTTTGCTGACAGCCTCCAACAGTTCCTCTTGTGTAAACTCCGTCTGCGTGAGTTCCGGGTCGTCGGCCATCTCCTCCGCATCTTGACCGTGTAGGTTTTCATCCCACTCCACCATCTCCGGATTGTTTCGAAGGTGCATGAGTGCCCGGTTCACCGCAATCTTCATCAGCCAGCCTTCGAAACTTCCAAATGCATGGAAGGTGCAGGATTTCTCCATTGCAGTGAGGAACGCGTCCTGCGCCAGATCCTCGGCAAGCGTCCAGTCGGCCACATAGCGGTAACAAACGCCCACCATTTTTGCGATGTGCCGCCGATATTGTTCCGTCCAGAAAGCTGTTCTCTTCATCCGAATCTTACCTCTGAAATGAAGATGCAAAAAAATAAAAAGGTTACATTTTTTTTGGTGTGTTGTCAGAAATGGTAGCCCAACCGCACCCCGCCGTTTATGGATGAGAAACTGAAGGAGGGACTCCATCCGGAGCCGGGGATGTATTGAGCACCCAACACAACTAAATCGACAGCCATGTCAATGTTTTCGCTGACGCGGAAGCGGAGGCTCGGGCGCACTCCCACTTGGCATAGTTTCAACTCATCTGTGAATTCGAAGCCTCCTAATGCATAAAGATCCACGAAGATGCTCTCGTTATGCCACACGCAGACTCGGACGAAGGGTTCCGCAATACCGGTCACAGAAAAATAGTCGTCCCGGCCCGCACAAATTACGGCTCCTAATCCGGAACCTAAGGCTACGCGGTCGTTAAATTCATAGCCGACCCAGGCCTCGCCGGAGGCCATGAAATAGTTACGGAATCCAAGGCTGGCCGAACCTCCGAAAAACCATCCGTTTTGTGCTTTTGAGACGAAAACGGTGCATAATATCAGCGCAATAAAAAAACTTTTCTTCATTACAATGAATTTTTCGGTGATTAATCCACGGCTAAACCTCCTTGCGCTGTCTCCTTGTAGAGACTGGGCAGGTCTTTGCCGGTTAAATTCATGGTTTTCACCACTTTGTCGAAGCTGATGCGGTGTTTGCCGTCCGACATCATCGCGAAAAGGTTTGCGTCGAGGGCGCGGAGGGCGGCGAAGGCGTTGCGCTCGATGCAGGGAATCTGCACGAGTCCGCAGATGGGGTCGCAAGTGAGCCCGAGGTGGTGCTCCAGCCCCATTTCGGCGGCGTACTCGATCTGTTGCGGCGAGCCTCCAAAAAGTTGGTTGGCAGCGGCGGCAGCCATCGCGCATGCGGAGCCGATCTCCCCCTGACAGCCTACCTCTGCCCCTGATACAGAGGCGTTTGTGCGGATGATGTTGCCGAAAAGTCCGGCAGTGGCCATCGCCTTCAGGATGAACTTGTCGGTGTATTCGTGGTTGTGCTTGAGGTGGTAGAGCACGGCCGGCAACACGCCCGACGAGCCACAGGTGGGCGCGGTGACAATCAAGCCGCCGGAGGCGTTCTCCTCCGCTGTGGCCAGTGCGTAGGCCGACACGAGGCATCGACCTTGCAGCGAGGGTTTGTAACTCAGCGCTTTAACGTAGTATTGCGTGGCTTTTCGTTTCACGTACAGTCCTCCGGGCAGCACCCCGTCGTTGTTCAGAACGCCTTTCTCAATGGTTTTCTGCATCACCTCCCAACGTTCCGCGAGGTAGTCCCAGATGTCGGGTTCCTCGTGCTGCTCCACGTACTCCCAGAAGTTGAGGCCGTATTTCTCCACGAGTTCCACGATTTCCGTCATGCTGTTCTCCTCGTAGCGTTCCTCGTGGTCCATCACGGAGTTTTCGTCGGCCAGTTCGCCCCCGCCGATGCTGTAGATTTTCCATTGGTCGGTGACCTCCTCGCCGCGCAGTGCCTCGAAGAGCATGGCGTTGGTGTGGAAGGTGTGCTGGATTTCGGGTTTCCATAGGATTTCCACGGGCTTGGGCGCGAGTGCGTCGATGATGGTCTTGTCGGTGAAGTGGCCCTTGCCGGTGGCGGCGAGGCTTCCGTAGAGGGTGACGCGGTAGCCGGAGGCGTCAGCGGCGCGTTCCTTGAAGATCTCGGCCGCTCGGTGCGGTCCCATGGTGTGGCTGCTCGACGGCCCGTAACCGATGCGGAATATTTTCTTGATGGATTCCATAATGACGGATTCTGAAAAATGAAAGCGCAAAAGTACATTATTTTCGTATGCGCTGTACCTACTTCCAGAACTCAACCCACTTCTTTTCCTCCGCTGTCATTACCTCTATCTCGCCGTTGTAATTCGGGTTCGGGAGATACCATGCACAAGATTCGAAATAGTCCTGCAACGCCTTGTCTTTGAAGATATAGCCGTGGTAGGCGAAGGGCAGGTTTTTCAGAATGCGGCGCTGCTCAGGTGAGAATCTTGTGTAATAGGTGTCCTCTTTTTTTCGTTCCTTGGGAAGCACAATCGGAATGTATTGGTCTTTGAAAGCTCCCAAAATGCTTTCAGCATTGAAATCATCGTCTTCTCCGGACCATGTCCAAGACGAGATGGACCAGTTGCGGCGTTGGCTGATGCGCAGCTCCCCCTCGGGGTGGAAGTTGCCCTTGTGGAAGGTGATACCGCCATGCTGGATATGGAAAACAGGGGTTGCTTTCCCTTCGGTCAAACCCCAAGTGGAGTCTAAGGTGTATTTCCCTTTGCCAATAATCTTCCACTCGTTGGCACTTTTGAAAAATTCTGGGAAGAGATGGAACGACACGCGCTCGCCGAGGTTTATGTTCAGGGTAAAGTCGTCGATCTGGTGGTTGGCCCATCGGTTGGCGGCCGTCAGCACGTATGGGAAGTAGAACTCCTCCTCCACGGAACTCGATAGGACGAAGTCGTAGGTGTGCTGGATGATGTTCAGCCCTGGACGGAACTTGGCCTTGAAATGGTAGACGTAGTCGAAGGGGTTGTCCACATCCGCCCATGCGGCGATAGAGTCCTCGCACTGCTTGCGTGTCCAGCTTTGGATGCGCCCGTTGCGGACGTAGGTGTTGGGGACGATTTTGCCGTCGTCATAGTAGGAGAGGGGTACGTTAGCCACCTCGTAGGAGAGCGTTTCGCCGTTCATCACTACCTTGAAGTTGCGGATGTACGGATGATTCGGGAATGTGGTCATGGGGTCTTTGCCGTTGTAGGCCGATTTTGCCTCGAACCCGACCAGAAGCTCTTTCTCGCCCACGGGGTTGAAAAACTCGTAATAGACGGTAACCTCCAGATGGTTGCCCACGCGGTTGATGGTCAGAATCTCCTTCTTCACACTGATGTCGGTCTCAGTGATGGGGATCAGTTGGTTGCCCTCGGCGTAGAACACGCCGTCGTTGGCGGTAACGAAAAGTGCTGACAGACAGCAGAATACTAAGGCAATTAATTTTTTCATAAGGGATGATTTTGATGAGGCGAAATTACGAAAAAAAACGAGTTGTTTGTAATCACTTGTAATCGTTAACCTCTCAGCCATATCACGGTTTCGCCCTCGTTCAGGAATGACGGGGCGACCTCCACGACCCGTGGGGCGCGGAACCTGCGGACGGCCTCTTTCAGGGCGGAACCCCGGTTGTAGCCGTGAATCACGACAATCTTCTCCGTTCCGCGCGGGGCGCGAGCCACCCGCTTGCGAAGGAGTTCCATCGCGTCCTCCACATACATGCCGTGAAGATCAACTCGTAGGGTATGGTTGGTAGTGGGCATAAGTTGGGGCTTTACATGCTAAATGTCACAGGAATTTTGTAGTAGCAACGGACGGTTTTTCCTTGGGCGCGGGCTGGTTTCCATTTGGGCATCAACTTGATAACCCGTATGGCTTCCTCGTCAAAATCCTTGTAGAGCGACACTTCCACCCGAGGGTGGGTGATAGACCCGTCAACCTCGACGATGAATTCCACCAATACGGTGCCGTTCCAGCACCCATATTCTATTGGCCACTTCAGATTTTGTCTTAAGAAGGCTTTCAGTGAATCCGGCCCGCCTGGGAACTCAGGCATCTCTTCTGCAAACATCACCGGAGCATCTTCTGGGAAGGTGTCGGTAAAGCATTTCGCTGTATTCGTGTCGTTCTCCATGAAAGGCAGGGAAAGGTCGTATGTGAGATCGTGTTTGTCTTCCGAACAATAGACCAACGTGGCTGGCATAAACTTTCCGTTCACCAGAGCATTGAATATGGAGATGCCAGTGGTGTCGCAATAAAACGACGAACCTGTTTGCGCCCCGCAGCAAGCTACAACGGCCAGAAAAGCAAGAATCAAGGTGGTTTTGCGCATAATGAAGGTGCTTTCTTCTTTTGGTTGCGAAGATACACTTTTTTGGGAGAGAGATTGTAAATCTCATGTTTCGCAACCTTTTTCTTCGTTGCAGCGTTTGGCGTATTTTCGTGATTTTCCGTAGGAGATTCCGCTCGCTCACTGCGTTCGCGGCGGAATGGTGCGCATTGTCGGCGAGGGAAGGGAAAAAGATGGGCGGCGATCATGGAGGTGTCTGCGTCCTCGCAGACACACAAACTGCGAGACGCAGTTTGCTCCATACACACAGCCGCCGCTCATCTTTTTCCCCCAAACGCTGTGCGCCATTCCGCAAGGCGCGAAGCTCCGCAGCGGAATCTCCTACGTGCAGCGGCAAACGCCACCCCTCCCCGCGCACGCAGGAGAAGATCAAACGCTCTGTCCAGAAATTTGCGGAGGAGCTGAGCCACGCGATGGCGTGATATTCCTGCGGGCGTATGCGATGCGTTTGGGCGTATGCGATACGTTTGGGCGTATGCGATACGTTTGGGCGTATGCGATACGTTTGGGCGTATGCGATACGCCCCTACTGCCAGAACTCCACCCACTTCTTCTCCTCCTCGGTGAACCCCTCCATCCCGCCTTTGTAGTCCGGGTTCGGGAGATACCATGTACATGACTCGAAATAGTCCTGTAACGCCTTGTTCTTGAAGATGTAGCCCCGGTAGGCGAAGGGCAGGTTCTTGAGGATGCTCTGTTGGAAAAGGGTGTATTGTGTGGAGTCCTCCGCTGATTTTTGGAAAAAATCGGACAATCTGCGGACAAAATAGCCTTCTTTGGATAGTGCGGTCATCAAGCCATTCGATGATGTCCCATAATCTTCTTCTTTATAGCTCCAAAAATAGCTCCAATAATTCCGTTTGTAGATATGCAGATCTCCTTCAGGATGGAAATTGGCTTTGTGGAAAGAGAGTCCGCTTTCCTGAATGTGGAAATTAGGGCATGTTATGCTGTTGCGATCCTCATCCCAAACCCAGACGCTGTCCACGGAGGTCTTCCCTCGGCCGGTGAAAACCCATTCATCGGCGGTTTTGAAGAACTCGGGACGAATCATGAATGACTCGCGGTCGCCCATGTTGATGTTCAGCGTGAAGTCGCCGATTTGGTGGTTGGCCCAGCGGTTGGCGGCGGTCAGCACATAAGGGAAATAGAACTCGTACTCTTGGGAGAAAGAGAGGTCGAAGTCGTAGGTGTGCTGGATGATGTTCAGCCCCGGGCGGAATTTGGTCTTGAAGTGATAGACGTAGTCAATGGGCATGCCAGGCGGATGATGCCTGGCGGCCAATGTGTCATGGATTCGCTGAGCCGTCCAATCGGTGAATTTCCCGTTGGCATAATATTGCGAAAAAGCATAATTATCACCTATATAACGCCCTCTATCCACGTGAGCGATTTCGTAAGTGAGCGGTTCGCCGTTCACCATCACCTTGAAGGTGTTGATGTGCGGGTGTTTGGGGTACAATTCTATGGGGTTGAGCCTGTTGTTGTACGGCGACTTGGCCTCGAATCCGACCAGCAGTTCCTTTTCGCCTACGGGGTTGAAGAACTCGTAATAGACGGTGACTTCCAAATGGTCACCCACCCGGTTGATGGTCAGCACTTCCTTTTGCACGCTAATGTCGGTTTCGGTAATCGGAATCAGCTGGTTGCCGGAAGCGTAGAACACGCCGTCGTTGGCGGTAGCGAAAATCGCTGACAGATAACAGAATACTAAGGCTATTAGTTTTTTCATGAGGGATGTTTTTGAGGAGGCGAAAATACGAAAAGTGTTTTTCTTATAGAGACACATTCTAATTGTTGTTGAACCTATCCTCCTCCCAGCGTGCAGGATTTTCCCGAATATAATTGGAGATAGTTGCATAGTTGTTAGAATTGCGAATGATGTGTTCGTAATAGTTCCGTTGCCATACCGAGAACCCGATTTTTTTGAATACGGCGGATTTGAACCCTCTCACAATCGCTCCCAACGTTTTCGACGGGGATCGTAGGAGCGTATTGAATACGCCCTGCGTATCGCATAAGGGCGTATTTAACGAGGGCGTATTTAACGAGGGCGTATTTAACGGGGGCGTGTTCAACGAGGGCGTGTTCAACGAGGGCGTATGCGATACGCCCCTACATGATGGTGTATTTGATATTGATGTTTTTGTTGTGTGTCCACGGCATATTTCGACAATTGCATGAAAATGGTTTGGCATGACAACAAATTCATGGAGAATCGCATCCTTTGGTCGAACATTAACGGTGTTTAGCCATTCTGTCGCTACGATTTGACCGTACTCGCTCAATATCATCTGTCCGTTGGCGACTTTTCCAAAGAAATGTTGTCTGTCTTTGGTACAAATGGTAACGAAATATAACCCGTCGGATGAATAATCGTAATCTTTCAATCTGATGCTGTGACGATGGTAGGGCATGTGAGATACCTCGCAGGACGTATGCGATACGGAGGTGGGTGTGTATGATACGTCGATAGGTGTGTGCGATATGGAGGGCGTATGCGATAAATCGATGGGCGTATTCAATACGCCCCTACGGGGTACGTGATTGTTTGTGCGTGATGTGGGCGTATGTGATACACGCATGCAAAGAGATTGTTCGTTTGTTTTCATTATTTTTTTATTTTATTAATTTTATTTTCAGACGGCAAAAATACATTTTTTTATTGAACAAATGTTTTATTTTATGAAAATATTTTTATGTTTTTTGTTTTGGTTTACATGCGTTGACCGTAGGGGCGTATCGCATACGCCCTAATTGAATATACGCCCTAATTAAATGAAATGTAAAAACACGTCCCTATTAAATACAAATACGCCCTCGTATTATGTGTTGTTACGAGGGCGTATTTATTACAGGGACGTATTGCGATATGCATGGCGTATGCGATACGCCCCTATGGGGTTATTTTTTGTGACGTTTCTTTCTCGCCAATTCGTTGGGCTCCAACGCCAGCTGCTCGCCGTGCAAGAGGGAGGCCACGCCTTCGACGTGTTTCTTGTCGGGCAGCGGGCTGCAGGTGTTCTCCTGGTAGTCCTCAGGCTCGGTGTAGGTGGTGATGACGCCTTCGTAGTTGCGGAGGATCACTTTGTGCGGGCTCTGGGAGATGACGTACTGGGGCATCACGGGAATCTTGCCGCCGCCGCCGGGTGCATCCACCACGAAAGTCGGGACGCAGTAGCCGGAGGTGTGTCCGCGGAGGTTCTCGATGATCTCGATACCCTTGGAGACGGGCGTGCGGAAATGCTCCAGACCCATGGAGAGGTCGCATTGGTAGATGTAGTACGGACGCACACGCATGCGCACGAGGTCGTGGACGAGCTGCTTCATGATCTCGGTGTCGTCGTTCACACCGCGCAACAGCACGGTCTGGTTGCCGAGCGGCACACCGGCATCGGCCAGCTTGGCGCAAGCGGCCATCGCCTCTTCAGTTACCTCGTTCGGGTGGTTGAAGTGGGTGTTGAGCCAGATCGGATGGTATTTCTTAAGCATGTTGACGAGGTCGTCGGTGATGCGCTGCGGGCAAACCACGGGCGTGCGCGAGCCGAGACGGATGATCTCCACATGCGGGATGGCACGCAGACGTTGAATGATGGATTCGAGCATCTTGTCGCCCACCATCAGAGCGTCACCGCCGGAAAGGAGCACGTCGCGCACTTGCGGGGTGCGGGCGATGTAGTCGATGGCGGCCTGGATGCGGTCCTGCGTGGATTCGCAGTCGTGCTGGCCGGCGAATCTGCGGCGGGTGCAGTGACGGCAGTACATCGAGCACATGTCGGTGATGAGGAACAACACTCTGTCGGGATAACGGTGGGTGAGGCCGGGAACCGGGGAGTCCTCATCCTCGTGCAGCGGGTCAAGAAGGTCGGCGGGCGACTGGTGTACCTCGGCAGCTGTCGGGATAGCCTGACGGCGAATCGGGCAGTGCGGGTTGTTCGGGTCAATCAGACTCAGATAGTACGGGGTGATAGCCATGCGGAGGGTGGCGAGGGACTTCTTCACGCCTTCTTCCTCGGCAGGGGTCAGTTCGATGTATTTTTTCAGTTCTTCGAGGGTCTCCACTCTGTTGCGGACCTGCCATCTCCAATCGTTCCATTCAGCGTCGGTAACGTTGGGAAAAAGTTCTTTTCTTCTGCTTGCCATATTGATATTATTTGATTTTATCTGAAAATTTTGAGGTGCAAAAGTACAAAAAATTGACAATTAATAATGGATAATTGAAAATTATTTCATTCCTCTTGCAGCCTTTATTTTGTCGTAGGCTTGGTTTACTTTGGCGAAGTTCTCTTCAGCCTTTTTGCGCACGCTCTCGCCGAGATGGCTCACCTTGTCAGGATGGTGCTTCTTGGCAGCTTCCCGATAAGCCTTCTTCACCTCTTCGTCGGTGGCGTCAGGTGAAATTTCGAGAATCTGGTAGCATTCGTTGAGCGTAGGACCTGTGCGGGGCTCGAAAGTGTCGCCACCATAATCGTAATAATCTTTATATCCGCCGCCGTACCCGCCATAGGTGGATTGGCCGCCACGTTGTCTATATGATCCACTGTACGTGTAGCTGTTGTTCAGGCACATGAGTTTTACGGCCTCATAGGTAAGATCATCAATGCCGCACCATACGGAAATCTGTTTGATAGCATTGATTTCGTCCGGATGGGCTTGTCCGTCTGCAGTCGCGAATCCGAACAGTCCTTGAAGCAAAGCGATTTTCTCATGAACAGTGGCGTATTTGCGGAAATCCACGCATGCTCGCTGGCACGCGTTTCCGTTGTTGGGATCATCAAGGATTTCCCGGAAGTGAATCATCAACTCAGAGATATCTCTTTTGGGAAAATTCTCCTGAAAATATTGTTTGCAGTAGTTGAATTCGGATTGGAGCAGGCGGTTTCTGTCAGCCTTGGCCACGTAGGCGATAAGGATAAGCATGTGTTCCTCAAACATGGCGGGGTCATGGTTGTAACTCGTGCGTCCGTTCGAGTAATCAGACCATGCAGCTTGTTCTTTACGACTGTCTAACTTATCCATAATCTTTATGAGGAAAGAACTGATGAAGATGCCGATAAAAGCCCCGAAAAGACCTCCACCGGCTCCGAAACGGGATCCTAATGTGGCGCAGATGACAATGACAACAATGGTAATGAAACAATTCATAGTAATAATAGTTAAAAAAACAGGAAAAAAAATCACCAAATATGTGCGTCGGCATTGAACCAAGTCCCTTGGAGACGCATGGTCTGTTCGATCACATCACGGACGGCTCCGTCACCGCCGTTGCGGGCGGAGATGTAGTCGGCGAGTTGTTGGATTTCGATGGCGGCGTTTGCAGGACAGCACTTCACGCCTGCGAGTTGCATCATCGGGTAGTCGGGAATGTCGTCGCCCATCACAAGGACCTCTTCGGGCTTCAACCCGTTGTCTTCGAGATATTGGTTGTAGACTTTGATTTTGTCGCTGACATGGAGGAAAAATTCCATACCGTGGAACTCCCTGAACCGCAGTTTCATGGATTCAGCATAGCCCCCGGAGATGACAGCCACTTTGTAGCCTTTCTTGAGAGCGTAGTGCAGCGCATAGCCGTCTTTGACGTTAGTGGCGCGTACCTGCTCGCCATCGGCCGTCACATAGACCATCCCGTTGGAGAGCACCCCGTCGAAATCGAGGATGAAGGCACGGATTTTGTGTAGTTTTTCTTTGTAGTTTTTCATACTTTTGTTGTTAACCCCCACACTGCGCTCCTTCGTCGCTTGTGTGGGGTTACTTGCGCTTCGCGCGTTTTGCCTCTTCGAGGCTGCTTAGGGCTTACAGCCCTCTTGGATTAACTGAAAATTTCTATCTAACTAATTATGGACGACAATCATCTCCTCCTTGAGGTCGTCGTAGTCGAGGGTGACGGAGTCGCCGGAGACGAGGGTCATGTTGAGAATCTCTTCGGCGAGAACATCTTCGACATATTTTTGGATGGTGCGCTTGAGGGGGCGTGCACCGTAGTTGGCATCCCAGCCGTTTTCAACCAGGAACTCTTTGGCTTTGTCGGTGATGCTGATCTCGACGTTGAGGTCTTTCACGCGGCGTAGCACCTTTTTTAATTCGATATCGATAATTCGGCCGATTTCCTCCTTGCCAAGGCTGTTAAAGTAGATGACGTCGTCTATGCGGTTGAGAAATTCAGGTGCGAAGGTGGCCTTGAGAGCCTTTTCAAGGATGCCCTGCGCGACTTTTTGTTCGGACGACTTGGTGGCGTCGGTGTCGAATCCCACGCCGGTGCCGAAGTCTTTCAGTTCGCGGGTGCCTACGTTGGAGGTCATGATGATGATGGTGTTTTTGAAGTCGACTTTGCGGCCCATTCCATCGGTGAGCTGGCCTTCGTCGAAGACCTGGAGCAGTACGTTGTAGACATCGTGGTGTGCTTTTTCGATTTCGTCAAGCAACACAATGGAGTAAGGCTTGCGGCGGACCTTTTCGGTGAGCTGGCCGCCTTCTTCGTATCCGACATAGCCGGGAGGTGCGCCGATGAGTCTCGAGACCGTGTGTTTTTCCATGTATTCACTCATGTCGATGCGGATGATGGCGTCTTGGGAGTCGAAGAGATATTCGGCGAGCATTTTGGCGAGGTAGGTTTTGCCGACGCCGGTGGGCCCGAGGAAGATGAAGGTGCCGATGGGCTTGTTGGGATCCTTCAGTCCGGCACGGTTGCGGCGGATGGCTTTGGCGATTTTCACCACCGGTTCGTCCTGGCCGATGACCACACCCTGCAGCTCGGTAGCCATGTGCATCAGTCGTTCGCCTTCGTTCTTGGCGATGCGTTGCACGGGCACGCCTGTCATCATCGCGATGACCTCTGCCACGGTGTCCTCTGTCACAAGGGGTCGGTTCTCGTTCACGCTGTTCTCCCATGCCTTCTGGATGAGTTGCCGCTCTTCTTCCAGCATCTTGATCTGGTCGCGGTATTTGGCGGCCTCACTGTACTGTTGATTGCGGATGGCCTCAACTTTCAGTTTTTCCTGCTCCTCAATGGCGGCTTCCACGGCGATAAGTTCCTCTGGAACCTGGATGTTTTGGATGTGTAGCCGGGCTCCGGCTTCGTCCATCACATCAATGGCCTTGTCGGGAAGACAACGGTCTGAAATATAGCGATTTGACATGGTCACGCAGGCCTTGATGGCGTCGTCGGTGTAGGTCACGGCGTGATGGTCTTCGTATTTGTCCTTTATGTTGTTGAGGATGTCAAGGGTCTCTTCGGGGGTCGCGGGTTCGAGAATGATTTTCTGGAAACGGCGTTCCAGGGCGCCGTCCTTCTCGATGTGTTCGCGGTATTCGTCAAGAGTAGTGGCGCCAATGCATTGCAACTCTCCGCGGGCGAGAGCGGGCTTGAAGAGGTTGGAGGCGTCCATGCTGCCGGGAGCGTTGCCGGCGCCTACCATGGTGTGCAGTTCATCGATAAATAGAATGATGTCCGCGTTCTTCTCCAGTTCCTCAAGGATCGTTTTTACGCGCTCCTCAAATTGTCCGCGGTATTTGGTGCCGGCCACGAGACTGGCCATGTCAAGGCTGACAATGCGCTTGTGGAGCAGTGTGCGTGACACATGCCCTGTTGAGATTTGCAGCGCAAGTCCTTCGGCCAGAGCCGATTTGCCGACTCCAGGCTCGCCGATGAGCACGGGGTTGTTCTTCTTGCGGCGGCACAGTATCTGGGCGATGCGCTCTAGCTCCTTCTGGCGGCCCACCACGGGGTCGATTTTGCCTTCGGCAGCCATCTTTGTCAGATCTTTGCCGAAACTGTCAAGCATAGGCGTGGCCGACTTGCCCGAATCCTTGCCTTTTTTTACCAATCGGCGGTCGTTTTCGTCGTCATCGTCGTCATCGCGGGACTGTGATGACACCGGCTCGGAGAGATGCAGTTCGTGGCGTAATTCGTCTTCAAAAGTTTCGAATGTGAGCCCTGCTTGTGACAGCAGCATCTTTATGGTGTTCTGGCTGTCGAGTTGAGCGGGTTTCAGAATGGCAAGTACGAGGTGGTGGGACTCAACGACTTCGCTCTTGTACTGCTTGGAAAACAGAAACGAGAGGTGCAAACGGCCCTGCGCTTGTACGCTTAATGGGATTTTGTCCGTGGAGACGTCGGCTTTTGCGTCAGGCATCTCCAACATTTGTTCCAGCCGAATGCGCAAACCTGCGAGGTCAATTTGGAATATGTTAAAGATCTTCTGGGTGACACTTTCGCCCGGATAGCGTAGAAGACATATCATAAGGTGCTCTAATCCAATTTGTTGCGAGCGGTACGTCTTGGCCAACTCATGAGCTTCAGCCAAGATGTAGTTCATTTCTTCCGAGTACTTTATTTCCATAAAAGTGGAGGGTTTAAAATTGACGCAAAAATACAAAAATTATGCCATCTTTTGGATGAAAATTGACCTTGACAAGTTGTCTTGTTTTCAAAGCAAATCGATCTAAATATAATAATATAAAGTGTATTTTTGCCGCGTAAAAAGACTGACGATGCAAGCAAGCAAGCATTTCCTGCCAATCACCAAGAAGGAACTTGACTATCTGGGTTGGGATTATGTGGACGTTATTATTGTGAATGGTGACGCCTACGTGGACCATCCTTCATTCGGGGCAGCGGTCATCGGGCGGGTGCTTGAGCGTGAGGGCTTGCGCGTGGCCATTCTGCCGCAGCCCAATTGGCAGGACGACCTCCGTGACTTCAAAAAACTTGGCACGCCGCGGCTCTTTTTCGGGGTTACCTCCGGTAATATGGACTCCATGGTCAACCACTACACCGCCAACAAGCGCCTCCGTAGTGACGATGCCTACACCGCAGGGGGCAAGGCGGGATTCCGCCCTGATTACGCCGCCACCGTTTATTCACGCATTCTCAAACAACTTTTCCCTGACATCCCGGTTGTGCTCGGTGGTGTGGAGGCATCCATGCGCCGGCTGTCGCATTACGACTATTGGAGTGACTCCCTCAAACCCTCGATACTCCTTGACAGTCAGGCGGATGTGCTTGTCTATGGCATGGGCGAACGCCCCATCGTGCAACTTGCGCGTCTTATGCAGCATTCCGATTGGCGCGACCATCTTTCCGAATGCTCTCAAATAGCTTTTATTGATATTGATATTGGTAAATATAAAGATGAAAATCCTATACTTCTTTATGATTATGCTGAGGAGTTGAAGGATAAGCGTCGCTATGGTGACGATTTTGTGGCCATGGAGAAAGAATCAAACAAGCGTGTGCAACGGACGCTGATTCAGCCTTATACGGATAAATATGTGATTGTCCGCCCTCCGTTCCCGGTGGCCACGGAGGAAGAAATGGACAGTTTCGCGCTGTTCGACCGAATGATGAACGCTCCGCACCCGAAGTACTTGAAACGTGGCGAGATTCCGGCTTTTGAGATGATCAAGAATTCCATTACAATTCATCGCGGTTGTTTTGGAGGGTGCAGTTTCTGCGCTATCGCAGCCCATCAGGGAAAGAGCATAGCATCCCGCTCCGAGGAATCGATTATGAGAGAGGTTGAGGATTTGGTGCAACGTCCTTATTTCAAAGGACATATCAGCGATTTAGGAGGACCATCCGCCAATATGTACCGAATGCAGGGCAAGGATTTGTCGCGGTGCGAGAAATGTGCCCGCCCCTCCTGCCTTGTTCCGAAAAGGTGTCCTAATCTCGATCCCGACCATCATGCGGTAACCGCATTGTATCAGAAAGTTATAGATACCCCCGGCGTTAAACATATCACGATCGGCAGTGGCATCCGCTATGATATGCTTTTGACAGACAGCGAGCAGGAACGAATGCGCTTGGGCCTGGGCGAATATTTGAGGCAGGTGGTCTGTCATCATGTCTCGGGTCGACTTAAAGTGGCGCCGGAACATACTGATTCAGAAGTGCTTGCATTTATGAGAAAGCCTTCCTTTGACCATTTTCTTGATTTTTTGAAGGATTTTAATGCAGAAAACCGTAAATGTGGTAAAAACCAGCAGTTGATTCCTTATTTTATCGCTTCACACCCAGGTTGTACGGTGGAGAAAATGAGCAAATTGTGCGACATTACCCACCAGTATCGCTTGATGACCGACCAAGTCCAGGACTTTACGCCCACCCCCATGACCTACGCAACGGCAATGTACTTCCTCGGCTACGACCCCTATACGGGTAAAAATGTGCATGTTGCCAAAAGTAAGCAGGAACGGCACGACCAGCACATCTTCTTTTTTGCGGATTTGCCCGAGAATCGTAAGCGGATCAGGCAGTTGCGAGGGCGAAAGTAGAAAACGCATGGCACGTCGTTACATTGCAACCCGGTTGCGAAAAGAAATTCCCACTTTTGCTGCCGAAAAACACCGCAACATTGAAGCGGTGTGTTAACGGAAAATTGGAGTATCATGGAAAAGTTCAAGCATCATCATCACGAAGAAGTAGAACACGAACACTGCGAAAGTAAGGGGCACCATCATGAATGTTGTGGCAAGCATAATGACCATAACCATGACCATGATTGCGGTTGCCACCATCATCATCATGAGCACAGTCTGCGGCAAGAAATTGTCAAGATTGCCGTTACGGTGGTTTTGTTGGTGGCGGCGGTGCTGGTCGAGAAATATGCAGGACTCAGCAACTGGCAATTGTTGTTGGTTTATCTCGTGCCTTATCTGCTCATCGGTTTCGATACACTCAAGGAGGCCGCGGAAGGTTTGTTTCATGGAGAGCCCTTTAACGAGCATTTCCTGATGTCCATCGCTACAATTGGTGCGCTCTGCATCGGGTTCCTGCCCGGGGCGGAGACGCAGTTTCCCGAAGCGGTGTTTGTGATGCTCTTTTTTCAGGTAGGTGAGCTTTTCGAAGGATATGCCGAAGGCAAAAGTCGCGACAGCATTGCCCACTTGATGGATATTCGTCCCGATACCGCCAACGTTATCCGTGAGGGCAACACGTTGACTGTCAGTCCTGAAGAAGTCGAAGTGGGGGAGACCATCGTCATCCGTCCCGGCGAGAAAGTTCCGTTGGATGGAGTCATTGTCGAAGGTCATTCCGCACTGAACACGGTGGCACTGACGGGCGAAAGCGTGCCTCGCGATGTTTTCGAGGGAGATGAGGTTATTTCAGGTTGTGTCAATATTTCCGGTTTGATAACCGTGCGCACCACCAAGAGTTTTGGCGAGAGTACCGTGTCGAAAATTATACATCTGGTAGAGGATGCCGGCGATCACAAGTCCAAGAGCGAAACATTCATCAGCCGTTTTGCAAAAGTCTACACGCCCATTGTGGTCTTTGCGGCTATTGCGCTGGCGTTTGTGCCGCCGCTTTTCTCAGGTCATTTTGCCACGGCCTTTCCTGTATGGCTTTACCGTGGCTTGCTCTTCCTGGTAGTTTCTTGTCCGTGTGCTTTGGTTATCAGTGTCCCGCTCACCTTTTTCGGTGGCATCGGCGGGGCGTCGCGCAACGGCATTCTCGTTAAGGGGGCTAACTATATGGATGTGCTGTCCGGACTTGATACGGTGGTTTTCGACAAGACAGGAACACTCACTCACGGGCAGTTTGCCGTGGATGCGGTGCATCCGGAACTGCTTGACGAGCGACAATTGCTGCATCTTGCCGCACATGTGGAACATTTTTCTACCCATCCCGTAGGGGCGGCTTTGCGGGATGCCTTTCCGGATGAGGCTACCGACGGATGTGAAGTTGCAGATGTGGAGGAAATTGCAGGTCAGGGTGTACGTGCCCGCGTGGGCGGCCGTTTGGTCTCTGTGGGCAATGCCAAAATGATGGAGACGGCAGGGGCGAAATGGCGCGACTGCCATTTGACAGGGACAATTGTCCATGTTGCCGTCGATGGCGAATATGCCGGACACATCGTGATTAACGACCGGATGAAGGAGGATAGCGTGGCGGCTGTGGCACAACTGAGGGAACTCGGTGTGCGCCGTACCGTGATGCTCACCGGCGACCGCAAGGATGTGGCTGAAGAAGTTGCCAACAAATTGTCTTTGAGTGAGTTCCATGCAGAATTGCTGCCCGCCGACAAGGTGGAGTTTGTGGAGCGGCTTTTAGACGAGAAAAAGGAAGGCAGGTTCCTGGCTTTCGTGGGTGATGGCATCAACGATGCGCCCGTATTGGCCCGTGCCGATGTGGGTATTGCCATGGGCGGACTCGGAAGTGATGCCGCCATTGAAGCAGCCGATGTCGTACTCATGGATGACAAACCATCCAAGATCGCCCTCGCGATACGTATCGCGCGTCGCACATTGCGCATCGCGCGCCAGAATGTTTGTTTTGCTATCGGTGTCAAGGTCGCCGTACTTGTCCTCGCTGCGGTCGGTTTGGCCACGATGTGGATGGCGGTCTTTGCGGATGTGGGTGTCTGCGTCCTCGCAGTGCTGAATGCCATGCGGGCGCTGAAACAGTGAGGATAAACAACTCTCTTAACAACTGAAAAACCGTTATTATGAACAATATTTCAGAAGAACAAATACTGCGGGATGCAGAAGTGCGGGTGACAGCGGTGCGGTTGCTGGTGTGGCGCACCATCCGCGACAGATTTACTGGTATCTTCAATCTCGCCGACCTGGAGGACGCGCTTCCCACCGTTGATAAATCCACCCTGTTCCGCACGCTTACCCTTTTCAGCGACCACCACCTGTTAGACGCTATCGACGATGGCTCCGGCTCGCAGAAATACTGTCTGCGCAGCGCCGACGATCCTTTGTCGGGGGTGCGTCATGTCCACTTTAGCTGCCGTATTTGCCACCGCACCGTTTGCCTCACCAATATTCCCCTGCCCGAGGTGACGCTGCCCGAGGGGTTCACGGTTGACAATGTTGAATATGTTGCTAAAGGCGTGTGCCCGCGATGCCGGAAATTTTCGGATTGATTTGGCATTCTGAATAGCCGTTTTCTGACCATACTTTTGTAGCAGACGTGTGAAAAACGCGCCTGTTTTTTTGTTTTCCTTTTTTTGAGTGCATTTAAATTTTAACTGTTAATAGTTAAAAAATGAAAATAAAAATATTTTTAATAAAATAGATTTTTGAAAGAAAAATTTTCTATTTTTGCGGCATTGGAAAACAAGGCGAAATATCGCAAAATTTACTAAAAATAGTTAAGAATCCTGTTGAATAAGACGGGAAAGTGTTGAAGTTGGCTTTTCTGAAAGCAAATTTCGACAAAACCTTGATATTTTGCAAAATATTGTCTGATTTATTCATAACTTAAATTATTAACATTTATTTCATGAAATGTGCTATGAAGAAAAAGCTACAATTTCTACTGATAATCCTGGCTTGCTGTCTTACAACGGTGGTTTACGCCCAGGATTTCAACGGGTTTTACGTTAAATTTTCCGTATTGGACGCCACGTGCTACAACAACGGCAAGGTGGTGTATGCATTGACGGACAGTTTGGGCGGTGTGTTGGACAGCCTCCCGCCGAATTTTTCACAGGTACGAGTCTATTACAAACTGACAAATGGCGATTCTGTTCACTATGCTGGATGGTATTATAGTGGTGGAACGGACACATTGACAGTAAATTACGGTACATACGTGGTAGGCGTGGAGGCGTTGCTTTCGGATAGTACGGGTGGTTATGTTCGTGTAGACACGCAGACCGTGCTCAACATTGCCACCACGTATCAGAAGCCGACGGCGGCGGTTGTCCCCTACGAAGTGAGGCTCAGGAATTCCGGTGCCGGCACGCTCTCTGCACTCCCATGTGCTGACATCGGTCGTGTGCAGTTGCGCATATTGTATGGACGTTTCCCCTACAACGTGACAGTCACAGACCAGAACACCGGGGATACGCTTCGTACCGCGGTTTTCCACGATCGTCAATATTGGGGTAATAATGAATCCTATTATAATTATCGGGACTATTATTCCATTGACAGTCTGCCAGGCGGGAATTGGGCATTCCAGGTGGAGGATGGTTGTGGCTACGGCCTCCCCAAAATAGTCCAGACAGTGCAGACCGAGAGTCTGCAAACGCCGCTTTCCATCGGGGTGTATGCCTCATCCGGTAACTTTGCGGATAGCAATGTTGTTAAATTGTCAGTGGCCTATCGTCTTTCTGTTGAAGGTTTGCAAGATCTTATGCACCAGTATGTTAGCTATCGTTTTACATACGGCGGAATTATGACAGGCGAATGGCATCCGATGCCGTATGATCCCACCGCTACGAATCAGTATTGCTTGTATGATACGGCGTGGAGTGTCGGAAAATATTGTGACTTGTGGGACAGAGACATTACCTTCGAATACAGGGTGTCCGGTTGCGGGTCTATGTATACGAAGTCGTCGTTCCAATATCATGCGCCCAATGAAATCTATTTTGCCAAAGACAGCGCGGATGTTACCGATTCTGTCCGAATGGAGGAGTGGGACTGCGCACGGGAAGAGTTTTGGCGCAGAGATAATCACAGCATTCGCTACTACAACAGCGTGCTCGAAACAAGCCAATATGAACCAGACTATTTGAACGTTTTTGGAGATCACTTTTATCATCGCTACCATTATACGCATCCGCTGACGTGGGTTTATACGGATGTGCGCACGGGAGCGGTTGTGAAGTTCGACACCGTGGCCATTATTACCGACAGATCCAGTTTGACATATTCGGAGGTGGACTCCCTATACGGGATTCCGCATGATTCGGTAATCGCTATTCCAGTTGAGCGCAAATTGCTTGACGGGAAGGGATGTGAGTTGTATGTCACCGTAGACACGCTTCGCTATATGCGCAGTAGCAGCCGCGAGGTTGTCTGCTGGCAGGTGGCTTATCACGATGATGAAAGCAAATGTTGCACATCCCCGCGATGGGTCCGGGTCTATCGTGCCACGAATTTCGGCGCTCCTGCAGACGGGACAATTATTCGTTTGGTGCGCAGCCCGCTCAACAACCGCTACAATTTCGAGGCGTTGTATCATGCCGCGGACCGGAGTTGGACAATCGTGCGCGACAATGTTGATAATACGGCCGCTATCACCGGTGCAGCCAATGGTTTGGAGTTGATAATCAGTGACTACTGTCTGCCTTCCGGACCTTACGAGTTTGAGGTTATAACCTCTTGCGGTACCAATCGTGTGAGTGAGAAAGCCGTGTTTAGTGATTACATGGAAATGCGGGTGGAAGAACCGATAGCTTTTGCTGCTGAAAGGAACTGCGGCAATTTGGATATACACTATCACCACGGTTCGTTCCAGTGGGTGAGAACCAACACTTCTCCGGAGACGGGGCTTCCTACAGACACTGTTTTTCAGAGTGTCCCGATGAAGGCAACGGTAGTTTCCGCGCCGAGTGCCTCTCTATTAGGGCTTGAATTGTATTCTCAGCCACATTTCACCTTAACAGTGCCAGGAACATACGTGATTCGGATTTGTCCGAACCTTGCGGTAGATGTTTGTTCGTCGGGAAGTTGCCATTACGACACGTTTGATCTTGATGCGGCCACGGTGGAATTCGAGGAGGCTTTTGCCGTGGTGTGTGATACGTCTTCCACGGAGGGCAGTGCGTGGGTGCGTGCCAGTCACGGTATGCCGCCCTATACCTACACGCTTTTCGACCAACCTGACAAACAAGGCAACATATTGGCAATCAATGATTCCGGAGTCTTTCCGGATATACCTCTCCGCAGTAATCAAACGCTCTCCTGTTTAGTCCAGGACTCCTGCAACGCCTATTTCCATGTCAACTTCCAGCCGAGGACGATGGCGGATTTGCAGAAGTTGTGGTTCGACGGCGGAGTGTCCGCAACTGCTGCTTGCGAGGGCACGACAATACAGGTTCATGCGCTGGCTGTCGGGGATATTTGGCAGTACGAGTGGTCCGGCCCTGACGGTTTCACCGCCACAACCCCGGATCCGTATGTGTTTGTGCCCCGCGGCCATGGAGATGGGTGGTACAAGGTGACTATTCGCCAGACGAGTTGTGCGAGCGAAATCCGTGACAGCATCCACCTCACGGTTCTGCCGGCCCCGACACTCGCGCTTGCGCCCGATACTACGGTCTGTCCTGGAGAGGCTATGGAGGTGCGCTTTACCCCGCATAGCGACGTTCCCGCCTCTGATATCTCCTTTTCGGTTGCGTTTGCTACCCCTATGGGAACCCGTATCCGCCATTATTCTGCCGCTTCCGGGATGACCGTTAAAGATACTTTTTCGACAGTTGCTCCTGCTAAAATCTATCCCGTCAGCATCCGAGACGGTCGTTGCGAATATTCCTTTGCTGATCCGGACGATACTATATATATAAACTTGCGGACGGATGTTTTACAAGCATGCAATATCGTAACTAATTTTGATACAGTTTGTTATGGAGGCGATGCCCGGCTTGCTGCCAAGGCGGTGGATTCGGCGCCGTATGTGATTCGCTGGTTCGGAGATTATAATCAAACACAGTTGTTGAAAATAGATACGATATCGGAGACAGGCCGGTGGAGCCGATATGACACTGCGGGCATTTTCCATCGGACACTACTGTATGCTTCTTTGCAAAAAGAAGGGATATGCCCAAGTGTTAACGGCTTGACGGATAGTGTGATGAATATGCGCAATGGTGAGACTGTGCTTGCTTGCGGACGGCACATACGGCTATTCGATTCCGGAGGATCTGGTGAGGGTAGTAGTTCCGGTGAGCACCTCGTTCACCGTTTCCGAACCTCTGACGGTACAAGGGTGAGTATCCACTTTGATGAAACCAATCTCGCGGAATCCGCCTGTCTGCAAGTGTTTTCTGGGGAGGAGGCTATTGCGGATTCACTGCTGCTCGTGCTTACGAGTCGCAGTCACTCATCGCAGACCGTTGTCTCATCAAGCAATGTGCTTACGGTCTGTTTTTCAGGTCAGAAGACGTTGAATTCCAACTGGAGTGCGGTGGTCGAAGCGGCTCCGGGCATTGCCGTCGCAGATGTCTGGACTGGCAAAATAAAGCGGTTCACAGATGAGGTTTGCCAAAGCCAAACAAACAGTTATGATGACCCATACGGGATGGTTCCAGACATCGTTTCGGCAGAAGATGTTTCGCGAGCTCTCCGAAAAGCGGGGAACTACTACTTTGTTAAGTCGTTTCCTTCAGCTGATGGCCATGGGTGCGATTCCACTGTGGAATTTCGTCTTACTGTCAATCCGCCGCAGATGGTGGAGACGTCGGTAACTGCCATCCGACCAACAGGTTACCTTTGGCATGATAGTCTGTATTTGGAAAGTGGCCGGTACGCACGGTTTACCACCGATGTCGGCTGTGACCGGTTTGATGTGTTAGAACTTACAATTGTAGATGCGAATTGTCGTGGCGGGGAGATTTGTCTTGGTGACTCTTTGACGCTCACCCTTTCTGCCCATATTTCATCTTCTTCACATGATGATTTGCGTTTGCCGAGAAAGGCCCGTCCTGGAGATGTGCTCTGCACCGACGGCGCAATACTTCCTATAGATACATTCTTAATCAGCGGAAAATCTGCCAAAGGCGTAGTCTTTCATGTTGACGAAACCGGTATCCATGGCTTGGCGGTGGCCTTGGCCGAGGTGAACAGACCCTTTTTGCAATCCCCCCCGTTGTTTATCCTGACACAACCCTGCTATTCTATTTCGACTGCCGTCCTTGATATTGACGGAGAATCCAATACATTGAATATGAAAGTGATAGATGACGCTTATGGGGGATGGCCTTTTGCCTCTGATGGTACAGCGGTCAGTTACTGTTACTTTTTCAACCACAATACGTTGTCCGCTGATTATGAGCCTCATGGGTGGTTCTTGCCCTCTTTTACCGAAATTAATCTTCTGCATGGCAATGTGATGGAAGTTAAGCGAAGTATGAGTCGGCTGTGCCAGCACAACAGCGCATTCAAGTCTTTCGGATTGGACTATTATTGGTGTTCGACATTGAATAGCAGCAATCAAGCCTGGTTGCGCGCATTTTCCGGTTGGACAGTCGGTAGTATTTATGCTTCGTATGGAGTCAGACCTGTAACAAGATTTTAATAATTGTCAATTAAAAACCTAATAATCAGCAAAGTATGAAAAATTTTTATACAAAATGGATACAGATTCCGATCTGTTTGGTGTTGGGGTTTTCCTATTCGTGCTACATCAATGCGCAGACCTACAAAATTGGAGATCTCTACACTTTTGACGATGGTTCGGTGGGGGTTGTGTTTTTTGTGGATCCAGATAATCCGTGCAGTGGTACGGTTGCCGCACTTAACGACTTGGACGGTCAATATGCGCTGTGGACAGGCAGTAAGCCGCAGGCGCTTACTGAGATCTTTGCCCCTTATGGGGGATTAGATTTAAAGACTATTTCCGGTTGGGAAAGTCATGGCCGCCGTTTTACGCAAGCCATTTGGGAATCTGGGAATTCCCCCGCCGCCAACGCCATGGATGTGTCTGCAGGATGGTATATTCCGGATGCCATGCAGCTGTTCCAACTCTATGCATCGGCAGTTTTCTTGCAGGATGCTTTTGCAGATTTTGGCGGTGAAATCCTCTCTATTTGGGCTGCACCGCACTGGAGTTCTACTCAAGAAAGCAAGATGACAAGCAGGGTTTATGCATTTGGTAATAATCAGCAATTGGAAAGGTCGTATGCTACGACGGCCAAATATGTACGACCTGTGCGAGATTTCCCCGATGCGGCTGAAGCTAATGCCTTTTGGGCTGTTACGCTGTCACAAGCTGACACTACGGTGAGCCCCGACAGCACCACCGCTTACGATGCACTTGTCGTTTATCGGTCTGATACGCTTCCGTTGACGGCTACCGTAACCGTATATCAGCCCACGACGGTCACCCTGTACGATACGGTTTATGCCACCTTGTCACCGTATATCCCGTCGGCAGTACCTTCGCTTGGGAATATAGATATTTCTATTCCAGGAAGTTATGAGTATAAAGATACCGTACAGACGGTTCACGGTTGCGATAGCGTGATTACGCTTTTGCTGGAGGTAAGTAATCATGTCCGTTATACTGATACGCTCTGCTCAATTAAGGATGATTACTATTTCGCGCCGTTTGACACGGTCTTCGCGGTGGGGACGGTTTCCGGCGTGTACGAGCATCACGGCAGCAAGTTGGTGGATGGGGTACCTATTGATACGGTGGCTTACTATGACCTAACGGTATTGCCTGATTATGAAGTGTTTGACACGGTAGGGTGGTGTTTGTACGAATCATTTGAGACAAGGTTGTACGAAGGTAGTCCGCATGTTTCCATAGTGGTAAACGGAAGTTCGGTGCAGGTGGTTTCGGATTCCGAAAATATTGTGGTAGAGGAAATTATGACTGATCAGGACTTTGCACTGAAGATGCAGACCGCGCACGGTTGCGATAGCGTAGTTTTTCTTCACGTAGAAGCTCGCCATGTGGCGCGTGATACGGTGTTTCAGCATGTTCCAATCACCCAATTGGTAGGAGATGCGATTACGGTGGTCAATCATACCTTTACGGGTATAACGGATCCGGGAATATATACGGCCTCGGACACCCTCATGGCCGCTAATGGTTGTGACAGCGTGGCGGTCGTTTCCCTGACCGTGGATCCTTGCGTGTCGGGCTTTTCAATTATTTGTCCGCCAGATGTTTACGATACATTGCCTTATGGCGCTTGCGCGATGAAGATTGAGCCTATACGTCTTGGTACACCGACAGTGCAATTTGATACGGATTGGCCGTTCCTCATCAGCAACGATATTCCCGCAGACCATCTTTTCGCACAAGGCGACAATATCGTCACGTGGACAGCCACCGATCCGGAGTGCGGCAATAGTGTCTCCTGCGAACAGCACGTAAAGATTGCTTTTCGGCAATGTCCTGATGCCACGGACTTTGAAGGCAATGTCTACCATGGTGTTCGAATCGGTTGCGACTGTTGGACTCAACGGAATCTGGAATCCACAAAATACAGCGACGGAGCCGAAATTTCAGGGAAATATGCCTACGCGAATATCCTCTATCCTGACACACTGGCGAATATCGCTGTGTTTGGCCGGCTCTATAGTTTTGACGCGGCAGTGCGTGACGGTGCCGTCAACGGTTTTGGTCATGTGCAGGGCATTTGTCCGGAAGGATGGTATCTCCCTACGCCTGACAAATACGAAGGCTTGAATGCCTACGGAACCGCCGCGTTAAAGTCACCCCTCTACTGGATTGACGGTGGCGGCAACAACAGCACGGGTTTCTCCTCTTTGCCTGCCGGATACTATAACGGTGCGATTGACCGTTACGAAGGATTGTTGACGGAAGCCTATTATTGGTCTACACAATTGGTGTCTGGACAGGTTAAGGACATTCCTTTCACTGTCAGTTATGTTTGTGATTTGGTTTCGCAGAGCAATATCCGATCAGGCTTGGCATATAGTGTGCGTTGCATTAAAGAAGAGTGAGAAATGTGATATGATGGATTATTTTTTGCATTAAAGGCTCTATGACAATGGATATAACTGCAAAAATGTTATTTTTGCAGTTATATTTTTATTTGGAATAAACGACATATTTATGAAGCATATCACCACTTTTATCCTGATGGTTTTGCTTGTCTGCATGGCGGTTTCGTGCAACACGGGCGAAGGGACCGGCGGCACCGGATCTATCGAAGGCACTGTTTATTGCGTGCTGCATCCTGATGACAATTACAACATGGAGACCGACACGATTCTCGCCGCCAAGGAGGATGTCTTCCTGGTGTATGGGAACCAGCGTTTTTACGGAGACGATGAGGAAACCGACAATACGGGTTTTTATCAGTTCAAGTATCTGCGCCCGGGCACCTATACGGTCTATGCGTATTCTTCCTTGGCAAACGGTGAAAAGACGGCTGTGTCGCAAACTGTTGAGGTTCAGCGCGGTAAGACAACCACCGTGCCTGATATCTATATTCATGATGGCAAGGCTTACGGAACTTCTATGGTGAAAGGCCATGTTTGGGCAACCTACATTAACAAAGACGGAGTGGTGATTTCCCAAGGTTGGGCCTACGGGCAGCGCATGTACATCCAACGTCAGGGTGAAGATTTTCCTTGCGATGACGTGCGCGCCGGCCTTGACGGTGTGTTCGCCTTCCAAAAACTGTCCCCTGGCAACTATACCGTGTTCACTTTCAGCGAAGATGTTGACGAAATACCCTCGGTGGTCTCCAGTACCATTTCTGTGCCCGAGGCCAACCAAATCTATACCTTCCCTGACACGTTCAGGGTGAATATCAAACCTTAATGCGTTTCTCAAAATAGTTGAAGTTACAAGCGTGTTTTGAACTTTTGTTGATTAATAATATCCAAAACAGAGAATATAATATCACCATAATGAAAAAAATTATCATATTTCTGGCTTGTTTGTTGATGTGCGCGGCGGTTTCGTACGGACAAGACACCGATAAGAAGGAACAGCGTAAGAATACGACGGTCAACACCTGGAAAACCCCGGTGAAAGGCACAAAATATTTGGATCATGTCGTCAAGTACGACGCAAAGGGCCGTAAAGTGGAGGAAATTGAATACAGTGCCAACTCCAGTATGAAAGGACGAGTCACGTACGAGTATGATGCCAACGACCGCGTGGTGCGCGAGGTGGTGTATGACGAACACAACAAACCTTGGCGTATCCACAAGATTGAGTATAACGCCGATGGTACAAAGAAACGTCAATTGAACTACTCGGCAAAAGGCAATTTGTTGTCTGTCAGGGAATACGAATACGTTCGCAAGTGATGGGCACTTTGGAGGATATGCTGCAGGCGATGGAACCCATCTCGTTGGAGGAGATGAGTGCCGTGAAACTCATGAACCGCGTGGACAGCAAGTTTCCCACGAATATGGAGACGCTGCTGCGGATGGCACCGTTATGGGGTGAGCATTTCTATGTGCAGGAAAATGAAGGACAACGCATCGCCAATTATCGCTCCCTCTATTTCGACACTCCGGATGCCATCACCTATACCATCCACCATGACAGGCGACTGCATCGGCAGAAGGTTCGTCAACGCATCTATGTGGAGTCAAATCTCGCTTTTCTGGAAATCAAGAACAAGAAGAATACGGGGCGTACCAAGAAAAAACGTATTCCCATACCCATAGGGCAGTGGGGCGACATCTATTCTTCCCCAACGTCTGCCGATTTTGTTCGTGAGATTTTTTGGGTGACCGACTGCCCGCTGGAACCGAGACTTGAAAACGCCTTCCAGCGCATCACGTTGGTGAACAAGGCCAAAACAGAGCGCATCACCATTGATTTCGACATTTTTTTCCGCAATCTTGTCAGTGGTTGCGAAGCCAGTGTTCCCGGCTTGGTTATCATAGAGGTGAAGCAAGATGGCTATTTACGGTCCACCTTTAAGGATATCCTGCGTGATGCCCATGTCAAGATGAAGGGCCTTAGCAAGTATTGCTTGGGAATGCTCCTGACCGATAAACATCTGAAATACAACCGTTTCAAGAATAAAATACGGTATGTCAATAAGTTAACGAATCAGAATTTTCAAATAAAATCAATGGAAAATGATACAAATGGATGATATTATGTTCGATTCGGAGATAGCGAACGAGTTTGCCAATTCCGACGCTCCCGGCCTTTTCGGCATCCCGTGGTTTGACGGTCCCACGTTGTGGCAGATGCTGTTCCGTTTCGCCCTCAATTTGTTGGTATGCTGGCTGATAGTCGGCCTGCTGTATTATCGTAAAAGCAAGCGTCGTGACTACTATTTCACTTTCATGCTGTTCAGCATCACGATCTTTTTCCTGATTTTCCTGATGGACAACGTGAAGGTGCAGATTGGTTTTGCACTCGGCCTGTTCGCCATCTTCGGCATGATACGGTACAGGACGGAAACAGTGCCAATTCGCGAGATGACCTACCTTTTCGTCGTAGTGGGAATCTCGGTCATCAATGGGCTTGCCATGACAGTGAGTTATGTCGAACTGTTTGTTACCAATCTGTTGATTGTGCTGGCCGTATGGTTGTTTGAATCCATCCACCAGAAAAACCATTTAGAGTGTAAAATCATTGTCTATGAGAAAGTTGCATTGGCACATGCCGACCGCGAACAGGAACTGGTTGAGGACTTGAAGGCGCGTACGGGTCTTGACATCCAACGCGTTGAGGTCGGACACATCGACTACCTCAAAGACATCGCGTATGTGAAAATTTACTATCCTTCCAACCAATCGGAGAATACGGTAAACCTCCTTACGAAAGTGAAGAAGGACAATTATTTTTAGACATAATAGTTTGATACTGCAGAACTGTGCCCAAGATGCGAAAAGAATATCTTTTATTGGTCATAATAGCTGTCTTTTTAGGCAATGCGCTGCATGCCCAGACGTTTGAGACGGGCGGCATCGTGGGGGTGGAGTATGACCTGAAGATCCTGAAAGGCTGGCATGCCTCTTTTGAGGGTGATGTGCGTTTCGACAGGAATTTCACGCACTATAACCGCGCAAAACTCACGGTGGGTACTGATTACACTTTTTGGCAGAAAAGAATCAAAGTCGGTGTAACATACAGTTTTCTGAACTATCATGATCTGGAAGACCAGGTTTTTGATTTCCGGCACCGCCTGCGGGGTCAAATTACCATTGCGCCGAAGTTCGGCCCGGTGAAACTTGCTTATCGTGCCATGGTGCAGACAACCTTTCGGGATGAGCGGCGCGGCTCCTACAAATTTAACCCTAAAACGTATATGCGCAATCGGCTTGCCGTGATATGGTCGTTGCCGCATAGTCCTGTAAAACTCTATGTGTCAGAGGAATTCTGGTGGCGTCTCTACAAACCGGGAGATAATATTATTGACCGACTGCGTTCCTC
>Ga0265299_10001189_pt1 | contig 30801 bp, 31 predicted proteins | sample AusTroGonzalo_MG_4_FD_193485 | JGI IMG/M metagenome (GOLD analysis project Ga0265299, IMG submission 193485) | Bovine rumen microbial communities from tropical cattle in Woodstock, Queensland, Australia - Gonzalo_02 | ecosystem: Host-associated > Mammals > Digestive system > Stomach > Rumen ... | reverse complement strand
CGCGCTTGCGACGCTGGCTGGCCGGTCGTGCGGCTGTTTGCAACCCGCCTCCAGACGACAACCTCCGCACCTCAATTCTCAGACAAAAAGTCTTCGCCTATTCGCGCAATTAGTCTTGCGTTTTACGTCACCACCTTAATTGTCTTCATCTATATCGTAATCCTCGTCATCTTCATCATCCTCCTCGTCGCCATCATCATCATCTTCTTCCTCGTCATCGTCCTCGTCTTCATAGGGCCCCTCGTCGTCTTCGTCATCTTCCTCGCCGTCAGACTCCTCATAATCTTCATCGGACTCCTCATCATCTTCGTCGGATTCGTCCTCGTCATCCTCATCATCCGCTTCTTCATCGTCGTCTTCTTCGCCATCCTCTTAGTACACGGCTTCGTTATCCTCGTCATCCTCGTCTTCATCCGACTCTCCGTAAACCTCGCCGGAGAACGAGCCAAGAATCTCGTAGTCGCCGCCGTTGTTCGTGATGTTGCCGCTCATCGAGCCAAAGCACTGGAAGTATCCCCCTTCCGCGATCATGACATTGCCCGAACATGATCCATGGCAGATCAAAGTAGCGTCCTCGCAGACCTGCGCATTGCCGGACATTGAGCCGCCTATTGAAAGCGTCTTTCCTGGCGGCACGCATACGTTGTCCGAGCAGGATGATGTGATGCGCCCCGTCCGCTTGTAATCAAGAGATCGCGTCCCGACGGAGTTGTTGATGCTTACATTGCCACAAGAAGACACGGAAATGCCGGTCTTGACAGAAATGCCCGCCACCACGGACGCCGAACGGACATTCACCCGCACGGACTTGCCGGTGGCGAACACGTTGTTTCCGGAGACGACGACCGTCCCGCCATCTGCCTCCGCATCGATCTGCGTCATGTTCAACGCCGCCAATTTGTTCGACTTCTTTGCCATTGCCTTCTCCCCTTACTCGAAATAGTTTTTGGAGAGCCAGTTTGGATCGAGGAACTGACGGGAATCGGATGTTTCGGCCTTGACGCGCCCCTGGGAGAGGAACACGGCGCGGTCGATCCACGAGAGAAGGTCAAGCCGATGTTCGACCATCACGATTGCGCGTTTCGTGTCTTCTTTCGCAAAGCGGCGGATGCGCTCGATGATATCCTGTGCGGACTTGGGCGACAATCCAGCCGACGGCTCGTCAAGGAGATAGAGCCGCTGCGGACGCATGAACACCATCGCGAGCGCAAGAGCCTGACGCTGTCCACCTGAGAGCGAGCCTGCTCGCTGTCCAAGCTTCGGTACGAGGAAGTCAAAGAGCGCGAGCATCTCGTCACGCGCTGCGGCGTATGCCGTCTTTGGAAGCGACATCCCGGCGAGCTGCAAGTTCTCCTCTACGGTCTGTCCGGGGAAGATGTTGTCCGTCTGGCGCAGATAGCCGAGCCCAAGGCGCACACGCTCCTCGACGGACTTGCCCGCCAATGACTCGCCGCCGAACACGACATCACCCGCCGTGAGCGGCAACGCGCCGACCGTTGCCTTGAGAAGCGTCGATTTCCCGCAGCCGTTCGGCCCTGCAATCAGCACCGCCTCACCCTCGCGCACCGTGAGGCTCACGTCGTTCAGCACCGGTCTCTCTCCATACCCGCAGGAGAGGTGATCTATCTTGAGGATTTCGCTCATGCGTAGCCCTCCATGATGCCGGGATTCAGGAGAAAATCCCGTTCTGACGTTTTCTTTGGCATGCCAACATTTTTGTCAGTACATATTATACCACATTCTGCTATGTGATTATGCAAGGTATAGCGGTTATTATAGGCCTTGAACTTCATATCGCCTACAATCCTCATACAAGCACCACCCATCTGCCGCCACGATCTGCACCTTCACGCTTAATGATTCCATTAAGACGAAGCAGCCTGATTGCGTTCTTCACGGAGCCATTGGAGAGTTTTGTCATTGATTCAAGCATCTCAATGGAGATGCTACCATCTCCCTGCAAGGCATTGAAAACTGCAACTGCGTTATTGATTGCGTCGGCACGACCTTTCCCCGCCAACTTCTGGGCAATTTCCACGCCTTTCAGGGCAACTTCCGCATTTTTCTGGGCAACTTCCGCGCCTTTCTGGGCAACTTCCGCGCCTTTCAGGGCAACTTCCGCGCCTTTCAGGGCAACTTCCGACCCAATCGGGGCAACTTCCAGTGTCTTAAGCGATACTTCTGTCCGAAAGACATCCCCATCCGTCAATTGCGGATCAGAGCCACCATAAGCCTTTGAATACTTGAAGAGATTCCGAACGCCCGATCCCAACTGATCGGCATAGCCAATCACCCTGAAGAAGTTGGCGATGATCGGATTTCGCGGATCCGGCGTGAAGTTGTCTGGCGTCAGGACGTCTCCGCTGGACGCCCGACAGGCGTTTTCCACAAACATGCGGTCACGCTCGATAACAAACCTCGCCGGACGCGAACTCGTGAATTCACGATGGATAAGGGTGTTCGCAATAATTTCGCGAACAATGATTTCGCGTAAGCTTTTACGGACATCCCCCTCCAGAAAGAACGGGTCGGGAAGATGCTTGCTCGCAAATTCCACGAGGCGGTCGTATGCAGATATCAGATTGACGCTGACGATGTCACGGTCATCGTAGCGATCGATGTTCTTGACTCGCAGAATGGCATCAGTAACATAGGCAGGGCAAATGTCCTTGATGACATCTTCCGTTCCAAGCAGCATGACGGCAGCAAGGTTGAAACCGCTCTTCCCGGACTCGCGGTCAGTACCGATCAACTTCGCGCTGCGCAGGAGCTGGTCGTCGTCCATGTCCATCCACGGATGGCGGCGCTCATCGCGGCTGTTGTTCTGTGCGCGGATACGAAGCCTCTTCAGATCGGAAAGATCCAAATCCGACTTCGCCACATACGGATAAATCTTCTGTTCGGTGAAAATGCCCTGCTTGCGCAGGATCATCAGACCCTTGGCAGCCGTTGAACGCACTCGTACGTCTGCATCGCCGTTGCGGTCGTAAACGACACCCTTGTAGGCATGAACTTCGCCGCTCACGGGAACGCGAACGCGGATAATCGTCCGTCCGTCGTACTCAACAATTTCCGGCGCAATGTAGGCAACAGGATCAAACAAGTTTCCGTCGTTCGCAACATTCATGATGTTGTTGCGCATAGCAACGGCATCGCCCTTGATGCCGACAACAGTTCCGTCATCCTCCACACCAAGCAACACATCGCCACCGAACCTGTTCAAGAATGCGCAAATCGACTCGAACACGTCGGATTCGACGCCGCCAGAGCAACGCTTGAACTCGGCGGTGAGGCCCTCGCCGTTTTTCAGCAATTCTGATAGCCGCGCATCGGTCATATCGCCATACCTCCCGACAAGCCCATGTACAGTTCACGCACCGCTGGGTTCTCCAGAACCTCTTTCTGCGTACCGTGCGTGTGGACGGTTCCCTCGTGCAGGAAGTAGATGTAGTCCGCAAGATCGCGTACCACACCCATGTTATGTTCAATGAGCACAGTCGTCAGCTTCTGCTCGGCGACAAGCCGCTTGATGAGTTCAACCATCTTCTTCGTCATTGCTGGAGAAAGCGCCGCCGTCGGCTCGTCGAGGAGCAGCAGCGCCGGACGCAGCGCGACGATGCGCGCCAGCGCAAGGAGCTTCTGCTGCCCGTAGGAAAGCTCGCCCGCCGGCATGTCCGCCTTGTCCGCAAGCCCAACGAACTCCAACCATGCCATTGCGCGTTCGCGGCGATCCTTCTCCCGCGCCTCTGCCCGCCACCACGCAAGCGTCGTGGCAATGGTGTAGTCGCTACGATGGAGAAATGACACTTCGATGTTCTCGGCGACGGAGAGGGCGGGAAACACGCGCACGTCCTGGAAGAGCCGCCCGACATGCCGCCGCGCGATCTTGTACGGCGGGAGGCCCGTAACGTCCGTACCATTCAGGAACACCTTGCCCGCGTCCGGCGCGAGGTTGCCGCCGACGACGTGGAAAAGCGTCGTCTTACCCGCGCCGTTCGGCCCTACGAGCGCCGTGACCTGTCCGAGGCGTGCCGTCACGTTCACGTCATGAAGCGCCCTGAACGCGCCAAAGCTCTTTGACACGCCCTCCACCCGAAGCTCGACGGGTTCGATGATGCGGGGATCGCTACTTGATTGCATACGCCCCCGCCATTCCTTTGGGTTTCATGTACATGAGCACGACCAGCAAGATGCCGTAGATGATTTCGCGCAGGTTCGCCGCGACGGCGTCCGGCAACCCCACGAAGCGCAGCACCTCCGGCATGATGATCATGAGCGCCACGCCGGACATCGGGCCTTTGATGTTGCCCGATCCGCCAACGAGGAGGATGCAGGCGATGAAGATGGACTCCGTGAGCGTGAAGCTCGTCGGGTCGATGTAGGTGATGTAGCTCGCAAAGCACACGCCCGGCACGGCGGCGACCGCCGCCGAGAAGACCATTGCGCGGATGTACTGTCCCTTGGGGCAGATGCCGAGCGTCTGCGCCGCGGCCTCATCGTCGCGGAGCGCCTTGAGAGAAAGCGCGAACGGGCTCCTGCAGACGAGATGCATGAAGCCTAGTACAACCGCAAACAAGATGAGCGTGAAGAGGAAGTAGGCGGGCACGGACTCAATCCCGATGCCGAAGAACGACGGACGCGGGATGCCGGAGATGCCGTAGGGGCCGCGCGTCAGGTCGGTCCAGTTGTAGAGCGTGACGTACACGATCATCTGGAACCCGATTGTCGCCAGCACGAACGCCTCGTTGCGGAAACGAAGCGCGGCGTGTCCGAACAGCCAACCGACAAGCGCACAGAGCGCGATGGCGGCGGGGAGCGTCACGAAGAACGGCAGGCCGAGTTTGAGGGAGAGGAGCGCGTAGGCGTAGGCACCGAGTCCGTAGAACGCCGCCTGCGTCATCGAGAGAAGCCCGCCGAATCCGATCAGCAGGTTCGCCGAAAGGGCCAGCATCCCGTAGATGCCCAGCATCACGCCGATATGGAGAAGATAGTTCACTTCGACTCCTCCAATCGCTTGCTGACGCCGAACAGGCCCTGCGGACGGAACAGAAGCACGAAGATCAGGACGCCGAAGGTGACGAGATCCGTCCACCGCGCCGAGAACTGCCACACGGCAAGACTCTGCAACACCGAGAGCAGCATCGCCCCCGCGCCCCATGCCCAGTAACGGTCGGTTCCGCCAAAGAACACGGCGACCGAGCCGAGCAGGAGGTAGTGCATGCCGACATGCGGATCCATGCCGATATCCCAGGAAATCAGCATCGCGGCGATTGCGACCAGAACGCCGCCCAGCGACATGACAAGCAGCCGTAGCCGCATGAGCGGCAGGCCCAGGACGGGCAACAGCTCCGGCTGGTCGCCCATCGCCCACAGTGCCTTGAACCACTTTCCGTAGCGCACAGCCACACCCACGGCGGCGAATACACCGATTCCGACAAGGAACTGCAAGAGCTGGATGCGCGTGAAGCGAAGTCCCGTAAACGCCACCGACGGCTCAAGCTGGTTGGAAATCGTCTTCACCTCGTTGCCGAAAGCAAGGGCTATCACGTTCTCCACGACTATCATCACGCCGAGCGAGGCAATCATCACCACTCCTGAAGAGCAACCCTTGCGGAAGAATGGACGGTACACCGCCCATTCAATCGTCGCCGCGAACAGGACTGAAAGCACCAGCGTCCCGCACACGGCAAGTGCCAGCGGCAGCTTCAGCATGGCCACGCACAGGTAGAATGCGTAGCAGGAAAAGACGAACTGTGACCCCATTGCGATATGGAACACTCGAAATGACCTGTACACGAAGCCAAACCCGGCCGCGTAGAGCATCGCGACCGCGCCCTGTACAAGGCCGTTTCCAAGTAGCTGGAAGAAGAGATTCATATTGCTCAATTGGTGTGATATTATATCATATTACCCTTGTCTGTTGGCTGCAATATTGATTTTTCTCCTATCACGACGAATCCTCATCCTTATCATACGATGCGAACAGTTCCTTTACGCCCTCGGCAAGAGAATCGTAGGTGAAGAGATTGAGTTCTTCCAGCGTCTCTTCATCGGCAATCTCGCGAAAATTTTCCAATGTATTCCAGTTGGCCACCAATCCTAGATTGATTTCCGCATCTCCTCCTTCAGCACGCTTCAATTTATCTCTGAGCCGCTTAAGGGTAACTAGGAAATCCAGTGAAACGACATCCGTCTCCCACCGATTCATTGGATTGTGCTGGTTTGTCCCCGTACTTGGACCGAACGTAAAATCCTGACCCTCCGGCAAGATATCCAGCATCACGGCACAGTTATCAATCGATATCGCCACAGCCGCATGATCACCATCCATCTTCACGTCTGGGAACACCGAAGAATCCCCGCCCACCGTCTTCAGGATTTCAATCACCCGCCTCTGGCTTTCGGCAAATTCCTTCGTCCCCGCCACACAATTCTCTTCATCGTCTGCGGTCTTTTCCTCCGCCAAAAAGAGAATCTCTCGCGGCAACGCCTCGACCCGGTAAACAGGGGCCATCTCGGTCTTGACAACGTTGTTCACTGAACTGGTGATGCAACAATAGCGCGCCGCGCATATCGCAGCAACATGTTCTGGACTCGCAACGCTGACGGAAACCCACTGCTTCCAATTGAGCCGCGCGTACAGGCGGCTGGAATCTATCCAAAAAACGGCAGGAGCATCTACACTATAGTCCTGAGCCGTGATTCCGGGGCACCTATTGGAGATGTAGGTCTCCAACTCACAATCCGAAAATTCGACTTTTTCATCCGATGGGCCCGGAAACTCAGGTCGCCATGGAGTCACCGATGAGGTAACATCAGCCATGAGCATCCTCCGTTGCCGTTCGAATAGAAATCACATCCGCCTCGAAAAGCAGCTTCTGCGTCTCAAGCGCCTCCACGACGCCCGACAGAAACGCACGATGTTCCAATAGGAGCTTCTGAACGGATTTCATCCTGTCCTGAAGAATGTCCTCTATCTCCTTTTGGTGACGCAGGGCGAACTCCTTGTCCGTCTCGCCCTCGATCGACATGATATTGCCCTTCGCGAGGCCGAGCCGTATCATATTGGCCGCCAAATACGTTGCATGCTCGAAATCGGACTGCACACCGTCCGACGGCTCGGCAATCAGTTCCTCCGCCGCCCTGCCTCCAAGACGGACGAGCGCCTCGTCAAGGGCTTCATAACGGTTGGTAGTGCCGATCACGAGCATGTTCCGCTCACGGAACCCGTCAAGTTCCGTCAGGAACGCATTGATTATCCGCGCGCCCTCGCCAGATTCGCCGTTCCGCGATCCGATGCCGTCGATCTCGTCTATGAACACAACCGCTCCATATCGACGCGCGACGGCAAACAGCTTCTTGACGCCGCATACCGCTTCGTCCTCGGCGGAATCTTTTCAAATTCACGTTCAGCCATGGATCACCTCGTAATCTCCCTTAATCCCAGGCTCTTTTGTCGTAGGTCGTGTCAGTAGCGGGAGGGAGACCGCGCACAGACCAGTCGTGGTGCTTCCCCTTGGAACGGAGTGCCGCATCAGACAACATGAAATACTTATGGCTGACGTACCAGTCCTTGATAAGCTCCTTTCCCGCACCACACGGGTCGTCAAAGGTCACGTCCACATGATACCAGTTGTCGTTGAGGTGCAGATAGCTCCAGCAATGCCGCATCTTGCCACTTTCAACCTCTTCAGATTCAATGCCAGCCAAAGAGAGAAGATATCTATATCCCATGACGTAACCTTCGCATACGGCCAAATGGCGAACAAGTACATCGTAAGCCGTACGGTAGATTGGCCTCGGGTTATTAATGCCTCGCGTATCGTATTCGCAATTTATGGCGACATAGTCGTGGAGTATCCGTACCTTCTCAACTGGATCAGAAACACCCGCTAGACGTGCAAGTGCCTTCGCAGCAGCAACCTCGAGTTCGGCCTTACATTTCGAATAGTCAGTCTTCTTGATGGCATATGGCATCTTGATGATCTTGGTCCCCCGCCGATTGAGACTTCTCATCTTGTTGACATAAAAGATCTGCGGGTTATTCCAGAGGACGTCTTCATATAGATCCCAAACCTTTTGGATGGGCCAACCCCATCCGCCCTTCTTCTCGGATTTCGTGAACCTCTCAATATCAATTTCCGGTTTGAATTCTAGAAGCTCATGCAGAATGTAGTCATTGAACTCGCGCTCACGTGGACCGAACTGACAGGAATAACGGGCTAGAATCGTCATGTCATCCCTGCGCTCCACGACTCTCACATACCCGCCGCTCCTTTCGCGGACGGCGGCGACAACAGATTCCGGCATATTGGACGAAACAAAACGCACAAAAACCCCTGATGACCGCAACTTCTCAACGAACGGAAGAACTGCCTCATAAGTCGCCTCTGACCGACTTGAAACAATGAACAACAACTTTTGCGCCTCTCGCTTGCCGTCTGCCGAGTTCAACATGCAGTTCAACCCCTCGGCGACACCGCCCCTCTCGCACGCAAACGGAGAATGCATCAGCTCTGTAATCTGTCTGCACAGCACATCTTTGTTGCCTGCAAATTTCTGCATGGAGATCAACGGTCTACCTGTGTTACCGTTGACACCACATCCAACAAGGCGTACCCCCAGACCCTCCTCAGGAATTTTATCGGCTATTTTTTCTACAAATGCGACAGGGAATGCACGGCAGAAGTCGCACATGTCAAACAGTATTGTCAACTCAATATACATCATCGCCTCCCATTTAGCACGACTGAAGCACCATTGCAGTTGGGACATACAACATCAATGTGGGTGCCTCCACTTCCTTTACACGCCGGACAAGCCATGTTTCGAGTGACCAGTCGATAGACGCCAGTGCGTCTGTCAATCTCAGGAACATAAGTGGGATACGTTCGCTTTCCATTGCACAATACGCACTTGAGAAAGGATCTAGACACTCCCGTCCCAGAGCATTTTGCACATGGAGACGACTTGACTACTTTACGCACCGTCCAGTCCGATGTACCAGGATATACAAACACATATCCGTCATCTAGGACCCATTGACCAGGTGTATTGCCTGCATGTACATGCGGTTGTTTAGGGTGACGCGCACCCGGCTGCCAAATAGTCTTCTGCCCTGCAGAAGAACCATGCTTCCCGGGCAAAGGCTTAGGCGTAGGAGACGGCTGGCGCGGCAATGGCGTAATGGGATGTCCTTCTTGCGTTGGCGAAGAAGAGACAGCCCCCTCTCCTTGAATAGTACGATCAACGGATGGAGCGACATTCTTAACAGGCTTTGAGGACAAACAGGACCCTATAATTATCCCGAGACCAAGAATACAAAGACAAAACTTGCCAAAAGTCCCCAGGCAACCTCCAACACATGACCCAGAGCGGCTTTCCCCCATCACCTTTAGAAAAGGACGCGGAGAGGCACGACGAGGAGAAGGCGGCACCACCGTCTTTGGACGAAAGATGCGTGCGGTACGTTCCGCCGCCGCCTTCTCCTCACGTTTTCTTGCTTCGCGATCTGCTTTCGCTTTCTTCGCGGCGGCATCCTTTACGGCGGCAATGCGAGAGCCAACCGTCCGCAGGTCATGGAAATGTCCGCAGACGCAGCAGACAAACGGCTTGCCCGGCTCCATTTCGCCAAACTTGCCGCAATTCTCGCATGCAGCCCTCATTGCTCACACGCAGTAGCCTCTTGCTCGTCGCTCGCGGCAGGAGCCTGATCGTCACACGTGGTAGTTTCTTCACATGTCCTCTCCAGCGCTTTTCTTTCTGCGTCGAAACGCGCCTGCCATTCCGCCATCAAGTCAGCATACAACGGTCCACTCTCCGTTGGCTCAAATCCGCAGACCTCAAACCGACCGCCAACCCAGTGCAACGCACAAGGAACGGAGAAGCGCCTCTTCGTGCCCCACGCCGAAGCCGGCTCAAGCACAAAGCTCGAATACAGGCAGACGCTGGGAGGGAATACATTGTAGTTCTCCAACCGCTGATAACCGATACCATCCGTGAACAGATGCTGATGCCCACAGACTATTGCCCGTGGTTGCATCGAAAAACCCGCCGCATCAGCCAATGCGGCAACCTTGGCCGAGGACTTGGCAAAGTCCTCATATCCTATCTCATGTCCACGGGAGATGCGATCCGGGTACTTGAACCTTGCCGAGGTCATGCGACCCCATGTGAAATCATTTACGCAGTCAATTTTCTCAAGGTCGTCAATCGTCTCCAAGCCATCGATGACATCCACGTGCGGAACGCCTCCATGCGAGACCACGACACCGTCGGAGAAGTAAAGAGCAATCGGCAGTCGCGAAATAAGCGCTATCAACTTCCTCCCGAATTCGTGCAATTCAGGATGCTCGTTCAGATATTCGGCAAACTCCGAACGGTTGGTGCTCACCTTGAACTTCTCGGCTGTTTCGTCGTAAGTCAGAATGGCATCGTGGTTTCCGGCAAGCCACAAGACGCGATCACCTGCGTCATGCAAAAGCGTCAAAAACACGCGAAGAGTCTCCATGCCACCGTCAACAAGATTACGGTCAAACATGTCACCGAGAAAAACGATTCGCTCGGGGCCCAATCCACGGGATCGGACATGCGACACGATGGCTTCCAGCGCCCTCAAGTCTCCATGCACATCGCCAATGAACCACCAGCTTTCATCGGAAGCGAACTTGGACCTGTCAACAAACAAGACCTTTCCCGTCTTCGTCTTCAGCGTAGCGTAGGCATCAACAGGCGGCAGATAGGAATCCATCCACTCAAGCAGCTCGTCGTCGGACAAGCTTTCAGGTTTGGACAATCCCTCAACGGGCACTGTGACGTAATTCGTCTCGGGCGGTGGGGTCTCATCTCCCTTGTCCTCAACATGGACTTCTTCACTCATGGCAAACTCCTGTCCTCTATAACAAGGCAAGTTCAACTGTAACTGCCGCAGCAGTCTTTGACGGGTCCGTTCTCGACGCGACGGCGATGACATCCCCGGTCTTCAACGACTGCCCCTCTGCTGTCACTTCAACGCCATTGACAACAGTTGCATTTGCCGTCGCCTCGGCAACCGGGAACACGCGCCATGCATTGTCGTCGCCGCAGTCAATCACATACTGCGGATTCTTGCAGTACTTTGCATCCTCGCCAACGGCTTCGGCAAGCAATGCCGCGCCGATACTGGTCTTGAGGAGAATCTCGATCTTCCCGCTCGCCCCTGTCAGCACGACCCGGCTGGGCCGGGCCGTGCCGCACACGGGGCATGAGGAGATGTCGTCCGCATTGGTTTTGCCATCTTTGGAACAAACCCAACTCATGCTTTTTCCTCCTAGCAGAACGACACCTTGATACGCGACTTCACAACGGACGAGTTCTTGCGGCTGCCCACCGCAAGCTCATCGCCTTCATGCAACGCCGTCTTACCCACGATTTGCCGCCCATTGAGAAGCGTCGCATTGACGGCCGACTCGTCCGGCACGACATGCCACGTACCTTCTTCAGGCACCAGCGTGAAAAGTCGGCTGCCAAAGAACTTGGCGTCGTCGGCACTCACGAAGAGTACCGCCAGCCGCGCCCCGAAGTCCGTCTTCAGCACGAGCGGGTCAAGCGACCGTCCTGTATCTACGGACGTCAGTTTCAAATTCGAACCCGACGATTTCTTCTCCCCTATGACTTCCCCTCTACTCCACGCAAGAAGCGCCTTGTGCATGTCACCTGCAGACGGACGGTTAGCGGGATTCGGGTCAAGACACGAACGAATCGTCTTTTGCAAGGCGGCATCCGCATCTGCGCCATGGGATGTGATCAACACAGGACTTGGCGCGGCAAAAGACTTAACTCTCGCCTTGTACCCATCACGATCATCCTCAAGCCCTCCGTATGGATTCCCATCCCGCGTCAAGAGTTCGTAGAGAATCAACCCGCAAGTGAATACGTCAGACGCAGATGTCGGTCTTTGCCCATCGCACCACTCCGGCGAAGAATAGCCAGGTGTGGTCGCATAGCCCATCCCGTCCGGAACATCAATCCAAGGTGCCTTCTTCCCGTCAAGAACAGCCCAGTCAAAGTCCACGACGCGAAGATTCCAACCCATCTTGCAGTCGGACGGGAACAGCATCATGTTCTCCGGCTTGAGGTCGCAGTGCACAATGCCCGCCTCGTGGAACTTCGACATGGCATACATCATGAGCTGGGCAAACGTCGTGCGCTTGTCCACTGAATACACCGTGTCCTCGTTTAGGAACTTGCGAAGATCAGTTCCCCCTTCCACGAACTCAAAGACCTGCACGTATGTCTTGAGGTCAGACGCCCCAAGACGCCCCAGAAAGAATTCAACAAAACGATACGTCAACGACTGAAGTTCATCAGATGAGTCAACTATCCGTTTCAATTCACGCTGATAGGCTTCATAACCCTCCTGCCATGAGTCAAGCGCCGTCGGGCAACTGTAGGTCTTGAGAAAGACCTTCTCGCCCTTGGGACTTCGAGCCATGTACGATGTCGCCATCAATCCTCGGCTCATCGCATGGTCAAGTTCGGATTCATTCACCCATGGCGGACGAATAACCTGATAATCGCGAATGTATTCGCCTTCTCGAAAGTTCTGTCCCATATCAACCTCACAATGCTACTTCATTCATTGTCTGCGTGAGAGTTTTTGCAAGGTTCTCTATCGTCTTCTTGAGAGCTTTCTCATCATTTACGAACTCATCTATCGGCGATTGGTGAGTATCATCGGTCTGGCTTCTAGGCACGCCTATCCAATTTGCGTATCGGATTGCCGCCAGACCCTCAAATCCGGCATCATCAATCCCCTTAGGTGAAACAATCGTGAGCAGAACACGTTCCTGAAGACAAAGATTACGAAGGGACTTAGTATCTCCCCCGGCGATTCCTGGAGCCGTCATCTTCGGCTTATATGGCGCATCTGTAAAGGCGATAATGGCCCGTGCCGCTTCGCTACGATGCCGCCAGGCATCAGGCTGTTCCACGCCCTTGCCAGACTTTGGCTCATCAGCCACCTTGTAGATGGCATCAAGGAGTGATTCTGGGGCATCGCCGCCACCATCGGCATGCAACGCCGCCAGCTGTCGTTCGATTTCACCGACATTACGAGTGAAAGAGTTGCCCTCAAGCCAGTCCGCCCCATCTACATCGACATCACGGAATCCAACTACTTTAGCACGCCAATCTTTAACAGGCGGTATCGTCTGATTTTTGGGATCTATCTCCGTTAGGCTCTTGAAGAACACCATGACATTCTCCTTGAGTTTGTCGATGCAGTTGCCCATACTGCCCGTTGCGTCCATCAAGAATACGATGTCGACGACGCCTTTCACTTTTTCTTGTTGATCAGCCATTTCGGCTCCTTTCTTTTTGTTTTTTATGTGGTTTTGGTATGTTTGGTTCAAATTAAAGTTCTTGGAAAGGGAGGATTAGCATGGCATGCGGGCCTTGCAATCGTCCAGGCAAGCACTTGTATCATTTTAGTAAGTGCTTCACGATCATTCATTAACCCATCAAGAGGTGAGGTTTCGAGATATGAGGGAATGCTTATCCAATTAGAATAGCGAATTGCAGCCAACATCCCGAATCCATCATCATCTACCCCCCGTGGAGCCACCACTGTGAGAAATATGCGCTCTTGAACACAAATATTACGAAGGGACCTAATGTCCCCCCCAGCGATTCCAGGCGCAGACATCGTCGGCTTGTATGGTGCATCAGTAAAGGCAACAACAACTCGGTGCGCTTCACTACGATGCCGCCACGCGGAAGGATCCTCTTCACCCTTCTCCGATTTTGGCGCGTCGGCCACCTTGTAGATGGCATCAAGCAGGGATTCCGGCATATCACCGCCGCCACGTGCTGTCAACGCCCCTAATTGCCTCTCGACCTCGGCAATGTCGCGAGTAAAACAATTGTCCTCAAACCACTCGTCGCCATCTACCTCTACATCACGGAAACCGACGACCTTAGCGCGCCAATCCCTAACGATCGGGACGTGTCGCGATTCAGGATCACCTTCCGTCAAGTTTTTGAAGAACCATCCAACATTCTCCTTGAACTTGTCAATGCAATTCTGCATATCGGATGTAGCATCCATCAAAAATACGATATCCGCAACTCCCTTGACTTTGTAACCATTGTGCATGATGCGCCGCCACTCCTATAGTAAGTCAAGTTCGTCACAGGTATAACAAACATGCTTGGCAATTGCAGAAAGCGTATGCCGCAGTGCCTCATGGTTGTTTACGAATTCATCTAGCGGCGCATCCTCTTGAGGCGCGCCCGACGGCACTGACACCCAATTGGCATAACGAATTGAGGCCAACGTCTCAAAACCATCGTCATCAATACCTTCGGGAGCCACTACAGTAAGAAGGATACGTTCCTGAAGGCAAAGGTGTACAAGATCATTTACCGTTCCGCCCACAAGTCCAGGAGCGGTCATCGTCGGCTTGTACGGTGCATCGGTAAAGGCAATGACAACACGCTTCGCATCGCTGCGATATCGCCATGCAGTGGGAGCCTCTTCACCCTTCTCCGATTTTGGCGCGGCCCCCACCTTATAAATGGCGTCTAACAAGGATTCTGGCCTGTCGCCACCACCATCTGCCGTCAATGAACCCAACTGCCTCTCTACTTCTGCAATGTCACGGGTAAAGCAATTGTCTTCAAACCACTTGTCGTCATCCACTTCTACATCGCGAAAACCGACGACCTTGGCGCGCCAATCGCCAACGAAAGGGATGGCTCGCACCTCAGGATCTAATCCAGTCAACTTCCTGAAGAACAACATGATGTTCTCCTTGAGCCGATAGATGCAATTGCCCATGCTTCCAGTCGCATCGACTAGGAACACAATGTCTACTTTAATTTTTTGTCGTAGAACTTCCATGATCGTTGAAGATTCTATGTTTAGTTTTTATTAGTCAAGAATACACACCTGTATGGACAGGTAGTAGAAGATTCAAGAATCCGCCAACGGGTACAGCAACCGTAGCGACTACATCCTTTGTTTGGTTATTCTCTTTCACCATTGCCATCCCTATTCAAGGACACACATAGCCCAATCGCGGGGCATTATATCAAAAGACAGTCTTCAATGTCTATAGTAAATTTCATAAATTTCAACGCAAAGTGTAAGCGCAAAGCGTAAGATGTATTGCGCGATTCGTTATAATAGTGTGCACCCGGTCGAGAGCGTTTTCACATCAGCGCGTATTTGGCGATGAAGAGCGCCGTAAGGATGTACATGATCCAGTGGATGCGCTTGAAGTGTCTGGACAAGGTGTTTATCGCCGTGTATGAGATCACGCCGAGCATCAAGCCGTCCGAGATGGAGTATGTGAACGGCATTGCCGTGACGGTGAGGAAAGCCGGAAGCGCCTCGCCTGCGTCCTGCCAGTTGATGCTTGCGCACGATGAGAGCATCATGTAGCCTACTACAATAAGCGCAGGCGCCGTCGCGAAGCTTGGAATCGCCAGAAACACCGGGGCGAAGACGAGTGAGAGCGCGAAGAGGGCGGCCGCAGTGGCACCCGTGAGGCCCGTGCGTCCACCCGCCATCACGCCTGACGCCGATTCGACATACGTCGTGGTGGTGGAAGTGCCGAGCACCGCTCCAGCCGCCGTCGCGATGGAGTCCGCGCAGAGTGCTCCTGATATCCGCGGCAGCCGGCCCTCCTTGTCGAGAAACTCTCCCTTCATTGAGATGCCGATCAACGTGCCGAGCGCTCCGAAGAGGTCCACTAAGAAAAACGAGAACATGACGACCAGGAAGTCCAGAGAGCTTGCAAGTGACCAGCCGGCCCCTACAACCTCGCCTTTCACCGTATGCGTCCAGCCCTCGGGGCGGAAGAGCGCGCCGAACGTTGATCCGAACTCGCCGAAGTCCTTCGCAAGCCCTTCGACAGAGAAATCTGGATAGAGAGAGTGGAACCCGTTCGCCGCGTTCGGCACGTATATTCCCAATGCCTGCGCAACCATTCCTAGCGCCCAGGAGAAGAGTATCCCGAAGAGGATGGCGCCCTTGAACTTCTTCACCACGAGCAAGCCGGTGAAGATCGTCCCGACTAGCGCAATGATCACGCAGATCCCGTGTGTCGCGAACGGCACGTCCGTGAAGTGCACCATCGAGACGAGCGTTGCCGGGTTGTCCACAACAAGACCCGACGCCTTCATGGCGACGATGCAGATGAAGAGCCCGATGCCGGCCGCAACCGCCTTCTTTAGCGAGAAAGGAATGCTATTGAAGATCGCTTCGCGCACCGGTGTGAGCGAAAGCGCAAGGAACACCAATCCTTCCACAAACACCGCCAACAACGCGAATTGCCAACTGTAGCCCATTGTCAGCACCACGGTGAATGCCAGAAAGGCGTTTAGTCCCATTCCCGGAGCCAGCACGAAAGGATAGTTGGAGATGAACGCCATGAGGAGAGTGCCGATCACCGCCGCCAGCGCGGTCGCCACGAACACCCCGCCCTTGGGGATCCCGGCGGCGGAGAGTATCTGCGGGTTTACAGCGAGGATGTAGGCCATCGTCATGAATGTAGTGAGGCCGGCGGCGAATTCCGTCTTGACGGTGGTCGCGTTCTGTTCTAGCTTGAAAAGTCGATCAAATAGGCTGTTTGTCTTCACTGTCGGCATCCTTTCCGGCTCTTGATCATTTACTCAACCTCCAATTCTCATTCGCATCGGCTCGGTATCCCGGCAATGAGGTATGCCAACCGCCTTTTATTGTCTTCTATAAACTTCATGGCTTATCGTCCACACCCCTCACTTCATTACCGATTTCATCAATCTTGGAAACAAGTTCATTTGCCCACGCAACAGCATCATCAACTGACGAAAGAACCGATGAAGCGTCTACAATCGTCGCATACGCATCTTCATATGTCTTTCGCCAACCATCTCCAGCGACAATCTTCGGAGCCCATGCATGCTTCCGGCGATAGTCAAACAGGCGCACACACGTTTTTCGTACTTCGACTAAATCAAGTGTGGAATACCGTACTATGAGCTGAAGATCTATCAAATCATGTGCCCGCTCACTTCCCGGTTCTGATACCGCATGAAGTTTCTGCGCTATCTGATATGGAAGTTTCATTACTCGCAACGCATCAGGGCGCGGGAAAGACAAGGTCTCAAACGCCTCCGCGAGATCTGGCGGAAGATACTCTTCATATTCATCGGCATCACCGATTTCGTTGTGGCCGATTTCTATCCGAATCGTCTGCCATGAACGCCCGCAATAACTCAACTTGATGTCAAACGGAATCATTACGTAGGATTCCGGGACGTCTTTCGGCTTCGGCGGCGGCACATCGGAAAGAACGCCGGTAAAGCCGTTCCAGCCAACCTTCAGCGCATCTTCGAGTTTTTGCTTGTAGGCCGCAAGTCCCATTACCCGAGCAGTATCCATATCACGGGTATAGCGGGTAAATTCGCCGCCATATCTGAACATCAAGGAACTACCTCCCTTCACTACGCCATCAGGAAGGATTTGCCCGACAATGACATTCGCCATCGCTCGCGAGAACCTCACAGGATCACCACTCCTATCTATCTGATTTATGGCCTTGATCAGATTGGCGCATGTATTGGGACGTTTCATCTTTTGAATTCCTTATTAAGCAGTTCGACTTCTCCACTGCGAAGCAATCCCCTGCGAAATGCGTCATCTATCGCGCCATGCAAACGTTCCGTCATTAACTTACCACGGCATTCAAGAATGACACTAGCGAGATTCTGACACCTAATCCCCTCAAAAACATCCTCGCTCGCCCCCTCTGGCTTCTTTACAAGTTCAATCCACTTCGGCAGAGCCTTGCGGACTCTACGACCAGTGGCAATCTGAACGCGTAACGGATTAACCATTGCCAGATTGTGCATGGCGAGAACGCTCTCACCCCAGAGCGCAGCATCCTTGCCGACTATTGCAACCGCCTCTGCATAACGGTCATATTCTGTTGGCAGATAGTGTTCTATTCGATAGACCCCATGTCCAAGCCTAGTTAAGCGGCCTAGCTTGACCCATTCAACGAGATCTTTTCGCCGAACGCCAAGCGCTTCAGCATCCATAGTGGTAATCAGGCCATAGTTTCCTATCGCCTGTTCACAAATCTGATCATATAGTGCCACGTCAAATAGTTCCCTTCAAAGGGTACATTTCATCCAAACGCAAGGTATTATATCATATTTATGGCCGCTTGACATAAAGAAAATCGTCAAAATGTTCCCTTGTAGGGTAACATTTTGACTGCGGCTCTCGTGGGCAGATGTAAAAATCTGATTTACCTATTGCCTCCGTCAAAGGGTCACGGTAAAATCTGTGGAACGATGGTTCGGCTTGGAGTCATCCCACCGGCGTCCAACCCTCGGCGATTCAAAATGGCCGAGGGTATCTTTTATTCCCCCCGCCCGATTGCAGCATAACGCCCGCCACATAACCTCATGGATCGTCTGCTGATTAACTACACCGGAACGATGGCTTTCACGCCGACGGGATTGTCGACGATCTCAAGAAGGTAGGACTTCTGCGAGGGATTGGCCTCGTCAACGAGAAGGCGCGTGGCAACCTTGCGCCGCTCAGGGTCGAACACATGGCCCGCGTCGACACATCCAATGCGCCGTCCCCACGCAATCATCTTACGCCCGTTCAGACCGTCCCCGAACAACTCAACAATGCATTTCATGGACAATCAAGAAAGGTTCAACTTGTCATCAATCCACTTTACTCTCATTTGCCAACTTGGCAACTGAATCGATTTGCATGTCGGCAAGTTCTTAATGGTGGAGGATGAGGGATTCGGACCCCCGACCTTGACCGTGTAAAGGTCCTGCTCTGACCAACTGAGCTAATCCTCCGAAAGAGTGATGGAAATTATAGCAAAAATGCGGCGGGTTGTGTGGGCTAAAACCGGGTTAGACGCGGCGAAAGCGCAGTGGCGCGCGCAGCGAATGCGCACTTGAGATCCGCCACTGAGAAGCCACCCAGAGACGCCTCCGTCCAGACTCGCGCGACGTCGTCAAGATTGTGCGCGTCCGACGAACGCGTCACGGCATACCCCTCCGCCTTCGGCAACCATGTCGTCTCGTCGGCAGTGCGCGAAAGCTCCACTGCGTCGAAAAGCGGCTCGCCGCCCTCGCCTGACGGAATGCCGCCCAGCTGCGAGAACACCGAGAAAGAGGATCGGTCTATGTGCGCGGCGATGTACAAACCGCCAAGTTCATGGCAACGCGCGGAGACTTCCGGCATTGTGCGGCGGCAGCCCATGGCGAGTATCCGCCACTCCATCTCCACTATGTCGTCGTCCCAGGTCACGACAGGCTGGTCTCCGAAGGTGTCGGGGTCGTTCACGCGCTTTGGCATGGCGGCATATACCCAGTCGGTCATGGCGAGAGCCTGCTCAACAGTATCGAACAAGGCGAGCGTGTGGACTTCCTCGGCGGTGCAGACCTCGAGCCCGAAAAGGCAGGGAAGCCCCGCACGGCGGGCGCACTCGGCAATGGCCGGGGCGTTGCGCGCGCTCTGATGGTCCGTGAGCGCGATGCCGCCCATGCCGGCGGCGACGGCCCTCTTCACGATCTCGGACGGCGACATCTCAAGATCCGCGCACGGGGAAAGGCAGGAGTGTATGTGGAGATCGAACTTCACGCCCTAGTGCTCGGCGGGGGGAAGGAAGGAGAGTTCGCGGGCGACGGAATACTGCGAGCGGGGCGTGCAGACGATCGCCACGCCCTCGCGCGCGGCGGCCTCGGCCATGTCGGGCGGGACGGGACGGCCGTGGCATAGCACAATCACCTCGCAGCCCACGAGCGTGCATACCGCGATGGTGTTCAGATGGTTCTGTATCGTGACGAGCGCGCAGCCTTCGCCGGCGTGCCCCATTACGTCGGAGAGCAGATCGCCGACGTAGAGCCCCTCGGCGGCGGCCGATTCCACAGCCACCTCCACCTTCCCCTCTATCCTAGCCGCGATCTCCTCGGCCGTCATGCCAGAGTCTCCTTCCCGCAGTTCAGCCGAGGTTCGAGACGACTGCCTTGATGCGGCGCACGCCGGCGGAAGACGACTGCTCCTTGAGGATCTTGAAGCCGCCGAGCTCGCTCGTGTTCTCGACATGCGGGCCGCAGCAGATCTCCTTGGAGACGTCGCCGATGGAATAGAGGGAGACCTCGTCTCCGTACTTAGACCCGAAGAGCGCCATGGCGCCTTCGGCCTTGGCCTCCTCCACGGTGGTGGTCTTCTTCGTGACGGGGATGGCGGCCTTTATCCACTCGTTCACAAGGGCCTCGGTCTCGCGGATCTGCTCGTCGGTCATCTTGTCGGGCCAGGTGAAGTCGAACCGAAGACGCTCGGCGGTGATGTTGGAGCCCTTCTGGTTGGCGGTGGGGCCCAGCACCTTGTGAAGCGCGGCATGGAGAAGATGCGTGGCGGTGTGCATGCGCGTCACAACGGCGGAGTTGTCCTGCAGACCGGCCTTGAACGAGCCGGCCGAAGTGGTACGGGACAGCTCCTGATGCTTGCGATTCGCCTCGTCGAAGCCCTCCACGTCCACCTCCAGGCCCTGCTCCTTGGCGAGCTCGAGCGTCATTTCGAGGGGATATCCGAAGGTGTCGTATAGCTTGAACGCGGTCTTGCCGGATATCTTCGTCTGGCCATGCGCCTTGAGCTGCTCCGCCACCTTGGCGAACATGGCGGCGCCCTTGTCGAGCGTCTGGTTGAAGCGGTTCTCCTCGGCGGCGAGATCCGCTATGCAGGAGGCGAGATTCGCCGCGAGCTCGGGATAGACGTGGCTGTACTTGGCGCTTATCGTCTCGGCGAGTGCGGCGGTGAAGCCGGGCGCGATGCCGAGGAAGCGGCTGTATCTGACGGCACGGCGGATGAGGCGCCTCAAGACGTAGTTCGCGCCTATGTTGCCGGGCTTGACGCCCCCCTTGGGGTCGCAGAGGATGAAGGTGGCGGTGCGCATGTGGTCGGCGATGATGCGGCGGCTCCTGAGGGCGAGCTCCGGGTCGAGGGCGGCGACGGCCTCGGCGGACGAGAGCTCGTCGATCTTCGCCATGATGGGGGCGAATATCTCGGTGTCGTACACTGTCGGCACGCCGCTGAGCATGCAGACAGTGCGCTCGACGCCCATGCCGGTGTCGACATTGTGGCGGCCGAGCGGCTCGAAGACGCCCTGCTCGTTCTTGTTGTACTGCATGAATACATCGTTCCAGATCTCGATGTACTTTCCGCAGTGGCAGCCGGGGCGGCAGTCGGGCCCGCACTTCTCCTTGCCGGTGTCGATGAACATCTCGGTATCGGGTCCGCAGGGGCCGGTGGTGCCGGCGGGGCCCCACCAGTTGTCCTCGCGCGGGAGGCGGAAGATGCGCTCGTCTGGGATGCCGAGGGACTTCCAGATGGCGACGGCCTCTTCGTCGGCCGGGATGCCTTCCTCTCCCTTGAAGACCGTCACGGAGAGCTGGTCGGGCGAGAAGCCGAGCTTCGTTGTGAGGAATTCGAAGCTCCAGGAGATGGCCTCCTTCTTGAAATAGTCGTTGAGAGACCAGTTGCCGAGCATCTCGAAGAAGGTGAGGTGGGCGCTGTCGCCGACGGCGTCGATGTCGCCGGTGCGCACGCATTTCTGCACGTCCGTGAGGCGCGTGCCGCCGGGGTGCGGCATCTGGCCCATGAGATACGGCACGAGCGGATGCATTCCGGCCGTGGTGAAGAGGACCGTGGGGTCGTTCTCCGGGATTAGGGACGCGCCCGAGATGCGCTTGTGTCCCTTGGATTCGAAGAAGCTGAGATAAGCCTCTCTAAGTTCGTCTGCAGTCAATCTGTTCATGATTCAGCCTGTCGGCGGTTAAGAATAATCTTGCGGATATTTTATCATTTCCGCATAGTCGGCACAAGAGGGAGCGGAACAAGTCGTTCGCCAGGAGGCATGCCGCGACGCCCCTTGGCGGCACGGCATCGGCTCGTGATCTGTCCCGAATCGCTCAGCCGGACTATTTCACGATGGTGTATGTTCCCGCCACGTATTCCCTGGTCTCGCCGCCTGGCACCTTGACGGTGGCGGTGGTGTTGGCGGGGATGGTGAAGGTCCAGGTGAACTTGTCCCAGTCGCCCACTTCCCACGCGCTTTCAATGCGGCCGTAGGGCGAATCGAAGGACGCCTTCACATGGCCGACGCGCGAGTCGGGCGAGGGCGCGAGGACGAAGTGCTTGAAGCCGGGGTTCGCCTTGTCCTCCTGGATGCCAGCCATCGTGCCGTACATCCATGCGAGGACGGCGCCGTAGGCGTAGTGGTTGAAGCTGTTCATGCCGACGGGGCCGAAGCCGGTGTCCTTGCGGTAGGAGTTCCAGCGCTCCCAGATGGTGGTGGCGTCCTGGTCCACGGAGTATAGCCAGCTCGGGTTCTTGTGCTGGAGCAGAAGCGTGTACGCCATCTGCGGGGCGCCGACGTCGTATGTGAGGGTGTCCATGAGGATGGACGTGCCGAGGAATCCCGTCTGAAGGCAGTCGCCGTGGTCACGGAAGTTCTTCAAGAGCGCGGTCTTGGTGGCGGCGGCGGCCTTCTCGTCGAGAAGGCCCAGCTTGAGCGCGAAGAGGGCGGGAGTCTGCATGTCGCGGAACACGGGGAGCAGAAGCCCGTCCTTGGCGACGAACTTCTCGCGAAGGAACTTGCGGGCGGAGTCGACCATGGCGAGGTACTCCTTCTCGGCGGCGGCGCGGCCGGTGGCCTTCGCCATGTCGGCCATCATACCGGCGTCCCAAAGCCAGTAGCAGCAGCCGAGATACTGCCAGTACGTGAGAGCGTCCGCCTTGACGCGGCGTTTGCCGTCGGGGCCCGTCTCGTAGGCGCCGCCACCACACGACTCAAGCTTCTCGTATGAGAGCCAGTCGGCCCACTGGTGAGTGGTGGCGGGGGGAGAGGCGAACTTCTTCTCGGCGATCAGGGCGACGTAGCGGACCATCGCGTCCCAGTTGTCGTCTATCACGCGCCGGTCGCCGTACTGCCTCCACATGTTGTACGGCACGATCACGCCGGCGTCGGCCCAGCCCAACTGCTGGCCGTTCTCGGCGCCGTACTGCGCGAGCGGGGCAACGCCGGTGAACGAGCCGTCGGCGTGTTGGGTGTCACGCATGTCGCGCATCCATTTGATGAAGAAGGCGTAGACATCGGCGTTGAACGTGGCGGCCTTGCAGAACACCTGCGTGTCGGCCGTCCAGCCAAGGCGCTCGTTGCGCTGTGGGCAGTCGGTGGGCACGGACAGATAGTTGGAGTACTGGCCCCAGCGGACATTTGAAATCAGCTGGTTCACGGCCTTGACGCCGGTCTCGAGGCATCCAACCTCGTTCCCCGGCAGGATCGAAGTCACAGGGATCGAAGATAACTTCTTGATCGTCACGTCGTCAGTGGCCGTGATGGACATGTAGCGATAGCCGAAGAACGTGAACTGCGGGCGATAGCATTCGTCGCCTTTTCCTGCGAAGGTGTACTGGACGACTGCGCCGTTCTTCCAGAGGTTGCGGAGGTTCTTGCGGTAGACGGAGCCCTCGGGGCCGTCGTTGCCGCGGCTCTTGAGTCCGTTGCCGTCGTTCAGCATCTCCGCCGGAAGAATGGTGAGAACCGTCCCCGCCTTGGCGGCGGCCTTGAAACACGGCACCGCGGCGGCGTTCTGGCCGAAGTCGACGACGAGCGTGTCGCCCTTAACGAGGGCCAGTTCGCCGTCCGGAGCGTATTCACGCACTATCTTCACCTTGCCGAAGCGATCGTCGGCAGCGCCGTCCACGCCATTCCAGGCGTAGGCGCGCCTTGGGGCGAGGCGGATGTCGCAGCGATGGACGACCGTCGCGCCGGGAACGGGGAGAAGTTCGCCCTTGAACTCGTCGCAGCCCACGGCCTGCTTGAATCCCGAAGCCTCGCCGACCTTCATCCACCCGGTGCCGACGCGGGCGTCGTAGCGCTCGCCGTCGAAGATCGCCGCCGCGAGCACCGGTCCGGCGACTGCGGCCTTCCAGGAGAGATCGGTGGGGACGCGCGTCTCGGAGCCGTCGGCATGGCGCAGCACCAGCACAGCGCGGAAGGCGGACGTCTCGCCCATGTACTTGACGATCTGGTCACGCCACCAGCCGGCGGAGACCATCGCGGAGAACACGTTCACATCGGCCGCGCCAGTCTTCACAAGGTGTGTCACGTCGTAGGTGTAAGAGTATCTGGTCTTGAGGCAGTGGGTGAAGCCGGGCTTCAGCGCGTCGCGCACCACCTTGCCGCACGGCAGTTTTCGGGAGACGGGCTCGCCGTTCACATACGCCTCGAACACGCCGAGACCCGAAACCGTCCACCACGCCGCTTTCACAGCCTTGCCGTTGGGAACGCTCTTCACGAAGCACGACGTACCGGGCGCCGCCACCTGAAGCTTCTTCTCCTCGGGGCCGGCCTTTGGCGCGTCGGGCGCGGCGATCCACGCCGATCCTGTCCATCCGGCCTTGTCCAAAGCGGTGTCGAAGCAGCTCTTGGCAGGCGCAAGCCATTCGCCCTTCTCGTCCTTCACCTGCACCTCCCAGAAGTAACGCGAGGCGGGCTTTAGCGCCGGGCCCTTGTAGGGGACCGCCGCGCTGAGGGAGCACTTGATCTCGCCCGAGTCCCATGTCTGGGCGCCTGCGGCGTCGCGCACCACGATGCGGTACGCCGTCTGCGCCGCGCCCTGGCGGGCGGACTCCATCTTCCACGAGAACGTGGGCACCGTGACGTTCGCCGGATGAGGCAGATGGTTCACGCGCAGGCTCTCCGTGCGCGCCGAGGCGTCGGCGCCATGCAAGGCAAGGCTCATTGCAAAGACCACATAGACAATCGATTTCATTTTTTGTTTCTCCGTGTTTGATAGATTATACCGCATTACGTGCGGGCATTTCAAGAGTGAAGATGCATCCGCCGCCCGGACGCGGCGCCGCCGACAGTTCTCCACCCATGCCGCGCGCGAGCCCTCTCGATATCGCGAGGCCGAGCCCCATCCCGCCGCCAGGCGCGTCAGAAGCCCCCGCGCCGCGGAAGAAGCGCTCGAACGCCCTCGCCATGTCGGCCGGCGCCATTCCGGGGCCGCGGTCGGAGACGGACACCACGATGCGTCCGCCGCGCCGCACCACCTCCACTTCCACAGTGCCGCCCGCCGCCGCGTATTTCGCCGCATTTCCAAGAAGGTTGAGGAGAATCTGGCGGACTGCATCGACATCGACGCGCGCAGGCACGCTTTCATCCCCACCCACGGAGATTCCGTGCTCTGAGAAATCGGCGCGCAGAAGGTCCACCGCGTCTTCGACTATCCGGCGCACGTCCGCATCCTCCTCGCGGTAACGGCGGCGGCTTTGCTCAAGGCGCGAGAAGTCAAGAAGGTTCTCAACGAGGCGGATCATCCGAGAGTTCTCCTCCTCTATGACCTCAGCCGCATGGCGGGCGCGGTCTGGCTTGAGCCGTCCACTCGCAAGCATCTCGCTCCACAGGCGGATGGCGGCGAGGGGCGTCTTCAACTCGTGCGTGGCGTTGGCGAGGAAGGATGTCTTCTCGGCGTTCTCGCGCCGCTCTCGTTCAAGACCGCGCAGAAGGCCGTAGCCGCCCACGAATATCACCCCCACAAGGAACAAAACCAGCACCGATCCCACGGCGAAGAGCGACGCCCATGGAATTGCGGTCGTCTCGGAGAAAGACTCCACCACTCCACCCGCGACGGTGCCGTCTGGAAGGCGGCGCCAGGCTATGGTGCAGCCGGCTAGCTCCATTACGCCTATCTTCGGCGGTCTGGCCTTGTGGCCTTCGGCCTGCCACAACACGTTCGTGCTCCCGAGCGCAGATGCGAGTGGCGACGGCAGACGGAACGAATCCAGAAGCCCCTGCCGAGGCGACCAGTGGAACACGGAGCGCGTCTCGCCGGAAAACTTCGCGGGCGAGACCGAGCGCGCAAAGCGGTCCGTCTCGCGTACATACTCGGCACGCCTGTCCGCAAGGAACCTCCCGCCCGCATGCACAAGGAGGACCAGGCCCGCCGCCGTTAGAACCACCGCCGGCAGACATACAAAGAGGAGATATTTCCTGGCGTGGTTCGTGGCTAGCCGCGTTTCGTTCGAGGTTGAAAGTTGAACCGGCGGGCGGACAATCAGTCACCGTTCGACCGTGGCGCCTTCGGGTCCGCTCGCCGGAGATTCATGGATAGTCCGCCGGGACGGTGAGCACCTCCGCCCCGTCGTCGGTTATCACCACCGTGTGCTCGAAGTGCGCGGCCATGGAATGGTCGCAGGTGATCACAGTCCAGTCGTCGTCCGCGACGTATGTCTTCGCCCCCTCCGGGGTGAGTGTTATCATCGGCTCGATGGCTATGGTCATTCCGGGCTTCAGCACGAGCTTGGTGCCGGGCTTGCCGAAGTTCGGCACCTCGGGCGGCTCGTGGACGGTTCTTCCCACTCCGTGCCCAATCCAGTCGCGCACAACGCCGAAGCCCGCGTCCTCGGCCACCTTCTGTATGGCCCAGCCCACGTCGCCAAGATGCACTCCGGGGCCCGCGGCGGCGATGCCTGCGGCAAGGCACTTCTTGGTAGTCTCCACAAGGCGTATCACCGCGGGGTCGGTCACGCCGACCATCACCGTGCGGCTCGTGTCGCCGTTGAAGCCATGCGTGAACACGCCGACGTCGCACTTCACAAGATCCCCCGGCAAGATCATGCGCCGGCCGGGGATGCCGTGGATGACCTCGTCGTTCACGCTCACGCATATCGATCCGGGGAAGCCATTGTATCCGAAGAAGCTCGCGGCCACCTTGTTCTTGCGGCAGTAGTCGCGTACCACGGCGTCGATCTCCGCCGTAGTCACGCCCGGAGCCACTGCGGCGGCGGCCAGGTCGCGCACCTCCGCGCTCATGCGGCACGCCTCGCGCATCCGCTCAATCTCCGCCTTCGTCTTTATGTCGACTTTCATTTTCTATGCCTCTGATTATTTCTGTGCCAACGGACCTCAGCGCAGCTCCACGGCCGCAAGGCCACGCGCGGCGAGTTTTGCGGAGCCCGCCGCGTCCCGCCATCTGAACGACACGTCGCGAGGAACGTCGGAAAGGTTCGCCAGGAATGCAATCTCACGCCCAGTCGAGGCCGAACGCCACACATAACCGAGAAGCGACGGCATGCTCCCGGTGATCGTGGGGGACAACGGAGCGTTCTTCACCTTCCACATGTAGAACTGCTTGCGTCCCAGCCAGGTGAGTGGCACATCGGGCACTTCGCCGTCGAACGACACTTCGCCAAGAAGCGAACCATAGGCCAGACAGTCGAGATGCGCCTGGCGGAATGAGGCCAACTGGCGAATTATCGCGCATTTCGACGGCCATTCAAGGATCAGCGGATGATACCAGCCAAGGGCCTGGCCCCAGAGAGTCTCGCGCGCCTGGGCGGCGAAGAACGACCCGTCGTCGTCCTCGTGGTTCTCCGGCGTGCAGAAGTACGTGGTGTAGCCGGAATAGACGGCGTGGTAGAACGGCACGTCGTTGGGCTGGCGCTGCTGCACGGTCAGGTAGCCGTCCACCACGTTCATCCACGGCTCGCCGCTGCCTTCGGTGGTGAGGAATGCGCCCTTAGCGGCGTAGCGGGCATGGGTCTTCGAAAGGATTCTCTGATACGCCTCGAAATACCAGGCTCCGCCGCCGACGGGATGCGGATGGGCGCGGGAGTAGCAGGGAAGCGCGGGACAGGCGCCGATCTGGTCGAGGAAGAGCGAGCCGGCGCCGAGGTCCAGGACGCGTCCGGCGAAGCCGTTCAGCGTCTCGTTCCACATCTCGGTCGAGGGACAGATGGGCGAAAGCGGCGGGGTGAGTTTTCCGTAGCGCTCCACGCGCGGCGATCCGTCGGGCATCGTTATGGAGTAAGGGCGGGCGAGAGCGAAACTGAGCAGGTTGGTGCTCCAGAGACGTCCGTTTGTGTACGGCATCGCCTCCTGCCCGATGGAGCGGCAGAACGCAATGCACTCCTTCGTGCCTGGCTGGGCGGGGAAATACTCGGGGTAGTTCACGTCGTGGCCGGAGTGCTGCCACAGATGCCAGTGGAGGCCGGTGTCGAAGTCTGGGAACACGGCGCGGGCACGGGCGAGCGTGTTGGACGCCTCGTCGGGCATGGCGTGCGTGTTGATCCAAAACGGTATCTCGGCGATGCGCCTGGGGTAGTCGGAGCGGTCTACGATCCTCCCCTTCGAGGTCCACTTGGTTGTAAGCGCCCACACACGGTAGAGACGCGCCGCCTCCCACCAGTCCCCCTTGAACGCGGCAAGCGTCGTCTCGTAGCGCGGACCTTCCGCCGCGCGCCCCGGGATGCCGGCGTTCTCGACGGGAGTGTAGAACTCCACGCCATGCTCTGGCATTATCTTGATCGTCTTTATTCGTGCGGACGAATCGTGCGCGGCGAAGTAGAGCCCTGCGCCGTCCCTGATGAACGCGGTCATCATGGGCCAGTACCCCAGGGCGGCGAAGCCGCGCGGACGGGGCAGCCAGGGCATCTTCTTCACTAGGCTCGCGCCGAGGTCGGTGCGCGGCATCAGAACGTCCGCCTCGCCGCTCTGCGCGACCCGCCTCAGAATCGGATACCTTGTCTCCGCAAGGCCGTATACGGCACTTGAGCAGGGGGCCTCGATGGACCAGAGGCTGGCGCCGTCCGCCGCCAACCTAACGGTCGCGCGCACGCACGCGACGTTCTTCTCGCCTGGCAGGTCAAACCCCTCCCACACGAAAACGGCCCCGCCTCCCGCCCTCCGCTCGACTCTCTTGGCCCTGCACGGCGAAAGGTTTGTGATCCGCGCACGCGAAGGGACGTCTGCGTCTCCGTCGCGCCAGAACGCCAGCTCCCAAAGAGGCGCGTTCGACGCGGCGACGCAGAACCGCGTGCCGCCGGCGAGCTTGTTCACGACGCATTTGAGGGAATATCCGCCATCTGCACCGGCGAACTCCAGCCGCAGCGCGTCATTCTCCAGAACCGTGTCCTCCGCCGCCGCGCACACGGCACATGCGGCGGCGAACAGGGCTGAGACGATCTTCACGGCCGTTTCCCCCGCTCCGCGGTCAGCCGATCATTCCGCCGTTCACGGAGATGATCTGGCCGGTGATGTATTCGGCGTCAGGTCCGGCGAGGAAGGCGACGGCCTTGGCGATGTCGTCCGCCGTGCCGAAGCGCTTGAGGGGGATGGTGTCCATGTAGGCCTTCTTCACATCGTCGGGCAGGACGTCGGTCATCTTCGACTGGATGAAGCCGGGGGCGACGGCGTTGCAACGCACGTTGCGCGAGCCGAGCTCCTTCGCGGTGGTCTTCGTGAGCGCTATCACTCCGCCCTTGGACGCCGTGTAGTTCGCCTGCCCGGCGTTGCCCATGATGCCAACCACGGACGCGATGTTGATGATCGCGCCGCCCTCCTGCACGCCGTCGGCAGACTTGTTCTTCATCATCGGACGCGACACGGCGCGGGTGAAGAGGAAGGTGCCCTTAAGATTCACGTTGATGACGGCGTCCCAGTCCGCGTCGCTCATGCGCATGAGAAGACCGTCCTTCGTGATGCCGGCGTTGTTCACCATTATGTCTATCCGGCCGAACTTCTCCAGCACCTGCTTCACGCACGCGTCCACGTCCGCCGAGACGGACACGTCGCAGCCGAGCGACAGCGCCTCGGAGCCTGCGGCCTCCACGAGCCCGGCCGTCTCGGCGCACCATTCCGCCTTGAGGTCCACCACCGCCACCTTGGCTCCGCGCTCGGCCAGTTTCTGGGCGATCTTCTGCCCGATGCCGCGCCCGGCGCCTGTCACGATGGCAACTTTTCCGTTGAGTTCAGACATTCTCTCTGCTCCTTTGTTCTGGTTTTTCTGGATTTTATCACAAAACCACGTTTCGCACAACGACATTCGCTCTTGCCGCGGCGGACTGTGCAAAGAACGCCGGAAGACCTGAGGTCCCCGGCGTTCCCGAATGCAGATCCTGCCCAGACGGGCCGATCAGTTCTTCTTCGCGATGTCCACGAGCGCCTTGAACCCCTCGGGGTCCTGGATGGCGATCTCAGAGAGCATCTTGCGGTTAAGGGTCACGCCGGCGCGGATGAGACCCGCCATGAAGGCGGAATAGCTCATGCCCTCGGCGCGCGTCGCGGCGTTGATTCGGGCGATCCAAAGATGGCGGAAGTCGCGCTTGCGCAGCTTGCGGTGGATCGTCGAGAGGCGCATCGCGCGGTCGACGGCCTCTGTGGCCGTGCGGAAGAGCTTGGAGCGGGCTCCGCGGAACCCTTTTGCAAGCTCCAGACGGGCGCGGCGGCGTTTACGGGAAGCGGGTGCATTTGTTACGCGCATTTTCTTTCCTCCTTATGCATACGGCTGCATGCGGTGCATGGTCTTGACTACTGTTGAATCCGTGACTGTGGTACCGCGGAGGTTGCGCTTCCGGCCGCGGCTCTTGTAGCCGTTGAGGTGGGCCTTGCCGCCCTGAGAGCGGAGGACCTTGCCGGTTGCCGACATTTTCATGCGCTTTGTGGCGCACTTCTTCGTTTTCATTTTAGGCATTTTCTTGTCCTTTTCTGATTCCTTACCGGCCGGGCAGTCGGTTTTCAGCCCGGTCCAGACGGAAAAACGGCGAATATTTTACCAAAACGACGGGAGGGTTTCAACTGGGAAAATGGATTGGAGGTTCCCCATTCTCCCGTTCACCATCCGTCCGTGCGTAGTGTAGGTGCGTCCGATTTCCGGCGCTCAAGGGCTCGTGCGAAAGCGCGCGTTGCGGCTTGCGTCACGGGGTCTCGGCAATCGCCAGATTGCCGTCGC
>Ga0265299_10001188_pt1 | contig 30803 bp, 31 predicted proteins | sample AusTroGonzalo_MG_4_FD_193485 | JGI IMG/M metagenome (GOLD analysis project Ga0265299, IMG submission 193485) | Bovine rumen microbial communities from tropical cattle in Woodstock, Queensland, Australia - Gonzalo_02 | ecosystem: Host-associated > Mammals > Digestive system > Stomach > Rumen ... | reverse complement strand
AGCTATTGACGAATTTATTTTCAAATCTCAAAAAATTGTTAGTCTTCTCAAGGTTCTTCACTCAAGATTCGGATTAATCAGCGATTATCCTATTGGCAAGGATCATCCAGATTGGTACGCTGATTCTCAAAAAGAAAGTGAAGAAATCTTGAGAGACATACAACGCATTCTCAATGAAATGCTTACACTGAAGGATCTCAGTTATTAGCTCTCAAAAGAGCCTCTCGTTTAAGAGAGGCTTTTACTTTAATTATTTTTTTCATTTAATTATTTATTATTATCTCTATATTCCATCAATAATTTTCAAAGGATATTCTTTCATTTTCATGTATTTTGATTTATTCCGAAACGTATATCTCATCGATAGGTATATTCAATTATTTCTTTATCTCAGGTTGAGAGAAGTTCCTGTTTCAGTTCTGGATTATTATCAAATTTCTCTCTAATAGCATTCCTCATAAATTCAATTCTTTTTTCTTCATCCTGCTCCAAATCATATAATTGCCTCGCTTTCATAGCTAATCCATATCATGTAGACAGAAATGCGATTATCTTTTTCGCTCATAAATCCTCAACTCTCTGCGCCATATAATATCATTCACTACACCAAAATTCATTTCCATATTCATCAAATATCGGATTCTTCAATAACGTTAAATTTGAACCATTTTCAAAGATTAAAGTCTGACTTAATTCTTCTTTCGTCAGATTTATCTGTTTAGTTCTCGGATGTGTAACTAATGCTGCATCCAAAATCTCATTTTTAGAAAAGCTTTCCTCTGTAAGCAAACTCTCATTAGAATATTTCATAGCTCTATTTTAACTCATTTTCTAAAAATTTAGACAATCATTTCTTATCGAAGCAACATGCAAAACTTCACTTATTTTCTTTGTAATATTCCTTTAATTTTGTCTTCTCAAGTATTTTTTCCAAATCTGGGATATCTCATAAATAATCTATAACATACAATTTTCATTCAGATTTTAATAATTTCAATGCTTCTTTTAGAAATTCTACGATATCTCAGTCAGATTTATTATAAATATGTGATAATGTATGAGCAATAACAACTATATCCTGACTATTTTTATCAATTCATTTAATATTATCTCATGAAGATGGATTAATAATTAATCAATATTTCTCCTGATTCTCTTTCCAATTTTCTAAATGACTTAACATTATTTTACGTCTACGAATATATTCTTCTGCTTCTACCTGACGTTCATTATACCAATCTAGTCTCTCCTTTGCTTCTGCCTTTTCTTTTTCATTCTTACCTTTAGAAAGAATCTCCATAAGTTTTTCTTTTATCTTTCATAATTTACCTCCAAGTTTCCATCTACTTTTACCCCTCATCCAATCAATATTTTCTTTCAATTTAGCATCAATTCATTCTTGATTTGCAAACATTGGATCAACAATTATTACTTTAGCTCACTCTTTAGCCATATCCATTTCAAAAATTCAAAATCATCATCCAATACTTGCTATATTCTTTCATTTACAATCTTCTAAATCCAATTCCATAAAATCAAGAAAATTAGAAGTACCCCAGTTTGGACAGATACTTTTCACATCAACATATCATTCTGGATAAACTTCTTTATTCATTCAGAATTAATCTTCTGCTAAAAATTTTTTCTTCCAATCTTCTAAAATACGTTCAAGATATACAATATTATGTAGTCATAATAAAGCTCATCATAACACTTCTTTTTCACGTAATAAATGATGAAAATATGCTTTAGTTAAATATCTACACGCATAACAGTCACAATTGCTAGTTAATGGAGAAAAATCTCTCGCATATTTTGCATTTGTAATTTTGATATTTCATTCATCAGAAAATATAATTCCATGTCTTCAAAGTCTAGTTGCACTTACACAGTCAAACATGTCTATTCATTGTTCAATAGCGAAACGGAAATCTCTTGGAGTTCATACTCACATCAAATATCTAGGTTTGTCATTTGGTAATTTTGGTGCTGTATATTGAATCACTTCTTCAACTTTTTCTCTCTCTTCTCCAACACTCACTCATCCAATAGCTATTCCATCTCGTGCATATTGAGATAAGAAATCGATTGACTCCTGACGCAAATCTAAATACGTTCATCACTGAACAATTGGGAATAAAACTCCCCTAGTTTCATCATATTTTGGTCCAAAATGGTCAAAAGCTCTCTTAGCTCGACGATGTGTCATCTGCATCTGTCTAGCTGTATGTTTTTTGTCTGCATCTCATGGAGAACAAACATCTAATACCATCATTATATCAGATCCAAAATCTGATTGAATATCTACAACTTTTTCTGGAGTAAAGAAATGTTTACTTCCATCATGTGGAGATGAAAATTTCACTCATTCTTCTGTTAATTTCATTCTCACATTATGAGAGAATCACTTATCATCTTTCTTTCCAAGTCATAAACTAAAAACTTGGAATCCTCCACTATCAGTAAGAATCAATCCATCTTCCCAATTTTCAAATTTATGTAATCATCCAGCAGCTTTTATTAATTCATTTCCTGGACGTAAGTATAGATGAAAAGTATTAGCTAATATTAATTTTATAGGTTCGATATGAGTTCAAATATAATGAGAATCACGAAGTATATCGAGAATTAATCCCTTAATCGTTGCTTTAGTTCCAACTGGCATAAAAATAGGAGTCTGAATTTTCACTCCATTTAGCTCAATTTCTCCAACTCTTGCATTTCCCCTTTGTTTAAGTATAGTGAATTTTAGTTTATTATGCATTGACTTTGAATAAGATAAACGAAAAATACTATAAAGAAAACCCACCAATAAGCAAACGATTTTAATTATTGTAAAAGGTTATAATGCTAGAAGAAATCAAAAAATTAATTTACAGTAAATATAAACCAGAAGATAAAATCTGACTTTTCTTTTCACTTTTTAATGCAAGTTGAGATTTATTAATTTCAAATGGAGTTTTAACTACCGACAAAACACTCGAAGAAATGATAAATCTTTTATATAATTGAATATTAAAGAAACAAGAATCTCAGACTAAACATATCATCATCGATGTAGTAAACGAGATTACTGAGCAAAAAGATGCTGCGGCATTCCTAAATATGGATCCGAAAGTTAATTGAGTTCTACTAGCTGAAACTACATGAGAAAAAACAGGATTAATGCTACCTAACGTGAAATGAATTACTTCAATGAAACAAGCAATTGCATGAATCAAATCAAAATATCAATTACAGTGAGATGTAACTATCTCTACATTCACAGTTAATGAATTAATTTTGGATAGATAAAATCTAAAACTACTCCTTTATAACCTCTCCATCCAAATTACAAATATATGCATATGGCAACAATTCTTTAATTTTTTTCAGTATCTTCTTATCTTTTTCATATTCTCTTCAAACCAATATTCATTCAATCAATACAGCAGGAATTCAAAATAGAATAGCTGATTCCCTGTCTGTAAAAAAGATATCTTTATTTTTTCTATTAGGTACAAAAAAACTATCATATACATCTGGATGTACAAATTCTTTCAAATCTTTATCTGGAATTCTTGTATCCAGAATATCTCATTGCTTCAATAATTTAGCATATTTATTTGTTCAATTCATAATTATTCAAACCTGAACAAAATCCTGAGCTAAACTTGGCATAAATCTAGCTTCTTTTGTCTGTTCCATTGTCCAAGTATTTGCTCATATTTCCTTTAACCATAATAAAAAATTATCCATTTCATCAAAAGGAATCATTTTTTGATGCGATGATCAAGGTTTATCTTTTCTTGACCAAAAGCGATAGTTTATACATCATCCACTATAAAGATTAATATAATATTTCAATAAAGTATCATTTTTTAAATTTCGAACTCAAACTGTATATAAATATTTTCCATCCCTTCATCACATAAATTGTCACGTAATCAAACCATTTCTGGAAATAAATTCTAATCATTCTAAATTTTTCCATGTTCAATGTAATAAAGTTCATTTTTTAAGTTTCACTAAATTTCAAACTTTATATCTATGTTTTCTAGGTTTGTAATTTTCCAAAACATAATAAAAATTATCAATCTGATTCATCAGCAATTCCTTTGATTTTTTATTCTTTATTTTAGATTTTACTCGTTTTACATACTCTTTTTTATCATCCATTATTTTTACCAAAAGCTTTTAAAACATCATAATTTCAAATTCATTCTTCACTAGCATGTCATCTCGGAGAATCTACATTTTCCATAATTTGAAAATGAAGATGGGATGGCCATCATCAATTTTCACTAAATGGTCATACTTTTCATATAATAGGAAATTCTCACTTTTTAATCTCTGTTCATTCAGGAATTAGATTGTCTTTTCACAAATGCCCATACAATGAATAAAACTTAGTTCAATCTTCCATCTCATGTTCAATAATAACTCTATGTCAAAGTCATCAATCTGGTCCTGAGGCTACTACCTTGCCTCCATAGATTGCTTTTACTGGTACTCATTCCTTAACTTGATAATCAATTCAAAGATGGTGTTCTGGTTGTCATTTTGCTCATTTATAATACGGCCTTATATCGGACGGCAAAATAAATCATTTTTCCAACAATTCTTTATACCTTGGAAGTTCATAAATTCCAAAATCTTCATAATTCCAATTTTCTATATTTTTAGCAACATCATCCTTATGTTCTTTTTGTGCTGATAGAATCAACTCTTTAGATAAATCTGCAAAATTTATAATATTGTTTATATCAGCAATAGGTTCCTGACAGTTTTCTCAAATAAAATTTTCAACTTTTTCTTTTGAAACAGCCTTTTCAACTTTCTCTGTGTTACCAATATCCCCGACTTCTTCTGTATTATCATCATCCTCAAATAATTTAGTTATCAAACCATCTATTACAGGCTCTCTCTGTTTTCTATCTTCAACTTTTTCTTCCTGTATTTCTACAAACTTTTGATTAGTTTTCTCATAATCAAAATCTCATGTATCAACAGATTTTACTTCTTGATTTTCTATATTTTTAGAAAGATTTTCCATAATAACTAAGAAACAATAAAATCAATACTATTATAAACACAAACAAAAATAATGCAAAAATTTACTCATAAAATTTCATTGAAAACAAACAGCCATTATTTATCATTAATTAGTTAATTAAAAGTCAGACTTTTAAATTTTTATTTTTGGTAGAATGTTTTATTTACGGCAGGAAAACTACGATCCTAAATATCCAAAATTCCGCGTAATCAAATCACAACCAGAATTCTGACTACAAAATTACTTACTCTACGAACCTCTTTCTACTATAATAGCATCTACAACTCAATACCCAAGATATAAACATATCTTTTTATTGGATGATCAAAGATTCGCATTTTTTAGCTACGATATCCAATTCACAAGCGAGAAAAAAATAACACTTGCTGACATTCAAGCTATGGTTCAAGAAAAATTATTTAAAGCTGAAAAAGAAACTAGAGAAAAATTCCTTTTTTCACATATCGATTCGATCCTAGTAAACTGAGAAGAAAAGCAATTCTTAATCTGAGAATCATGAGAAATTTCATGCAGAATTATCTTGGTCTTCCTCAATAGAGAAACATGTAGAATTTTCAACGATAGATTCGGAGATTTCCAATCACAGAAAAATATAGAAATCTACCCAGAAAGTTTTCAAACTATCACATATCTAAGAAATAATATGCACATGGATGACTTCCTTTTGCTATATATTAGAGATTCTCACTGCAAAGGAGTTTTAGTTGAAAACTGATTTTATAGCCATATCGATAGCATAAATCTATGAGTAAACGCATTAATGCAAATGTACAAAGACAACTGAATTTCTAAATATTGGTATAAAAATTATGAAGAAATTGAAGAAAATCCTTTTGCGAAAAATCTTGTAGTACAAACTTTGGAATTCTATTCTGATATGCTATGTAAACGAATAAATGAAAAAGAATTCTGAAATCATAATATTTTCGTAGTTTCATCCATCATGAAAAACTGACATTTCATGGAGATTTTCAATAAAACTTATTCTCAACAAAACAATAAATACATAGTCCCTTTCCATTACTCAGAAGAACTAGATCAATTTGGTAGAGTTTGGGAACCTGAAGATATTGATGCATTAATCTATGCAAATCGCATTCTTTGGAAAGAAATCCAATGAATTAAAAAATCTGTAGAATAGTGATTAACAACCCTTGAAAAAAAATCTGATTTCTATATATTACATACCGTTCAACTAAAGCACAAAGTTTCGGATAACCGGAATTAGGAAAGTCCTGACATTGAAAAAAGGGAGGCATCTCACGGGTGCTGGACAGCGAAAGCTCAAATGAAAGTACCACAGAAACGTAAACTACTGTGAATTTATTCACGGGAAAGATGCAACGTGAAGGTAGTAATTTAGGTTACTTACTTCTACTCAGTATAGCAGATTGCTATTCGAGGGGCAAACCACTTCCCAATGCAAGCTTCCTCTCACGAGGAGTGCGAGATCAAAGATTTACTCTTTGCTAGATATATCGTGCTTTAAACACTGAATCAGGCTTATTAGTTGGACTAAAAAATAGGGCTGTAGCTCAGAGGTAGAGCGGTGGTCTCCAAAGCCGCGCGTCGCGAGTTCGATTCTTGCCAGCCCTGAACTAGAAGAATTATTCTATTAAATACTCAAAAGCCAATCCCCAAAGGATTGGTTTTTTATTGAAAAAAAGAATTTTTTATTTAATTAATAAATATATTTTATGGACTGATAATAAATGAAAAATTTCCTAAAAGATAAACGAATTCGATTATTTTTGTTGATTTTTTTGATAATCCTAGTTTTTCTAATTGATGTAAAATTCTGACCATGATATGAAAAACAGCAAAAAAAAGAGGAATTTAATTCAGAAAATTTCCTTGATAATCTTAAAGTAATTTCATGAACAATTTTCGAGTGACCTAGTCAGGAACTTTATACTCAATATGGAAAATTTCTAGATTCAACTGATGAATTCCTAAAACTTGAGACATACGATTTCACAAATAAATTCTTCAAAACTCGTTTTCAAAATCTTTGAGTTCCAGTTCAGATAATCCTGGAAAATAATAAATACCAAGAATATGGGAATACATTCCGTGAGCTACAAAATTATTTTTCATGAGATAAAAATATCGAACTACGCAGCGATGAGCAAATGTGAACGACTTACGTTCATGCGAAAATAACTCTGAATGAAGATAGTTTTCGAGTACAAACGGCAAACCTCACAAAATCAAGTTTTGAATCAAATCGTGAGCATTTTTTCTATTCCAATGATTCAGATTTTCGTGACAGTTTAGAGAAACTATTTGATGCTGATTGGGTAGGAGATGATTTATCGACTTTAAATCTTCATCCAAATTTGGTAGTTTGTCCATTGAATTGTCGTGAAATAATCAAAACTTTACTTGAAAGTGCTGAGAAATCGATAGTGATTCAGACTCAGTACATTGTGGATGATGAAATTCTCGATATTCTACGTAAAAAGTCTGAGCAAATCGATATGGCAATTATTGTCGCAGATACGAATGATAATTACGATTTAGTATCATATTTCTGACCATGAATCGCTAGGACTTTGAAAACTCATTATAACCACACGAAAATGATTCTAGTCGATGAAAAATATTTACTTCTCGGTTCAATGAATCTATCATCAAATTCATTAGACAAAAATAGAGAAATCTGAATTATATTAATGGATACATGACATATTTCAGCATTTGAAAAATGATTCAAACAAGATTGGTTCGATAGCATATAAAAAACTACCAAATTTTGGTAGTTTCTTCATTCGGTAACATTACTTCTAATTAGAAGAGAATGTAGGCAGATAGAGCACAATAAATAGCCGTAGCAAAGTAAACAAGAGCGAATGTTAAATAAGCTCTTTTTTGTTCTTTGTCCTTTTCTCCTTTAACCCACCACGAGGCAAGAATACCTACTAAGAGATATGCAACGGCTAAAAGCCAACCAACAATTGAAATAGAAGTTCCCATATTTTTATGATATTTTTGTTTCGTATTGTATATACGTAAAAATATATCAAATTCAATATAAATTATCAAAATGTCAATTATTACTAATTTTTAGAAATTCTTGTTTTTTTGTATTGAATGCGTATTATTCAAATCAGACTTTTAATTATTTTTTGAAAATTTATGGCAACTTGGCAAGATGTAGCAGAATTATTACTCCCATGAGTGGATTCAGATATTCAGAAATTACTTGATAAATATCCTGAACGTAATTGTGTATGTACACGTATTGCACCTTCTCCAACCGGATATTTGCATTTTGGAAGTCTATTCTCAGCTTTGGTTAACTGGAAACACGCAAAGCAGAATAATTGAATCTTTTTCTTACGTATCGAAGACACTGACCAAAAAAGAGAGGTTGAATGAGCTGCCGTTTCTTTAGTTAAATCACTCAAAAAATTCTGAATTGAAATAGATGAATGACCACTCGGAGATGATGAATCAGACATTGGAAATTATGGTCCATACATTCAGTCAAAAAGAGCAGATTTTTATAAAGTTTTCATAAAATATTTAATTGAAAAAGGATTAGCTTATCCATGTTGGATGAGTGAAGAAGAATTGAATGAAATTCGTGATCAACAAATGAAAAATAAGCAAATCCCTGGAATTTATGGAGAATTCTCAAAATATCGCAGCCTTTCTCCAGATGAAGCAATCGCAAAATTCCACGAAATGTGAGATACTTTCAGTGTAATCAGATATCGTTCTCCTGCGGATTTGACTAAAAAAATAATCTTTTCTGATGAGCTCAGATGAGTAGTTTCTATGATAGATAATTATAATGATATTGTGATTCTTAAGTGAGATGGATTACCAACTTATCACTTGGCGCATATTGTAGATGATACATTGATGAGAACTTCTCTCGTAATGAGATGAGATGAATGGCTAACTTCAGTTCCACTTCATTTACAATTATTCCAATCATTTGGATTAACTGCTCCAAAATATTGTCATGTAGCTCCAATTTCAAAAATGGATAATGGAAAGAAAAGAAAGATTAGTAAAAGACACGATCCAGAAGCAGATGTTAGATTCTTATTTGAAAGATGATATTCTGTTCAATGATTGATAGATTATATTTTGAATTTAGCTAGTTCGTCATTCGAAGATTGGAGAAAAGAAAATCAACTTGCTCCAATTTCTGAGTTCAATTTCGAAATCCAAAAGATGTGAGTAGCTGCTCCACTTTTTGATGAAGTGAAATTACAATGGATAAATAATCAATATCTTTCGGCTATTTCTACTGATAAATTATTTGATGAAACTGTGGAATGGGCTGAGGATTTTGATACAGAATTTGCTCAACTTTTGAAATCAAATCCTGACTACTATAAAGCAGCAATGAATATCGAACGTCATACGGAGAAAGATCCAAAAAGATTTACAGTTTATCCAGATGTAAAAAATCAGATTCTTTTCTTTGATGATGAGAACTGGAAAAAATGAGCAGAAACTAGAAAAGCATTATTAACTGAAAATGAAAATTTCTCAAAATTACAAGATTTCGTTCGCACGTATATAGAGGAAATTAAGCTTGAATGAATAGACACATTATGACGATTTGAACAGCTAAAAGAAATCTGAAAAAGATTTGGTTATGCAGCTAATAATGCAGAATTTAAAGAGTGATGATATGTAGGAAAAGTCTGAGATTTAGCGATGTTTCTCCGTATTCAATTATGTAATGCTAAACAGACTCCAGACCTATTCTCATTGATGAAAGTTATGTGAAAAGATAGAGTTGTTGAGAGATTGAGTGAGTATTTAGGATAGTTGAAATTTAAATACAATTATCTCATTTTTTTACGATAACTTGTTGTCTTCATAATATTTTTTCGTCAGGATCATTTAGATCTTCCACTTTTATATAGAAAATTCACTCTTTTTTTATTTTCAATCATTTTTGAAATTCTTTAGTTCATAAATCTGTATCCAAAAATGTATATACTTGACTTGGGAAGTTATATTCATTGGATTTTAAACTTGTTCCATTATCTTCTTCAATGGAAAAATATATAGTTCCAGTATAATTTAACATTTTTTGTCAGTTCTTCATCATGACAACCGATAAATCAACAAATTCACAAGTATTTATTGGACTTTTCACTGAAATTTTTGCACTATCTGGTAGTGGATTATACTGGTACTGGTCACAATTCCAACTAATAGTACCACTAGCATAGTCACATACAGTAGAAATTTGTCCATTCTCATAATAACTGATTCGCTCTCAATCTTGATTTCAATCTTTGTAATTTTGTTTTTCTCTTATTTGTCCATTCTCATAATAACTGATTCGCTCTCAATCTAGTTCTCAATCTTTGTAATTTTGTTTTTCTCTTATTTGTCCATTCTCATAATAACTGATTCGCTCTCAATCTAGTTCTCAATCTTTGTAATTTTGTTTTTTTCTTATCTGTCCATTCTCATAATAACTGATTCGCTCTCAATCTAGTTCTCAATCTTTGTAATTTTGTTTTTCTCTTATTTGTTCATTCTCATAATAAATGATTCGCTCTCAATCTTGATTTCAATTTTTGTAATTTCATTTCGCTCTTATTTGTCCATTCTCATAATAAATGATTAGTTCTCAATCTTTGTAATTTCATTTCACTTCTATTTGTCCATTCTCATAATAACTGATTAGCTCTCAATCTAGTTCTCAATCTTTGTAATTTTGTTTTTCTCTTATTTGTCCATTCTCATAATAACTGATTCGCTCTCAATCTAGTTCTCAATCTTTGTAATTTCGTTTTTTTCTTATTTGTCCATTCTCATAATAACTGATTCGCTCTCAATCTAGTTCTCAATCTTTGTAATTTTGTTTTTCTCTTATTTGTTCATTCTCATAATAAATGATTCGCTCTCAATCTAGTTCTCAATCTTTGTAATTTCATTTCGCTCTTATTTGTCCATTCTCATAATAACTGATTAGCTCTCAATCTAGTTCTCAATCTTTGTAATTTCATTTCGCTTCTATTTGTCCATTCTCATAATAAATGATTCGCTCTCAATCTTGATTTCAATTTTTGTAATTTTGTTTTTCTCTTATTTGTCCATTCTCATAATAAATGATTCGCTCTCAATCTTGATTTCAATTTTTAAAATTTCATTTCATTCGAACCTGTCAATTTTTATAAAATCAAATCCATTCTCAATCTCTATTTCAATTCTTTTTAATTCATTTTTCCTTTATTCATCCATCTTTATAGTATGATGTATAACTTCAATCCTTAAAATAATACACTACTCATCATCAAATAATGACCAGTCACAGAATTATAGCACAAATAATAATTATCTTTTTTTTCATTTTTTATTTTACAATACTATAAATATAGTAATTATAGATATTTTTTATTTTTTTGCAAAATTTTGAGCTTAATTTTATATTGTAGTTTCTAATAGATTTGTAGTTTCTAATAGATTCTTCACTTTGCTCAGAATGACAGATAAAGGCATTTTCCATTGAAAAAGTAAAACATAATGCTAAAATTAAAGTCAGATTTATTATTTCACTGAAAAATAATGTTGGATCAAAATGTGATTCTATGAGAGTTGCAGCAAGTAAAAACTGCTGAAGCATTGGAAGAACGATTCCAAAAATATTTAGGTAAAAAATGATTATTGCCTGCTGAATTTAAAGTTATGTGAAGTCTTTCTCCTGAAGAAAAAAGAGAAAAATGACAACAACTTTCAGCATTGAAAACTGCTTTGGAATCTGCTTATGAAAAAAAGAATTCTGAAATGTCATCAGCCGCTATCAACGAAATGCTTGAAAAAGATTTGATAGATATTTCCCTGCCTGGAGCTAAATTAGACCAATGATATTATAATTTACTCGCAAAAACTAGGAGAGAAGTAGAAGATATCGCTCAATCTCTTGGATTTATAGTAGATAATTCTACAGATATTGTTACTAAATTTGAAAACTTTGAAGCAGTGAATATTCCTATTACGCACCCTGCTACGGAGATGCATGATACTATTTATGTGGACAAAAAAGACCACAGATGAGAACCTTTTGTTTTGAGAACTCATACTTCGTCTGGTCAGAATTTTTTGATTAGAAAGTATGGTTTGCCAATGAAAGCTGTAATTCCATGAAGATGCTATCGTTTCGATGAGATGGATGCTACTCACGATACAATGTTCTACCAATTAGAATGAGTGTATATTGATAAAGATATTTCTATTGCTAACTTCAAAAGCATTATAACTACATTCCTTTCAGCTATACTTAAAAAAGAAGTAGAAATCAGAATGAGACCAGCATTTTTCCCATTTGTGGAGCCTGGATTTGAAATCGATGCTAGATATGATATGGTAGATCCAAAAACTGGAACTAAAACTAAGTCTAAATGGCTTGAAATCTTGGGAGCTGGAATGATTCATGAAAACGTATTGAAAGCTGCATGAGTAGATGCTAGTGAATGATGGACTGGATTCGCTTTCTGATTATGAATCAATAGAATAACTGCGATGAAATATTGAATCAGAGATATTAGATATTTCACGAATGGAGATCTCAGATTTGTAAAAAGTTTCTAATTATTTGCAAAATAGTTTTATTTTGTTTATAATTGTGTAGTTTTATTTCATTACTCTATAAAAGAATGACAGCTTTATTAGTTATTTTAATAGTTGCTCTATGACTTGCTGGTTACTACATTATGTTGAATAACAAAATTGTAGGTTTAGGAGAAACTGTAGAAAATGCATGGTCAGATATCGATGTTCAACTTAGAATGAGATTTGATCTCGTTGATAATCTAGTTGAAACAGTTAAATGATATGCTAAACACGAAAAAGATACTTTCAAGGAAGTTGTAGAAGCTAGAAATAAGTTTGCCACAGCTACAGATATAAAATCAAAAGCTGAAGCAGATAATATGCTTAGTGCTTCATTGAAGTCATTATTTGCTCTATCAGAGGCTTATCCTGAATTAAAAGCTAATGAAAATTTCCTTAGTTTACAATCAGAATTATCTGATATTGAAAATAAGATTGCTTCTGCTAGAAGATATTTCAATGCTGCTACTAGAGAATACAATACTTTGATTAAACAATTCCCTGCAAATATATTATTCCATAAACAGCCAAAGGATTACTTTGAAGGACTAGAAGAAGCTAAAAAAGCTCCTAAAGTAAAATTCAACTAATAACAATTTAATTACTTATATAAATCCGGTTAGTCTATGCTATCCGGATTTTATCTTGAATTTTTTATTTGTTACATTATATATTTTGGTATATATTTTATGTGCATAATTAATAAATAATGGCTCTCGACATTAAAAAGACTGAAAACTGAATCTTAGTAGAAAATAAATTTTTATTCAATCCAACAGAAATAGAAGTCTGAATTATAAATCTAATGCCAACAATATGAGAAGAAATGGCTTATGATAGAGGAAATTTACTATCAATAGATTTCCCTGGAGAATATGATATTGGATGAGCTTTCATCAAAGTTTACGCATGAAATGGAGATAAATTGAATTTTCTCGTAACTTATGAATGAACAACTTTTGCTATAATCCAATCTCCTGAAGTATTAGAATTAGATGAAGTATGTGATATGAGCACATGGATTTTCCCTGATGAATCAGTTGCCAAAAAATTAGATCAACTAGAAATGGAATGAGATAGAATCAATCTCTCCCAGTTAGATGAAATATGATTTCAAGAAGCTACACAAGACACCCAAGAAGAAATTGAAGTAAAAATTGAGTAATTAAAATTTCTCATAAAAAATACAAAGTTCACATCCGTGAACTTTTTTTGTATAATTAAAAATTCCTTGATTTTTACATAATTTATCGTACACTACCCTTCAATGAAAAATTTCATTTTTTACTTTTTTTATATGCAAATGAAAAAATCTATTTTCCTTCTAGGACTTTTGACTATTGCTGGAATAACTCTTACAGCATGTGGATCAAAAAATTATGAAATGTCTTTTGACGAAGCTTTAGAAATCGCTAGTCATTCTGCATTACAAGACATTTTAGCTAACAATGAAAGCTCTCAGCAGAATTTCGACATCACTACAAGTTTTAATGCCGCATGAACTAATATAGCTGCAAACATAGAATCAAGCAGCAGAGAAAATACAAAAGCAGATCAATCTGAAGCTTCTATAAAATTTGATATAAATGCTAATTCTGAAGAAAATGATAATATAAAACTTAATTGAAAAGTAGACATAAAACTAGTTGATACAACATTATTTTTGAATCTTAGCTCATTAGATATTACATGACCTGAAGAAATATCTCTCATAGCTTGAATGGTTGATTGATTCAAGGATAAATGGTTATCTACTCCTCTAGAAAAATTAGGTGATGCACCTAACTGATATCTTAAAGACTTTAGCGAAATTAATACTCAAGTAAAAGAAATCTTCAATAACGAAGGACTAGTAGTTTATGAATGAAAATTTACTCAATTTAACTGATACAACGCTCGAAAAGTTTCATTAAACAATGGAAAGATTCAAGAAATTATTGGTGAATACTATAAGTCTATCAATACTATTGAAGACGAAGAAACTGAAATTCCTCAACTTAATATAGAGAATTTTGAATGATACCTAGTTATCACATGAAAAGATAAAGTAACTATCGTTGTAGATAATATGGATATAGTAGATGAAGAATCTACTATAAATGCTAATGGATTTGGATGAGAAAATTACTTATTAAATATGTGAACTGAATGAGAAGATATTATTACATTAACTGCAAATAAAAAATGATCTAATTATGAAGTTGCATTAAATATTGGTGATATGATGTCATTAAATTGAACTATCACTCCAAAAGTATCTAGCTCTTCAATTAACATAAAATTTGATGCAAAATTAACAGTTAAAAGTGATACTGATGATACAATCATACCTCTAAAAGGTAGTCGATCTTATGAACCTATTTCAGAATTTGAAGTTTCAGCTCCAGAAAGTGCTGAAGATTTAAATGAAGCTATTGAATATTATTTATGAGATATGTTTGGATGAAGCAGTTATGAAGATTATGATTACGAAGATTATGATTACGAAGATTACGATTATAACTATGAAGATGATGAAGATATAGAGGATATAGCTGAAGTAGAAGATGTAGAAGAAGTTGAAGTAGAAGATGTGGAAGAAGTTGAAGCAGAAATAGAAACTGAAGAAATTGCAGAATAATAATTAATCCAAAAATAAAGAGGTCTATTCATTATGAATAGGCCTTTTTTAATCCAAATAAACTTGCAAAAAAAATAAATTTTACTAATCTCAAAGTATAATAAAAAATCTGTTTATATGTTTTTTGTGTATTTTGATTAAACATAAATTCCGTTTGAGGACTAAAGATGTACGTTACCTAACCAAAAAAAGGCAATACTGTGTAAAATGAATTTTTGGTTTTTGGTGGATCAAACAATACCCAAATAGAGAATTTAATCAGATTTCTTGCCATATTGGAGTAAAATTAAGCAAAAATGCAACGACAAGAAACCAGCTTAGAAGAGTTATAATGAATTATATAAGAGATAATCATATTGAAACGAATTCGATAAACTGAACTTTCTACAAAATATTCGTGAATTTAGACAAAAATAAGTTACCAGAACTAACAAAATATATTCAAGAACATGATAAATCTGAACGAAACTCATACTTTGAAAAAGAATTTGATTCTGCTTTTATTTCATTTAATTCATATCTATGTGGAAAGAATTAAAACAAAAACGAGAAGAAAAAAAACAGATTATGCAGGAAAATTTTCGCACACGAAAAGATGATATTAAAGAAAAATACGGAAAACGTTTTCCTAAACCAAAACTAGATAGACCTACAGCCAATCTAATAGAAGAAAATCAAGCTGATATATCCAATCAATCTACCAAAACAACCAAAACAATTCTAAAATTCCGATTAATAGGATTAGCTGTTGTTACATTATGATATATGATGTACATATCATTATCATACATATATATGGTAATTGCTGCATTCATCATATCATTAGCTTTAGAATGATGCATTATATTTTGGCAAAGAATTACTAGAAGTAGAGGATTCTGAATTTTAATAACATATGTTATTGCTACTTTTTTCATTTTAGCTGGATTTATTATCTTAATTCCTTTCTTCTTCAACCGATGAAACCAACTCTTACAATCATTAATGTCATGACTTGTAAGTTTTCAGCTCACAATTTCTCAATTATGAATTCCATGATACATTGAAGAAGTAAACTGGATGCCTTCGTTTGTAAAAGAAGAACTTATACAATGGATACAAAATTCTAATTCTGACAGCGTTTTAGCTGCGATTACGGACAACATTTGAAGTATTATGTCCACTTCAAGTGATTATGTAAAACTCATAGCATGACAAGCATTAATTTTCTTTGGAAATATATTCTCCATTTTAGTAGATTTTGCCATAGTTTTAACACTTTGTGTATTCTTCTCAGTAGCCCACTATGACATTAAATATGGTCTAAAATACATATTCCGTCACTATACTAACGTATTACCAAGAATAGATTTAGCATACTCTGGGATTACAACTCGATTAAAAAGTCAGCTTTTCTTATGTATATTCATATGAATTATGTCATATCTCTGACTACGAATCTTAGAAATATTTGGCATAAGCATCCCTCAAAAATGAACTCTAGCTATATTGGCAGGATTATTTGAAATAGTTCCATACCTTGGCCCATTCCTATGATGATTACCCGCAGCTATATCCGGACTAATATTCTCATGATGATGGTGATTCCTTGCCGTAGTAATCCTATATACAATCATCCAACAATCTGAAGAAAAATTTTTAGTTCCTGTTCTAATGTGAAAGACTCTATGAGTTAGTCCATTATTGGTATTCCTATGTATGATACTATGCGGAACTATAATGTGATTCTTCTGAGTTTTATTAGCTGTACCAATGGCCGTAATTGTTTCTCTTGCATTCCACGTACCACAGGCTGAAGAATTAGAGAAAAGAATTAAAAAAGAAGAAAAAGATCCAGCTTTCAAAAAAAGAAAAATTTCAATAAGAAAGAAATAATTTTAATGAAGATATTTTAATTATGAAAAAAAAATTACTTCGTTGATGCTACACTTTTCTAGTGAAATGTGCACACCACTATATTAAACGTCATAAACCAACCGTAATCTGAATAAACTGAAGCGTATGAAAAACATCATGTCGTATGATTATTTTTCAGACTTTGCAGAAGTTTTTTCCAAATAAGAAAATATCCACATCTCCAAAAAATTTTAATGGAGAATTCTGACTTTCATTAAGCGTTTTTGAGATTACTTCACGATCTCCATCAATTCTGAATATGATGAAAGTTTGCTGTAAAGCTTTATTTACATCATTATTTTGAAAAAAACGTTACGATGCAATCGTATTAGAATATTGAATCGATAATCCAGGAGAAATGGATTTTATATTAAAAGTTGCACATCCTGATATTTGAGTTTTTACTGCAATTGATGCAGTTCATAGTGAGCAATTCTGAAATCCTCAAAAAATTGCTAGCGAAGAAATCAAAATGGCATTGAATACAAAATCTCTAGTATTTCTGAATGCAAATGATGAATATGCTCAGCAGTTAGCACCAAGGATTAAAGTAGATAAGCTCATGTATAAAACTTTCGATACAGACAATATTGAATGAGATATATATTTCGACCAGCATTCATTCAAGAAATGAAAAGAAAATGCTGACTTAAAATCATACTTTGATTTGCATATTAAAGACCAGACATATAAAATTGAGACTAATCTATTTGGTAAGATGAACTACGGATATATCGGAGTTGCAGTTTGAATTGCTGAGACTCTAGCATATCGATGGAAACAAGATTTACATTTGAAAAACAAAGACAAACTTGAATTAACATACAAACTTCAGCCTGGTAGATTATCTGTTTTTGATGGGAAATTTGATACATTGATAATTGATTCTACATACAATGCATCACCATTGAGCGTAAGAAAGACTATTGATACAGTTTACACTATCAGAAATAACTGTTTCCCAAAAAGTGAAATTTGGCTAATTCTATGAGATATGAGAGAACTTGGAGATTTAACAGAATCGGAGCATCGTAAACTAGCTGGATATGTTTCACAGTCAGCAGATCAGCTTTTTCTTTTGGGTAAATCGATGAACGATTATTTAGCTGATGAACTAGACAAACTTTGACTAACAAATAATCTTTCATTATGTAAATCTCTGAAAGAATTGAATAAAATTATTGAAATATGACTAAAAAATAAATCTGATAAAAATCCAGTTATCCTAGTTTTCAAATGAAGTCAGAATACAATTTTCTTGGAAGAAGCTGTAAAACATTTCTTGAAAAACAAAGAAGATGAGCAATCATTAACTAGGCAATCAGAATTCTGGATGAATAAAAAAAGTGAATATTTAAAATAAATCTCTCCATACATAGAAAATTCTCATTACGAGAATTTTTTATTTTATTACTAAAAAATGATAAAATTTTCTCCATTTTTTAGATAAAAAAGACATGAAATTATTAGTTCAAAACTACAAAATAAAAAAAGTCCTCGAAAAGTTGACAAATTAAAAAAAAGATATATAATATATATGTCATTATTTATGAAAGGGAAATAATGACTATGGGAAACAGTATTGGAAATTTGGTTTTGATTGAGCGATCGATCGAACAATTAAGCTTAGCTTAATCAGAATTATTTTCACTCACTGTTATAATAAATTGGTTCTACACACAAACTACCGATTTATTTCCCTAAACTTTACACTATATGCACACAAGCAGAAATCAGAAATCTTCGTGATTTCTAACGATTGTAGCATTTGTGATGGTCCTTTTCTGAGTAGGATATATATTTTCTTGCTTATCATGAAGTGAAACCTTCGCGACAAGTACTAATGAAGATATTATTCCTTATGCAGAAAATATACATATAAAGAACCTTCAGTGAAAAGAGGATCAGGAGAAAGCCTTTGCTGGAGTGGAAAAGTCTGTTGCACAACGAGCTATTTCTTGATGGAATAAACTCGTAGGAAATAATGATAGTACCAGCTCTTTGGTAGTAGAACTTCCTGAAAATGGAAATAACACTACCTTATGAGATAAGGTTACCTCTTGATATGAAGATACTTCGACAACGAATACGGCATGAAATAATATGCAACTTAGTTTTGCTAATGCTTATATTCTGCCATCTGTATATCAGGATATTTCGACCTCTTCTTATCAAGAAGCCATAACTATATTATATTCCAACTGAATAATTCATTCTAGTGATAAGTTTTATCCTCATAATTACGTACGCGTAAGTGATTTCATTAGGGTAGTAATGGATGCTTATCGCGTCCAGCTCTGATATGAGCCAAGCAGCCTAGTAGGGTTAACAACCAATTTCTATTTTTCAGATCCAAATTTTGACTCTGAAGTTATGAAAAGAGTTAACTCAGCGTATGAATTATGATTCCTTCAATCGTTTGCTTTGAAAGATGCGGAGTGAAAACTTCGCCTTGATGCATTTATTACTCCAAAAGAAGCTAAGGATATTTTATGAGAGATAAAGAATAAAAATTCTGACTCTATCAAAGATATTCCTAATCTATCTTGGCAAAGTAAAGAAACTTTATGCAAAGATGAGATGGCTGAATTGGTGGTCTCAGCTTTCTGATTAAAGCTGAATGAATGATCTTTAGCAGTATTTAGTGATATTAGTTGATCCGCTTATCAAAAGGATATCCAACTTTTAGCAAAGCTTGGAATCGTTTGATGAGTTAATGGGAAATTTTACCCAGACGCCAGAATCGAGAATAAAGATTTTGTCGTTATGATAGCGAGATCTCTGATGAGACAGTCAGGTTCTCAACCTACTATCAACAACTTTTATTACTTAACCAATCTGCTGAATGCTCCATACAATTCCTCATACTCTCCATATCTTGAGTTTTGCCTTGAGTCTCAAACTTGTAATTCATTACTTTCTCAAGCACAAGACTGAGTTTCTTTCATGCCTAATAGACAACTTTCTCTGTGAGAAATTACTTCCATTTTATCGACTGTGTCTAAAAAGCAGTTTATCGTTGCTTGAGACACAGAACAGTTGATAACTAGATGAGAAGTTGCAAAACTTATTGTAGATTACTTTGGATTCGATGAAGAAAATTGATCTACAATTCTCTCGATGAGTAACTGATGAAATCAATCTGATTCATCTAATAAAAATGCATTATCGTCCTTATGGACAGACTTTCAAGACATGATGAAGATATCATAACTTACCTATTTACCTCTTAAACTATATTACAAATGTCTACATATGAACAACGTGAATTAGCTGGAGTATCTCCAGTTGCTGAACAATCTCTTCCAACCGAATCTAAACATACTTTAGATGATAGAAGAGATGGAGCAAAACTGCAGCGTATTGAAGCCAAAGAGCTTCGTTTATTTAATCAACCAATGGTAGAATATAATTATCATAAAGAATTAACTGAGACTTTATGAAGCCCTTATAATCAGATTAAAGATCAGCTTAAAGAATGAAATTATAGAACCATAAAAAATGAAAGAGAAGCTCTTCATGTTCCATATAGACGTGCTGCCTAATTCATAGACATTAAACATTTATAAACAAATCTGATTATTTATCAGAAATAGAAAGCCTGACAGATGATTGTACGTTTGCGTCCAATAGTGGTCAGGCTTTTTCTATTTTTAAAATTTTACTTGAAAAAGTTTATCAGCTTTTTATTATACCTATCGTAAATAAAAAATTTATATAATATTTGTAGATATGAACTGAAAAAAGGGTTGAGTCGTAAAAAAATCTGGTTGAGTAGTTTTTGATGGTGAGAAGTTCTTTGCTGTAAAAAGAAATAGTTATAATGATATATCTTTACCTAAATGACATATAGATCCAGGAGAAACTTCAGAGCAAGCCGCACTACGTGAGGTACTAGAAGAAACTGGATTAGAATGTCAAATCGTTGAAGATTTAGGTACAACTGAATATTTAAATTTTGAATGAATTGTTCAGGTTCAGTATTTCGCTATGCGCGTAAACAGAAAAGTAACCGACAAACTTTTTTCTGATGTCGATGAAGTTATTACTGGAAGTAACGATAAAATAGAAAGATTACTCTCCTATTCTACAGATAAAAAAATATTTGAAAAATGAGTAAAATTCTTCAGATGAATTAAATAATCTCCCCTGACTGAAAGGATATTATTTTTTCAATTTCTTAAAATATTTCATTCAATCTTTGTACCCTATTCCATATATATTTTTTAATTTTTCTTTATTAGTTTCTGTTGTAGAAACTCATGTATTTTTACAAAATAGATGATCTGTAGCTATAATATTTCATTCCACATCTTTTGATAGTACTAGATTCCAAGAAACCATAGCACTAGAAAGTAAATTCGTAATTTTTTGATGTTTTTTATATGATGAAACAGTTACTCCGATTACTTCATGATTTGGATATATTTTCTTTGCACGAATAACTGGGAAATTATCAATAATTCCTCCATCTGCCAACAAATAATCTCCGAATTTAACTGGAGGGAAAATTACTGGCAAAGCTATGCTTCCCATTAATGCTGGAATCAATTCTCATGTATGAAAAATTTTATATTTACCTGTATTTAAATCTGTTGCTCAAATATAAAGCTTTTTCTTCAATTTTGAAAAAGTTGAAGGAAGGTGCTTTTTATACATCCTTTGAATATTTTTTTCTTGGAGAATGCTCGTCACTGGAGGAAGTTTCAGATTCTTAGCACTAAGGAATTCAATATTTTGTAAAAGTTTAGAATAGATTTCATCAGCATTAAGTCATGATGCCCAATATGAAGCAACCATCGCTCACGCAGACACTCCAAAAATTGCTTCAATTTGAGAATCTAATCAGCTTTCTTCTAAAGCTTTAATGATTCATAAGTGATAGAATCATTTAGATCCTCATCAAGAAAGGACTAAAATATATTTTTTATCCCCTACCATTGTGTTTCGAAATTATAAATATTGTTTATTTTGTTCATGCTGTGCATTAGTTTCTGCATAATGAATTTGTCCATCAGAACCATGCAAATAGAATAGATAAGAAGTCTGAGTTGGAAATAATACAGCTTCTATTGTGGAAAGTGCAGGATTTCAGATTGGAGTCGGAGTAAGTCATGCAACTGCACGTGTATTGTATCTATTATTTGAATCGTTTACATTCTTTGCGATAATATTTGGAGTACATTCACTGTATGGTTTAGCGAATCCATAACATAACGTAATATCAGCTCAAATTAACATTCACCTATTTAATCTATTGTAGAAAATTCATGCAACGGTTGGCTTATTTGCATTGTTTTTTTCTTCCTTTTCTACTATTGAAGCAAGAGTTATAGTCTGATAAATAGATAATCAATATTTATTTTGGATATTACTAAAATCTCATGCATGAGCTTCTCGAACTTTAGACTTGAATGTATTTAATTGGATTGAAACGAGCTGATTTACCAGATTTCATCGATTATCTAGAAAATATGTATCTGGATAAAGGAATCATTCTAATGAAGTTAAACTACTATCAAAGAAATCATATCTAGTAGATAATTCTGAAATTTTAGCGGAATCTGTCACATATGAAATATAATCTCATACATTGATAAATCACTTTTCTGTTAGATCTGCATCGATATCGTAAATTGACCATCATTCCAATACTGTGTATGAAATGTATTCTTTTTCTGGTCATTTAGCGATATGTGAAAGAAATTCTTCACTTGTATATGTCCCACTAAATACATAAGTTCATTCCTGAATTTTTGGCAATTGGTCTTGATGATTTCTAACATACCATTTCATCCAAAAAGTCTGATTATCATCGAGAAGAGTACTATAAAATTTTGCAATGGTATCTCATTTCACGATTGAAACTTTCTGTCCATCAAATGATAAATCTGATGGAGAATATTTAATCCATCATCGAATTGCTAGAACTAAAATAGCGATAAGCAAAAACAATAATCATTTTCAGCCTTTTTTCTTTTTTTGGCGTGAATAACCAAATCCAACAGATTTTTGAACCATTTTTACATATTAAATTTTAAATTATTTATGAAAAATAACGTTTGATCATTGTCATTCTTGCAAATCAAAATCAGATTCTTCATCTTCTTCTGATAGATTTTCATGATTTTTTGCACATTCTGGGCAATACAATACAAATGGAGTTTCCAGTTCTATTGCTTGATAAATCAATTCTTCAATATTAATTGTTGCAGTTTTTTCATCGATAAAAAAGAGAACTTCATCATTTGCATAATTTATTTCATCTTTATTCAGAGTAAATCTACTGCTATATCACTCTATTTTTATCTTTCTCTGAAATGGTTTAGTGCAATAATCGCAAGTTTCATTCAAAGTACATTCCAATTCTTCGATTTCGACTAAAACATTTTCATCATCAATTCATGAAAGTCTAATTTTACCTGTGATTCACTCTTCACTAAGATTTGGAATCAAATCTGTTTTCTTATTTTCAAAAGTTATTTCATCGACGGCAACCTGATTTAGCAAATCTCCTATCTTTATTTCAAATGTTTGATCTTTCATTTCTTTTATCAAAATGTATGATAAATACAGTTAATTTCTACTCTTTTTTAGAGATAATGCAAGTGAAATGGGAGCTTGAATACTATGTAATTATCAATTTTTTTCAAATTTAATCCATTTTATAAGTCAATAAACATTAATCAATAAGTATCAAATTGATACAATCAACATCATAGTTGCATTTGGTGTTCATAATATGAAATTTGTAATTCGAATAGCTAAGTCTATTGTATTATTAAATAACCATATAATCCAACATTCTTTGAATCTCATATTCATAAGCACAATACCACAAAGATTTATTATATTACTACTCGCATCTAGAAATGCTAAGTTTTGTCATGGTATCATACTCAATAGAAATCAAAGTGATAAGCTACCGACAATACACGCAACGGTGATTATAATTGAATTTTTTAATGTAAATCATCTGATTTTTACATCTTTTTTATTCTCCTTTAAGTTTTTCCCCCAAGTTAAATATCAATGAATTTGTGAAGGAAAAAATATTAATAAAGATAAAATTGCTATACCGAATAATCAGTTTAAATATGCTATATATCAACTAAGTAAACAATAAATAGCTCAAAAAATATAATTATATATTTTTCCTATACTTGCATAATATGCATTTAATAACCCAGACATTAATACTAATGTTCCCAAAAAATAATCATGTGATAGGATTCCACATATAACAGAGAATATAATAATCAATATGGTATATGTCCTAATTTTCATTTATATCGATTAAACTTTACTCAATTTAAATATTTATCTAGTTTCTATGAAATTATCTATCCTTTTCCTGAAATAATACAAGCGAAAGGATTTTTATAAAGTAAAAAACTTCATCTTGTTATACTTACCCCTTTCTTTATTATACCTACTATGAAAAAGGAATTTTTGATTAAACATTACGAGGACTTATTTACTGAATACGGAGAAAATTCATTATTTTTGAAATTACAAAAAGATCTGACTCCCCTTTTTGAATCTTTGGAATTAGAATGAAAAGATATTATTTTGGCAGTTTCTGGATGAGCAGATAGTATGGTAGTTGCTAGTCAGATTTTGTATTTTTATTGGAAGAAAAAATTAGATTTTTGAAAAGTTCATATCGCACACTGCAATCATAAAATCAGACCTGAAAGCGAAGATGAAGCAAAATTTACGTCAGAGTTTTTTTCTGGTTTAGATTTTCATCTATTTGAAAGAAAGATTTGGGAAATAATGATGAAAATTCACTCAGAAATCGAAGATATTCCCAGTTTTCATCGTTGCAAGAATCAACGAAAAGTGCGTTTGTATTTCTCGGTCATCATTTGAACGACAGAGTCGAATCGACTTTCCTAAATTTAATGCGTGGATCTGGAATTAATGGATTTCTAAATATGCGTGAAGTTGAGGAACATCATTTACTTCCAAATGGATGTAAAGTTTCTCGCCCACTGTTAAATATTTCCAAAAAAGAGATTCTGAATATTTGTAACGAAGTATGAATTCCATATTTTGAAGATAAAACGAATTTTGATGATTCTGTATCCAAAAGAAATCGAGTTAGAAATCAGATTTTGAATCCACTTTCTGATGATAGCAAATTTCTCGAGAGTTTCGCTGGAATTTATAAGCAATTAGAAAATATTGAGAGTAGCAATGAAGGTAAAGATTTAAAATCTATGCCAAGTTTTTCATTATGGAATGCTGAATTTTCATATTTATGGAAAAAGAACATTTTGGAATGTAATGAAAATGATGTTTTTGATTTATTCCACACGTTAAAAATTCAATGCTCTGCTAACGTCGTAAATGAATGGAAAGATTGGCTGAATCAATGAAAAAATGGATATAAATACATTTCATGAATTTACTTTTTCATCCACGAAAAACAGCTTTTTATCGTAAAAGCTGATAAAAATTTTCGAGTAAGAAAGAATAATTCTGAAGAAAATATCACGTTGAAAATTGAATCAATGGATGATATCAGATTTTTTGGATTTGATTTAAAAATTCCTAGAAATGAATTGATTTGATGAGAAGCTCGCCTGCCACAGGATTGAGATATTTTTGCATGAAAGAAATGGAGTCGCTGGGCTTTGAATCAAAAAATTCCAATGCGATGGAGAGATTGGATTCCTCTTGCAATAAAAGATGGAAAGGTTATTCATATGTGGAAGAATATATGGAAATAATTTTATTTCTGGATTTCGTGTAAAGTATGGAGTGATTTATGAATATTTTTAATCAATTTTGGCCAGTATATACAGATTGGATTGAATTCTTTTTTCATTCAAGTGGAACTTGGACTACAGTTTGGAGTATCCTAGTTTTAGTTTGGGTTATAAGTTTTTTGATATTTTTGCCATTACATCGTTTAAGCTTAAAAAATGTCATAAAATCTAAAAAAAATCTGATAGATTCTGTAGATAAGGTAATTTATTTACTGTCAAAAGCTCAATATTCACTTTCAGAAGAACAAACTATGAAATATGATCCATGTTTTGCATTGATGAAAACTATGTTCTGAAGCTGACATTTTGAATATATTGATAACCTAGATACCATAAAAGAAAATGAAAAAAAAGTAGAAACTTTGCTTAAAAAAGATGTAATTTCTGATGAAGAATGGAGTAAAATTGATAGTCAAAGAAGTAGTCTAAAATTTCATTTATTTTGGAGAAAATTATTCGGTTACGAATTAAATTTAGTGACTTGTGGAATTTATAATTTATTCTGGTAAAATATCATATCTATTAAAAAATAGTGCCTTAAAGCACTATTTTTTAGAACTAATATTATTTATAAATTTCTTCACTATTATTTATTTTAAAGCTCTCCTAACCCTGAATCTGATGTTTCTCCATCCACTGGTGCTGGTGGAATATCATATGAAGGTTTTGTTCCAGTATAATTATCAAATCAACCTAATCCTTCATTAATTGCTTTTTCATGAGAAGCTATAACACTCCTAAAAATCTCCTTAGATTCTGCATCTATATTTTGATCTCAAATATGGTCAACTAATAGATTAACACACTCACGTTTAACAAATACTTGAGCTATTTCTTCTTTATCCTTCCTACTCAAAAGTTTAAATTTCTCCCAATGTCTCAATACATTCCATGGTTGTCTTTCAATCGCTTTAATCACAATCTTCTTTTCTGTTTCTGAATCTAATTTATCCTCAAATTTAGAAATATTTTTTAGAATATAATAAAGATTCTGAGAATTTTCATTTATTGTTTTTAATATATCAGACCACGGATCATTGGATGTGTTAAGTTTACCTTTCAATCCATCTACCAAATTCTCTTCTATCTTATTAACATTCGTCGGTACTTCTACCTTACCACCATATCCCTCTATATTATTACCTCATTCAACAACCTTTGGAAGATTAGCATCATCACCATTAAATTCTAAAGCAGCCATCATAATACATTAAATAATAAAAATTGTTACACATAATTATACATATATTATACAAAAAAGTCAAAAAATCTGGGACTTTTTTTAAGAAAAATAAATTATTATTTAGTTTTCAATTCTTTTGATTCTTTCTTTTTTTTATGCTGAATAATAGCAATAAATGAAGAAATTATAGAAATAATTGTCGCGATAACTGCGACAATAGAACCGACAAAAATATTATAAATCAGCCATAGAAAATAACAGAAAAATGCTGATTTTTTAACAACTAGTTCATCTCAATGCCAGATTGAGATAATATAGATTAGAGCCGCTGTAAGTGGAAGTAATGAATAAATATTTTCATAGGTCACAATTGCAATTATAATATATGCGATAACAAATATTAACAAGAAAATATTTGAGTTCCGTTTCTTTTTATCTTTCAGGACTATAAAGCAATCTCTCAAAATTGCTAGAATTTTTGTGATATATCATGTAGTTGCACCTAAAATAACATAATGAATAAGATTCAAAATATTAGATGCTACCATCGTAAACATAATTTTTTCTTTTTTTGACCTGTAATACGCAAATAAAGAAAGTATAAACGATATTAATGCGAATATTTGAGAAATAATATATGCTGTTGTCATATTTTACATTAAATCTATTTTCTAAATCTTTCCTAATTTTTTAGCCAACTCTTTAGTTTCATTCAGATAATCTTTCAATGAATCGAGAGACTCATTTCGGAATTCTTTCTTCGTGATATCGATTCACATATCCATAAAAATTTCTTCTGGAGATTTAGAGCTTCACGCTGCGAAAAATGATTTAACCTGTTCGATAGTCAGACTTCAATTTTTTAATTTTCTGAGCATAGCTTGAGAAATCAAGTATCCACTTGCATATGAATACACATAGAAAAACATTCTCGTATGACTTCGACTAATCCAGCGATTAGCATCAAATTCATCGTAATGGATTCATTCTCACGTATAATCTGACATATGATGAACGAATAATTTTCCTATTTCATCAGCCGAAAGATATCACTTTTCACGATAATTTTTATGTAAATCCTGTTCAAAACGATATTCTGCGACCTGGCGTGAAACTGTAGCTACCATATCATCTAAAATCATTACACGATAAACTAACAATTCTTCATCGGTTAAAGTTGACTGGAGTGAATCTTGGAGTAGCGATTCATAAAAAGTAGATGGAGTTTCTGCCAATGAAATTGCTGCTCAATATTCTAGAGCATTCAGACTTTTTTTCTGTAATTGATTACATGCATTATGTCATGATTCATGAATCAATGTAGAAACGTCTCTGAGTTTATTTGTGTAGTTCATGAGTATGTAAACTGGCAATCATTTTGAGCTATCTGTACAGAATCATCATCAATGTTTTCATTTCTGAGGGAAGACATCGATTCTTCATTCTTCGAGTGATTTATTGAAAATATCTAATAATTCTGAGTCCCATTTTCATAAAGTTTGCTGACAAATTTCGACTGCTTCGTCAAAGGAATATTGCTTTTCTAGTGAACCGTAATGGAGACTCTTTTCAGAGTAAGAGAATGATTTCACTCAGAATAAATCAGCTTTGAATTTATAAAAATCACGAGAAAAATCATAAGCATCTTTTACTGCGTCCACCATAGTCTGAACGGTTTCAAGTGAGATATCATCGCGAACCGTTAGGAATTCTTCGGCACAAGAAAAATTCCTAAGTTCATCCGTAGTTTTCTTGTATTCAAGAATTGAATTGATTTCATTTTCAGCCATTTCTCTAGCTTCTAAATGAATTTCATTCACATGCTGAATAGCTTGTTTACGAATCGATTCATCTTTGTCACAAGTATATGTCAAAAGTTCTTCAAGTGTTGCTTGTTTATTTCATGAAGGTAAATTCATTTCTCTCTGTGATTTTGAGAGAAATTTTGCAGTCATCGATTCCCAATTTTCATAAGAAGTCTTGGAAAAAAGATTCATCATTTTTTCTCATTCCTGAGAAAGTAAGTGCTTTGATGAAGCGAATTGTTTTTCTAAGAAATGATGATATGGAGCTAATAAAGGATCAGATAAAAATTCTGACTGCTTTTCTGTTGAGATTCTAGCTAGTTTAAGTTCAAAGAACAATATTTCATTCTGTAGATGAATCGCAAAATCATCAGCTTGATTTGATTTAGCACGCATTTCTTGATCTTCTGAGTGGAGGCAAGTTTGCATTCGATAATAAAAACTTTCAGATCAAATCACACCAAAATCACTTCAAAATCCGTTTCATCGTGTTCAGTCTTGAATCTTTTCATATTCATCTAACGCTTCTTTTAAAGCTTTAGAATCTGTTAGATAATCTTCACGATTGGCTCGTTTATTCTTAAATGAAGAAAAAATTTCTTCAGCTTTCTTTCTCTGTCATGCTCGATATTCTGGAGTTGGAGTGGTAGTTAAATGGTCAAAATTTCGTGAAGTTGGATATGTCATAGTTTAGGAATTGAATAATAAAATATCGTTTGTTAATGTAGTTAAATATTTGATTTTTTCAAGAAAATAAAAAAAGCCAACCATTTCTGGTCAGCTTTTTATCTAAGAATTTAGTTATTCTGCAGCTTCTTCCTCAACTTCAGCTTTTTTAGCTCTTGGTTTTCTAGTTGTTTTCTTTTCAGCTTCTTCTTTTTCTAATTTTTCAGCAACGTCTGCTAAGTCAGTTTTTTTAGCTTTAGGTGCAGCTTCTTTGTTCTCATCCAAATCTTTCATTGAAAGTCCGATTTTTCTATTCTTTGGATCGATTAAGATTAACTTAACTTTAACTTTCTGTCCAATTCTTACTACTTCATTTGGATTATTAACTGCTTTCTGAGATAATTCGCTAAGGTGAACCAATCAGTTAATATCATCAAATACACGAACGAATACTCCATAAGGAACAAATCTGATAACTTCTCCTTCGAATACATCACCAATGTTGTATTTCTTTGGAAGAGCCTCCCATGGATCTTCTTTAAGCTGTTTAGCAGATAATGAAATCTTTCCATTCTCTAATCCGATAACTTTAACCTGCATCTTATCTCCGATTTTTCCTAATTTATCGATATTGTTAACGTGTCCGTAAGTAATTTCTGAGATGTGAACAAGTCCTTCAACAGTTCCTCCGATAGTAACGAAAAGTCCATATGAAGAAACTCCTGAAACAACTCAATCAAATACTTTTCCAACTTCGAGTTCAGAAAGAACTTTTTCTCTTTCTTCACGTAAAGCTTCTCTTTCAGAAAGAATAATTCTTCTTTCTTCTTCGTCGATATTGATAACTCTAACTTTAATTTCTTCTCCGATAAGAGCTAATAATTTATCAAAGATAGCATCTTGATCTCCATCTTCTACTCTTGGGTAGTGAATTGGAGCTAATTGAGATAAAGGAATGAATCCTTTAATTCCGTGCATATCGATAAGAAGTCCTCATAAGTTTGCTTCTGTAGGAACAACTGTAATAATTGTATCCTTTTCGAATTTATCGATGATTGACTTCCATACATCGTATTGCAATAATCTAGTAACTGAAACGATGTAGTATCCATCTTCGTGTCTGATAGCTGGATTGATTATTTCGAGTTCAAGTTCTGTTCCTGAAGACAATTCTACATTTGATCTTTTTAGTTCTTTAGCTTCTTTT
>Ga0265299_10001187_pt1 | contig 30812 bp, 47 predicted proteins | sample AusTroGonzalo_MG_4_FD_193485 | JGI IMG/M metagenome (GOLD analysis project Ga0265299, IMG submission 193485) | Bovine rumen microbial communities from tropical cattle in Woodstock, Queensland, Australia - Gonzalo_02 | ecosystem: Host-associated > Mammals > Digestive system > Stomach > Rumen ... | reverse complement strand
ACGATATAATTGCTTTTAGAGATATGTTAAGAGAAAATTATAGTAGTAATACTTGCAATACATATATGATAGCAGTAAGAGCTTTATTTAAGTATTTAGAAATACATGATCTATACAAAAATATATGTGTAGATATAAAAGGTGCAAAATATTCAACAACACCAAAAAAACAAGTATTATCACAAGAACAAGCAAGATTAATATATTCAAGTTTAACTGATTTACGTGAAAAATGTTTGTTTTCATTACTTATTTCAACAGGATTACGTGGTATTGAAGTATCTAAAGCAAAACTAGAAGATATTCAAGAATACAACAACGAAATAGTTTTATGGGTACAATGCAAGAAACATGATTCTAAAGATGAGTATGTTAAATTATCTAATCAAGTATTAAATGATATTAGAAATTATGTTGGAAATAGAACTACTGGATATATATTTACTTCTACAAGTAATAACAATAATGGTGGTGGAGTAACTACTACAACATTAAGAAGATACGTAAAAGATATATTTAAAAGATTTGGTTTAGATAGTGATACATTTTCACTTCATTCAATGAGAAGAAGTAGTGCAACACTTATGTATGAAAAGGGTGCAGATATATATTCAATACAACAAGTTTTACATCATAAATCAAGTTTAACAACAACAAGATATATAAATGCAGTAACTAGAAATAATAACAAAAATGAATATTTAGTAGCAAATGCTATATTAGGAGGTATGTAAAATGAAACCATTATATGTAATTCATTACACTTTATTTAAAGGTGGAAGTGCATTAAATAGATATAGATTCTTTGAAACACAAAAAGAATTAGATAATTTTTTAATGTTTACACCTTGGATAAAAAATAATTGCATTATATTTAAAAATGTGGATTTATTAAAGGAGGAAAAAAATGAAAATAAATATAGATAATGGGAAAGTATTAGAAGATATAACTGATGAAGAAGAAAATATATATCAAAAACTAGCAAGAGCAATAGCAAAAGCAGTAGATATTAATTTAGGGAAGACTACACTTGCAGATCTATTAGACGGCTATACAAAATATAAAATTTTAGAAGATAAAATAAATAAAGTAACAACTAGAATTAAAACAATAATAAATATAATAAAAAACCAACCAACAGACAATATTCATACTGATATGTATATAATAGAAGCATTGAATAGTTTGTTGTATATATTAGAGGAGGAAAAAGAAAATGAAATTATTACATATTAAATGGGAACGAATATTAGTGTTGATATATAGCATATTTTATGTAATAAAGTTAGTATCGCATATAAGAAACTATGGTTTTGATTTTGAAAGTGACATGACTATATTTATAATAATCTGCATATTATTATTTATAGTTTATATGCTTACATTAAGTTTAAGAAGAACTTTAATAGAAAGGAATAAAAAAGATGAGTGAGAAATATATATTAGCATTAATAGGTGCATTTACTTTATTAAATACTATATCTATAATAGCAATTTTAATTTGTTTAGGAGACGAAAAAGATGAAAATAATTAGAAAAGATGGAATTGAATACGAAAAAATAAAAGAAAAAGAAAAACATTACGATTCAAATATTAATATTAGGGTTTCACGTGAAACTATTGAAAATTTAAAACAAATAGCTGATAAATATGGAATTAAATATAATACTATGATAAGAGAAATACTTGAAGATTATGTAGAAAGGGAAAGATAGAAAATGAATAAAACAAGTAAAGAATTATTAGATAAAGCAATAAAATTAGATCGTAATCATAGAACACCTTTATTTAAAGGAATACACATTATACAACAAAGAAAATTACACGATAGCGGTTATAGAATGATGTATGTTATAGGGTTTAATGAAACTGAAAAATATTATTTAATTAGTTGTATAAGTGATGTTATTGATTTCCAACCATCATTTAATGAATTATTAAAAGGAAATTATGATATGTGTGATTTACATTTAGATATTAGCAAAGATGGTATAATAAGCATTTGGACTAATAGTGATAAAAGATTAAAATGCACTTCCCCATTTTTATCAAGTTGTACTTTTGAAATTGTAGGAGATAAAGAATGATAGAAGAAAGTGAAAAAAGAGATTATTTTAATACATTTTTAAAAACAGTTGAAACTGATTTGAAACATAATAAGCCAACTTATGTTTTTAATCAAGAACAATTAGATGCAATTAAAAAGAAATTTAATGTTAAAGTTATTAGAGATGAGGGTTGGTGTATGTATATTAGATTAAAGAAAGGAAAAGTGTGATATTATGTATTCTTATAAAGAAATTGAAAAGCAAGACAATGAAAGGTCAAAAGCAAAAGTTTATTGTGATTTCTGCCATCATAGTTTATTATTAGGCAGAAAAGATAGAAAACTATGCACTCATTGTAATCATTTTGTTTACAAAGATAAACAAACTAAAGACAAATACAAAATATTAGAAGAAAGAAATAAGATTAAGAGAGGTGATGTAAAATGAAGAACCAAATAAGCATATTTGATGTTATTTATCCCAAATATAAAGCAACTAAACCAATTAGACTTATCGAGTTCTTTGCCTCGTAGGTTATGGATCACAAGCGTTAGCTTTAAAATATTTAGGTGTACCATTTGAACATTGGAAAATATGTGAATGGGCAGTAAAATCAATTAAAGCATATAAAGATATACATTTTACAGATAAACATTTAACATTTAATGAAAATAGAACAAAAGAAGAAATGGTAGATTATTTATATCAAAAAGGAATTTCTTCTAATTATAATGAACCTATGACTAGAGAGCAAATAAATAGGTTAAGTGAAGAACAATTAAAAACTATATTAGAAAATATTGCAATTACACATAATTTAGTTAATATACAACAAGTTAAAGGCAAAGATTTAGAAATAGTTGATACTGATAAGTATTGTTATATTATGACATACTCATTTCCTTGCCAAGATTTATCACTAGCAGGAAATAGAAAAGGAATGAGTGATACTTCAACTAGAAGTGGTATGTTATGGGAAGTTGAAAGAATACTTGATGAATGCAAAGAATTAGGTAATCTACCACAAATCTTATTAATGGAAAATGTACCACAAGTACACGGTGAGGGTGCTACTGAAGATTTTAATAAATGGCAATTGAGATTACAAGAACTAGGTTATAGCTCATATTGGCAAGACTTACTGGCAACCGATTATGGAATCCCACAAACTAGAAATAGATGTTTTATGGTATCAATATTAGGAGATTATTCATATAGTTTTCCACCAAAGCAAGAATTAAAACTAAAGTTAAAAGATATGCTAGAAGATAATATTGATGAAAAATATTATTTAAGTGATAAACAAATAGAAGATATACAAAGCTGGCAGGCTTATGAAAAGCCTTTGGAGAATATGGAAAAGACAGAAAAAAATAATATAAGCCCTACTTTAACAACAAGATCAGGTGCTTATGCTGCTGGTATGATTCTTATTAAAAATGCCAATTCAAAAGGTTATTTAGAAGCTGAAGATGGAGATGGTGTAGATATTTCTGGTAGGATGGAATATCATAGAGGAACTGTACAAAAAGGGAAAACACAAACATTATCAACAAAAGGTGGAGAAAATAATGGAGTTGTAGTAGGCACTTATCAATATGCAAAAAGTGATAAATTTATGCAAGGAAAAGATAGATTACAAATAGGTAAAGAAGTAAGTGATACATTACAAACTACACAAAAAGAAGGAATAGTTAATAGTGATTTAAGAATAAGAAAACTAACACCAAGAGAATGTTTCAGATTAATGGGAGTTAGAGATGAAGATTATGAAAACTGTGCAAAAAATCAAAGCAACGCAAGTTTATATCATTTAGCAGGAGATAGTATAGTTGTTAATGTCTTAATGGCAATATTTAAGGAGATGTTATGAAAACATTAACTGAAATACAATTAAGTGAAACAAGATTAGCATTATATGATGCACTTGTAAAATTAGATAAAATCAAAAATAAATTATTAAGTGATACAAAAGTATCAAAACAAGAAATATTAAAAATTATAGATAAAAACTAGAACTTTAAATTTGACACATTGTATATTATATGTTATATTATTAATGTTCAAGAAGCATTAAGAGTATTTATATGTGGGTATTAGGGGCTTCTTGAACACAAAAACCTAGTACTTGCATATAAGTACTCTTTTTGCTTATAAAGGAGTTGTTTATGGAAACTAAAATATGTACAAAATGTGGCTGCAATAAGAAATTAGAACAATTTAGAAAAAGTGGTAAATATTATCGTGGTGAATGTAAAGAATGTGAAAACGAAAAAAACAAAGAATATCAAAAAAAGAATAAAATTAAAATTTTAGCACAGCAAAAAAATTATAAAAAGAAGAATGAAGAAAAAATAAAAAAACAAAAACACAAATTATATTTAAAAAATAAAGAAAAAATTCATCAATATAATATTTTTTATAATAAAAAACACAAAGAATATTTTAAAAACAAAGCTATTGAATATAGAGAAACACATAGACAAGAATTGATAGAGTATAATAAAAAATTTAGGGAAAATAATAAAGATAAGATTAAAGAATATCAACAAAAAGATTATCAAAGAAGAAAAAAAGATCCTATATTAAGATTGCAAAGAAATATAAGGAATTTGTTAAATGATTCTTTTAAAAAACATAAATATAGAAAAAGTAAACATACAGAAGAAATATTGGGTTGTAAGGTTGATGAATTTATATTACATTTATTAGAAACATTTAAAAGCAATTATGGTTATGATTGGAACAAAATAGAAGCAGTACATATAGATCATATAATACCACTAGCAGTGGCAAAAACAGAAGAAGATGTGATTAGATTGTGTCATTATACTAATTTACAATTACTCAAAGCTAAAGATAATTTAGAAAAAAACGATAAATTAGATTGGAAACTACATTAGAAGTTAGAACTAAAATTTGACACACATTATTAATTATTGTATAATTAGTTAGAAGTTAGAACTATTTTAGAAGTTAGAACTATTAAGGAGAATTAAACTATGGCAAGTACAAGTAAAGAAAAGAAAAAAGCGAGAGAATATTACAAAACTCATAAGAAATATAGGGAAGAAAAGATTAAAGATAGTATTGATGAACAAAAGAAGAATCCAGAAGAACATGCAAAATACCAAAGAAAATACTATCATAAAAACCAAGATTATCGTTCTTATAAGATTAAGTATGCTAAAGATTATAGGAAAAGAGAAAAAGTGAAAAGTAAGGCTCGTAAAGACAGAAAAGCATATCGTTAGAAGAAGTTTTTAAGAAGAAGATTTCGTGAAGAAGTTTTCTTTTTTATTGGAAGAAGTTTTTTAGTAGAAGTTTTGGGAGAAGATTTTAGGTAGAAGTTTTAGAGAAGTTTTTTATATAAAAAAATACCAATAAAAAACAAATAAAAAATAGATCACTTTTTATTTTTTTATTATAAAATACATTATTTTTTAATAATTCTATAATAAAATGATATATTAATATTAATTTTAAAGTTAATTTAATATAGTTAATTTTAATAAAAATATAAAAATAATATAAATATACTATCTAAAATAAAAACGTCTTAAATCGCTTAAAAATAGCGTTAAAATTGATTTTATATTTTTATATTATTTTATACTTTATTATTTTATTATTATATAATTAATTTTAAAAATAAAATAGTAGTTATATTTTAATTAATTATATAAAGATAATAATTTATATTAATATAATATAAAACACTTAAAAACAAACTAAAAATAAGCAATAAAAAAAAGACTTTTTACAAGTCTTTTAATAATTTAATGGATATATTTCTTTTTTGGTGAACTTTTCTATTAATATTTTTTTATTGTTTTTTATTTCGTATAATTTAGCACTTTTGATTGTAAGATTTTCAATAAAAGCCAAATAGATTCTTTTTGCGCTTTCAAATGTTGTAAACTCTATTTGATCTGTTTTATTATTTATTATTTTATATTTTATTATAAACATTTTTTACACTCCTTTTTTATAGCCCTTTTCTTTTTTTATACCCTGCACCATTTAAAAGCGATCTAATTAATATTAATAATGTAATCATGTTTCTTTTAATCTTTCGCAATTTGGTTTAATATTTTTATATTGTTTTTGTAGCTTTCTTGATTGCTAGTTGTTTCTGTGCAAGTGGAATTTATAAAAGCATCAATAGGATAGCTTTCTTCTTCTTGTTTTACTTGTATATATTTTTTCATTAACTTTTTAATGTTTTTTAAGTGCTTTTCTAGTTCTTCAAAAGTTCGGTCATATTTAAAACCATCGTCGTCTGTTGCTTTGATTTCTTTTCTTAATTCCCAGTAAATATCATTACTAAACTTATTTGATTGGCCGATTGCTTTAGAATAAATTTTTTCGTTATTAAATAAAGTATAATCAATTTCAATGAACAAACTTTTTCTTTCTATTTTAATTGGTTTATAATTTACATTTTTATAATAAATAAATAATGTATAGCCATCTTTATAAGTGCAACTATTATCCTTTATTATAAAATTATGATGTTCTTTTTGGTGTTTGTTTTCATATCCTGCTCTTATTTTGTAACAAGTGCCATCTATTTCTGGATTTGGTGTGTGGTTGTTTGATTCGTCGAACCAACCGTGACCGGTTTCAATTAAAATCCCATCATCATTATATATAATAATGTTGGATAATTCGTAACCATTAGAACCAAGATCCACAAAGTAAGGATTCCAGCACATTCCTTTTTTTAATATTGTTTTTTCTTTCTTTTCTTCTTTCATTTTCTTTTAACTCCTTCTTTGTTAGTTTTAACGGATCTAACAACCTTTATTTACATATTAATTATATAATAATATTTTTTATTTGTCAATACTTTTTTATTAATTTATTAATATTTTTTTATTATATACATATATTTTAATATTATAATATAATATAGATTCTTTTATAATTAAATATAATAATATATTAATAAATAATAATGCTAGATCTATAATAACATCATAGTTATTATAATTAAATAACATCATTATAGTATTAAAGAACATCATGTATATTATTATTTTAATATATATAGCTTTTAAAATATTTCTTTTTCCTTTTTTCATTTTCTGATCCTCCTTTTATTTTATATATATATTATAACATATATTTTAATATTATTATAGTATTATAACATATATTTACATTATTATTTTACATTTATTTTTTAATATATATATGTATTAATATTTCTATATAGTTATATTATTATATTATTATTTGGTAGATCTATTTATTAATAGTTAGTAATTAATAATTGATATAGTATTATATATATATATATATTATTTAATTAGTATGTGTTTTATATTATATATTTACATGATATTATATTAATATATTACATTACTACATTACTATTATATAAGTATATTATTACTATATATTATTATACTATTATACTATTATAATATTACTATATTATATTATTATGTTATTATTATTATATTATTTTTATTATTTTTATATTATTACTATATAGAAGCATTTAAAAAAGTAATTAGTTTTTTTATTTTTATTAATAACAAAATGTTAATAAAAAAATAATATATTTTTTATGATCTATTATTTTATTTTTATATACCTTTTAAGTTATGCTATTAATGTGCAATATTAATCAATAATGAACGTTAAAGCCTATATATTATTATTTTAAAGGCTACCTATCCCCCTATATAGAAACGAAAAAGCCCTAGATTACTCTCTCATACAACTCCAACAAAAAAATTCATTTGCAAAATATGGTATAATATATAAGAGGTGAAAAAATAATGAAAAAGAATTACTATGTAAAGATGTACTGTTTAGGGTATGGAGAGATAGTAATAAGCCAAGTAAGTCATATAGAGAAGAAAAATAAAATAATAGAGTGTTTTAGAGGGAACAATGAAATAAAATATGCAGGAGAAGAAGAATTTATTACAATAAAGCCATATACAGCGGTATGGGATAAGAGATATAGCAGATGGATATTCAAATTACCAAGAAATGAAGATTTTCATGGTATGGTAATAGTAGATTATTGTGAATATTTAGAGCCACTGCTAGTAAGTATGGAACAAGTAAATTATGATTTTGACAATTATGTATATATGGAGGAAGAATAGAAAATGGCAGGATCATTTGAATATTTCAAAAAAGATATAAAGGAATATTTAGAGAAGAGTTATAAAAGGAATGCTAGAATATTAGATGTAGGAGCAGGGAGTGGAACATACAGTAATTTACTAGGGGATTATTTTAGAGATATAGAGGCAGTAGAAGTATTTAAACCTAATATAGAGAGATATGAGTTAGAGGGCAAGTATAAGAGAGTATATAATACAGATATAAGAGATTTTAGATATGAATATTACGATATAATAATATTTGGAGATATAATAGAGCATTTAGAGATAGAAGAGGCACAGGAAGTGTTAAAATACGCAAATAATAGGTGTAAAGAGATGATAGTAGCAGTGCCATATTGTTATAAGCAGGGGGTAGAAGAAGATAATATATATGAGATACATAAGCAAGATGACTTAACGATAGAGAATATGATAGAGAGGTATCCTATGTTAGAATTGTTGTATGGAAATAGTTATTACGGGTATTATATAAAGAGAAAGAATATAGATATTGACAAAGAAGAAGAAATATAGTAATATATACTTGTCGAGAGGTAATAGTAATCGACTTTAGAAATACGATCAGCACTAGTTTTAATAGCTAGTGTACTAGAGATATAAATGCATTGTCTGGGCTTATGGTACTTCTCTTTATAGAGCAGATATTTGTGAATAATAAGTACATTAATAAAGTGAATAAACAAATTATATCTTTAGTACAGTATCTATTAAAGATACTATTGTTCTTTGATAATTGAATTATTTGAACCTTATGACAGACTACAAGACAATGTAGTAAGGGTTATATCCTATTCTTATTAGTTGTGAGAGAGATTTTACAATGGATTGAGTGCATAATAATAGTAATATTGTTGTGGAGATATGCAAAGCATAGAAAGGGATATAAGCAGTTTAGTATAAGAGTTTATATGACACAAAACTAATCGTTGGTAATCTGCAAACACCTTATGACTAAAGAAGGAGATAAAGCCATACAAGATATACTATTTGTGGTGAATAGAGTATCAAATATGAATACCAATAAACCAAAGTGTAGTTGATACCTAGTAATAGGAGTATAAGATTAGAAGTTGGTACAAGTAGCACAAATCTACACAATTAATGAAAAAAGCATTAGCGGAGAATGCACTCTACTGATAATAGAGAATTAGTGAAATTTGCCTAATGTGTGTGAAAGTTGATAAGAAAGATTTATCCTAGTGTTTAAAGGTTAAAATAGATTAGAGGTCGCTCCTCTATGAGGCATTTTAATTGACTAGTGGTTGAACAATAAATGGTTATATTAAATTAGTGTGAGAAACACTTTATAATTTAATTATTAAAGAACAATAGTTAATAGATACTAAAGTGAAAATAATGTATTCAACCACATTAATTGGTGGTGTAGAGTAGATATATAAAATATATGGGTAAAGGTTATAGAAATATACTCATCAAGAACTATTGACGAATAGTTTACTTCTTTGAAAAAAGATAAACCTTTATATCTATTCTATACTGCTAATTAAAGCAGTAATTTATAGTTTTAACTTGCTACATTAAATGTATTTCTTATATGCTTGTAGAATACAAATGTAGTGCAGAACCAGAAATGGCTTATGCGACCCGTGTTCGACTAAATGTCGGCATACCATCTTAATTGGTGGTATAAGATAGATATAATAGAGAGAGCGGCATAACTAAAAAAATAATAGCAAAATACTAGTTAATATTATTTTTTGAAAATTGGCTCTAACAAAGTTATGAAATATCTATCTTATACTGCTAATTAATAGCAGTAAATGATTTAAAACATTTTGTGTTTTAGATTTTCTTTCAAGAACTACGAACTCCGAAACGTTTATTCATTTTCTCGTAGTTCTTTTTTTATGTATTGAAAATACAATAAAAATATGATATAATAAACTTGGTGGTAAATATGACCAAATTATTTACTATTTTAACCCCTATTTAAAGAGAGCATAGTGTTTTTATGCCCTCTTTTTTTAATTAAAGAAAGGAGAAAAGAGTAGGAATTGATGACAGAATTAGATTATAAAGAGTGCAGATACATAGATATAGAGATGCGTTTTCTTACATTCGACGATTTTTTAAGAGATTGTAAAGCAATAAAAAGAATGTACAAGCAATTAACACACAAAATCTTTTATATGTGGTATGTTTATGCAAATATACATATTTCTTTGTATAGAAAGAATCTTATGTGGAGTTACTTAAATGATGATCTTGAATATGAAAAGTTTGCAGAGTTAAGTAAAGGAAATACTTTTCAACGTAAAATTGACAAAAAGAAGTAGATATGTTATTTTTAGAATTGATAAATTAAGCAACTAAATATAAAGGGGATATAAATGAAAGATCAAATTATAATTTCTTTAATAACAATTATGATTCCATCTATAACTACAATTATAACTTCATTAATAGCAAGAAAAGACAATTATATGCACAATGCTAAACAATCTATATTGCAATTAATAGTAGAAGATAAAATAAGAGTAATGGAAGGTGGAATACCTGAAAATAAGCAAAATATACTTAAAGAATACGATGAATATAGTAAAAAAGGAGGCAATTCATACGTACACGAGAAAGTAGAAAACTACTTAAAATGGTACGAAAGTATTGTTAGAAAATAGAATATGTGTTATACTTTGCTTACAAAGGAGGAGAAAATGAAAGAAAACAAGAGTTTTGCTATGGAATTACTTGGGGACTATAAAAAAGCAAATAAGAGGATGTTTGTTGTTATTTTAGTAATTCTTGGAATGTGGTTTGCTACTATTGGGTATTTAGTATATATATTAAATGATATTGAATATGTTGAAACTACACAAGAAGTTAGCGATTTTGATACAATAAATGGTAACATAGTAAATAATGGTGATATATATGGGGAAAATTAAACAAACTACTAAATATAAATTTAGAAAGTCAAAAGGAAATCCAAGACATTGCCCAGTTTGTGGCAAATTTATGGGTAAGAAAAAATAATGTTTGATTTAACAAAACAAGAATACGAAGAAATAAAAGACAAACTAATGTTAAACGAAGAATTATCTAAAATATTAGAGTATAAAATAAAAGGTTATTCTATAACAAAAATGAGTATGATTCTAAATATGAGCGAAAGAACTATAAATAGAAGAATAAAACAATTAAAGAAAAAGATTATGAAAGTATTATAATCTTTTTTTTGTCGTAAAAATGGCACTAAATTGTCTTAAACAAGGCATTTTTTGTGTCTTTTTTTATGCCATAATTAAATCACAAAGGAGGCAATATAGATGAAAAAATCACAAAAAGGCAGTGAGCCAATTGTTAGTGTAAATCCACAATATCTATTATTGCTTCTTTTGTTTTGATTTAAGGAGGAAATTATGAAAAAAAGAATTGAAGAAAAATTAGAAAAAAACATTGAAAGAATTTTAGGAAAAGAAGAATTACTACCAAGTGATGTAGCAATATTAAAAGAAAAATTAAGTGAAATTGAAAGAAATGAAGAGCAAAAAGAAAAAATGGAAAAAGACGAAAAATTAAAAGAAAAGAAAAAAGAATTAATGGATTTAATGACAGAAACATTAATATAGGAGGAAATTATGGAATGGTTATTACCAATAATGACATTAGGAATGTTTGGGAATAGTGGCTTTGCAAATTATGAGTTTTTTGGCTGTATAAATGATTACGAAAGATATGAGAAAGTATATAGCAAATATGGAGGTGATAAATAATGTACCAAAATCCATATTACAACAATTTTAATCAACCTGTGCCTCAACAACCTATTACACAAAACTTTCAATTATCACCTACACATACAGGAATGAGATTTGTAAATAGCATTGATGATGTAAGAAAAGAATTAGTGTATTTTGAAACACCTTATTTTAGTAGGGATATGAGTGTTATGTGGATTAAAAATGTAAGAGGTGAAATTATACCTTATGAAATAAAAAGAATTGTTATAAAAGATGAAAAAGATATGCAAATGGAAAAAATGCAAAAAGAGATTGAAGAATTAAAGGAGAAGTTAAATGAAAAACCAAATGATGAATCAAGTAACGACAATGGTGATGAACCAATTAAAAATGAAAAATCCACAAATGTATCAAATGTTAAGTCAAGGAAAAGTTAATCCTATGAGTTTATTAAAGCAAATGGCAAATAATTATCCAGAGCAAATGGGTGCATTATTTAACCAAGCACAAAGCATAGGTTTTCCTAGTGAAGTATTAACTGAAATACAAAATCAAATTGGTATTAATGCACAATAGCATTGATATAAAAAAATATTTAGAAAGGAGAAGAATATGACAGGAAGTTCAACAACAGGTGTAATTCCAACATACGATATTTCTGGAAATGGAAATAATGGTTGGGGTGGCAATATGGGTGAATGGATACTTGGAATTGTTGCATTAGGTATGTTAAGTAATGGAACATTATTTGGTGGAAATGGAAACAATGGAAATGGTGGAATGTTTCCTTGGTTAATGACAGGACAAGCCGGAATTAATCAAAACACTAACTATGGTTTTGACACATTACATTTAAGCAACCAAATCGAGGGTGTTAGAGATGATGTAAATGAAATTCAAACTCAAATTTGTAACACAGGTAATAGCATAACAAATGCAATTACAAGTGGATTCTATGGTGCTGAAATTAGTGCTAATAATCGTGCAGTAAATCAAATGCAAGATACATTCGCTTTAAGTAGACAATTTGCTGATTGTTGTTGTGAAAATAGACTTGCTACTTGTCAAACTCAAAACATAGTACAAAGTGAGGGAAGTGCTACAAGATTTGCAGATGCTAATAATACAAGAGATATTATTACAAATGCAACTGCTAACACTCAATCTATTTTAGATAAGCTATGTCAATTAGAGTTAGATGCTAAAAACGATAGAATATCTCAATTAGAAAGAGAAAATCTAATGAAAGATTTACAAGCAAGTCAAATAGCTCAAAACGCATTTATTTCACAAGGATTTGCTAATGAAGTAGATCAATTATACAACAGATTAAATAACTGTCCAGTACCAACAACACCAGTATATGGAAGAACACCAATATTTACTTGCAACAATGGATGTGGTTGCACAGGTGGAAATCAATTATTTTAATAGCATAGAGTAGAATACTACAACTCGAATACGAGAACTTGCTAAAAATGGTCGGTAGTGAACGGCTACTGAACAGGAGAATAGGCATAGTTCTATTCTCTATTTTTTTATTTATGAAAGGAGAGATTTTATGATACAAACAATTATTAATGAACCATTAGTATTACCAAGTAATTCAAGCCCATTAGTTTTTAGAGAGAACATAAGAACAAGATGTGCTTATTGTAGTAATGGTGGTTGGTTAGACTATGAAAATGGTAATCCTATATTCAAAATATTTGGAAATGGATATACAGGTTATTACAATGTTAATTTTAGTGCTTCTGTTAGTTCTGCAACAGCTGGAGTAGTTGCAATAGGTTTATATGAAGATGGTATTTTAATTCCTGATACTGTTAGGGCAGTTACTATTGATGCAGCTGATGACTATGAAACTGTTTCATTTAATAGAAAATTAAAAGTATGCCCAAGAGGTACATCAAGTTATGTTGTTGCAAGTGTTCCAAGTGTACCAACACCAACTACACCTACAACACCAATAGTAACTCAAATACCAATTATTACTAATGCTACATTTAATATTGCTAGAAGTAATAATTAATGAACTACAATATTGATTTTGCTAGTTTTATATTGCAATTATTCAATTTAGATTTACTATTTAAAGATTTTAAAAATAGTGATTTAATGAATGAATTGCAAAAACAAGATACACAATATTTTGAAAAAATAATAAAGCAAAATGATGAAATTATAAATCTTTTAAAAAAGGAGGTTAATATGAAAGAAGAACTTTCAAAAAAACTATTAGAAAAAACAGAAGAAAAAATTAAAGAAATCACAGATAGTGATATAACACCAAATAATATAGAAAATCTATATAAATTGGTAAAAATAAAACATATAACAAAGGAGGATGAAGAAATGAATTACGGAAACTATGGTAATTATGGCAACTACAATGGAAGAAGAGCTGGATATGATAGTTATGGTGATTATAATCGTGGTGGATATGGTAATTATGGTGAATATGGTCGTAGAGGATATGATACTAAATATCGTGGATATGACAAGATAAACGAAATGAGCAATGAATATGGAAGATATATGGAAAGCCGTGATAGATATGGTGCAGGGGAAGAAACTGACAAATCATTTCATTATATGGTTAAAGCACTAGAAGATTTTATTCAAGTTCTTCACGAAGAAGCTGAAACTGAACCACAAAGACAAATGTTAAGAGAAACAATTCAAAAAAGTATGAGATAAAATGAGATATTATTTTTATAATGCTAATAGTCATAATAATTTTATTGACGATTGCTTTCCTAGAGCATATTCAGTAGTAATGGATTTAACTTGGAAAGAAGCATATAGAGAACTATGCAAAAGTGCAATGGATCAAGGTCAAATGATGGATAGTGCAACATTTGTCAGGAATTTTTTAGATAGCAAATTTAAAAGAATACCTTATAATGAAATATATATAGGAGAATTTGCAGAAAATCACCCTGTTGGTAAATATTTAATTACTACTAGAGGACATATAACTGCTTGTGTTAATGGCTACATTATAGACACTTGGAATTGTGCTGATAAAAAAATTGAATATGTATGGAAAATAGAATAAAAAAGAACTATTTATATAGTCCTTTTTGTTTGTCTAAAAACGTAACACCGACTGCATAAGCACTCCAAATATCTTTTTTAAAACCATAAAACCAACCTTTTTCACGTTTAGTTCCTACTACACCAAATCTATCTATTAATGCTTGCCTAATGTTACTATCTTTTGCTTTCATACTTCCACATAAATTCATTTTTTCTTCTTTTCTATAAATATACCAAGTAAAAGGACACTTAAAGCATTCAATAAATCTTCCTATCCATACACAAGTTTCAAAAACTTCTTTACCAACAGCAAGCCCATAACTTGCTATCATTTCAATTGCAAATGATTCAATAGGATAATAATGTAAATCACTTATTAATTTATCTCTTAATTCTTCATTTTTAATCTTACCAAATTCAATAGGTTTGTAAGTTTCTTTATCTATTACACAATACGCACTTTCTATATTTCCGGGATCAATACTTAATATCATTTTTTTTCATTTTCTCCAATCTAATTTTAAATTTCACTTTTTTTATTTCTTCTTCAACTACACTCAATCTAGCAAATAATTTAGTTCTAACTTTAACATTGTAATAATTTCTATCTATATGTCTTTTTAGAGAACATTCTTCTAATGTTAATTGTGATAATTTACTAATTAATTCATTATTCATATTTAGACCTACCATATCACATTTTACTACAAATTGACTAAAATTGCAAATTATGTTAATATTTTGGTAATGTAGGTGATAATTCTATGAAAAACAAAGAAAAAAATAGAGAAATACAATTATCTAACCAAAACAATTTAAGAGATTTGGAACAAATGTATATTGAAAACAAAATTGATAACATGTTTGAAAATATTGAACAAAGGAAAGAAGAATTAGTGCAAGATATGATAAAATATGCTGATGAGCATACTAAACCTGTAAAATGGAATAAAGATGGGATTCCTATCGGTGAAAAAATAGAAATTAATCCTTTAGTTATCAATAATTATTTTTTTAAATCAATTGTACCTATAACAAGTCAAGAGCCACAATATAATGCCGAAAAATTAGGTATGGTATTTGATTATTATTGTGAAATACTTGCAGAAATAAACGATAAAATAGGTAATTTCCCAAGTTCTTTAACTTCTTTTTGCAAATTAAGTGGTTTGACACTTAATTCTTTAAGGCAATTAAGAAATAGCAGTGATTATAGTATGAGAGTAGTAGTTGAAAAAATATACGACCAAATAGGCGATGAAAATATAACAATGAGTCAAATGGGTGTTGTAAGAGAAAGAAGCACAATATTTAAAATGAAAGCCCAAAATGAAATAGTTGAAAAAGAACAACCAAAAGTAAGCATAAATATAACTGAAAAGCCAAATATGGAAAGAATTGCAGAAAGAATAAATAAATATAAAGATTTTACAAGAAAAAAGGGTAAATAATTATGGAAAATAATGATTTATATAAAGCAATAGATCAAACATTATCTATTTTAGAGCATAATTTTAAATATAATTATGGGAAAAAGATAAGTTATGAAGAAATATTTGAAATGATGAAAGATTTGTATGTTCTATTTACTAATTTTGAAGAAAATGTACAAGAATGTGGTAATTTAGCAATAAAAAGATACATTCCATTACTTGATTTATTAGTTAGTATAGATAATAACACTAATCATTTAGTGGAATATAATAAGCACTTAAAATATGCCTATAAAATTGGTGCTAGAGTAAGTTTAGAACATTATATGGTGTATCGAGAATGGGATGAACCTGAAAAAGAGAAGTTTTTTGAACCTAGATATAACATTTTAGTTGGCTATATACATTATTTGCAAGAATTAGAATGCAACCCCAAATTTTTAACTCTTATATTTAACGCACCGAGTGGTTACGGTAAAACGTATCCTAAAAAAATAAGTGAAGCATGGGGTTTTGGTATTGATGATACAGGGGCTTTTCTATCTTTGTGTTCAAACGATGATGTAGTAAAAAGTGGTTCAAGAACTTGTATTGATGAAATGAAAAGTGATGCATTTGGTGAAGTTTTTCCTAAATTAAAATGGGAAGAAGAAAACAAAAACTATTTTTTAAAGGAAACTGACGAAAAATGGAAATTAAAAGATTGTAGGTTACCTTTTAGTTATTATGCTAAAACAACTCAAGCCAATGTAGTAGGTTCAAGAGCAAGTAAATCTATTCATATTGACGACCTATACCCTGATTATAAAGAAGCAATGAATCAAGAATTAAATAAATATTACTTTAACAAATCAATTACAGTATGGGAAAAGAGATATGTACAAAACAAACCACCAAAAGTATGTATTACTGGTACTTTATGGGCTAGTGGTGATTATATAGATTTAAAAATACAGCAAGTTAAAAAAGAACATAAATTCATAAAGCATCCTAAATATCCATACACATACATAAGTGAAGATGGAACTTGTGCAATTATTCAAGTACCTGCTTTAGATCATGTAACAGGGGAAAGCACTTGCCCTGAATTAAAATCAACACAAGAATTGTTAAAAGAAAAAAACAATATGGAAGAATATTTATGGGAAACAAACTTTCAACAAAGACCAGTTAATCCTGAATCTTTATCATTTAGTTATGACAAGTTAAGAACTTATACAATTATACCTGAAACTGATTATAAAGGTTGTTATGCAGTTATAGATGCAACAAGAAAAAGTGGTAAAGACTTTTTTGCGATGCCAATATTTAAAAAAGTTGAAAATGATAGTAATTTTGATTATTACTTAAAAGATGCACTATTTACAAGGACTGCAACAAAAGATATGTACAATGATATTGTTGAAAAAATAATAGAGCATCATATTATTACTTTAGTAATAGAAAGTAATGTTACAAGTGAGTTAAAGCAAAATTTAGATAAAATATTAGAATCAAAAGGAATTACATATTGTGAAATTATAGAAAAATACAATACAATACCAAAATTAACAAGAATTGAAAATGAAAAACATATAATAAAGAAACAATTAGTGTTTCCAGAAAAAACAATGTACGGAATTAATACAATGGTAGGTAAATTTATGGATAATCTGACGACATTTAATTCAACTGGTGCGAACCCAAATGATGATGCTGCTGATAGTTGTGCATTATTTGGAAGTGAAATAATAGAAGAAAATTCAAAACCACAAATAGCAGAACCTTTAGATTTTGTAAGGCAATTTATGTAATTAAATTGCTTTTTTTTATGAAAAGTTGACAAATATTGTAAAATAATATATATTTGTGTATCGTAATTAGGGGAATAACTAGAAAAAGGAGTGAATTTATGCGTACATTTGGAAGAACTTGTATTTATGCAAACTATACGGAAGAACAATTATTAAGTGGAACTCCTGAACAAATAGAAAGTAAAGTTTTAGATATATTAAACAATAGTATTGGATTACACGAAAAAAACAATGCTGAAAGTGTATATTTGCAAAATTATTTGTATGGCGACCAAGACATAAAAAATAAAGTTAAATTAACAAGAGAAGAAATTAATAATAAAAGTGTAGAAAATTGGGCTTGGGCATTTCAAGAATGGAAAAAAGCATTTTTATTAGGCAAACCAATTCAATATGCTCCATCAGATGACAAATCAAATGAAGAAATTACTATTTTAAATAATTATGTAAATTATGAAGATAAAGATCAAAAAGACCAAGATATATATGAAGATATATTTACTGTTGGTAGAGGTTTTAGATTCATTAAATACAGTAAAACAAGTGAAGATGATGAAGCACCTTTTGATATTATTAATTTAGATGTTTTAAATACAGAAGTTGTATATTCTAGTTCTGTTGAACACGAGCAATTATTAGCATTTGTTAAAACAAGCAAAAAATATATTACACAACAAGTAAACCCAGATACAGGGGAAAAAGAAGATGTACCTATATATTATGATGAATATACAGTATATACTAGAAATAATATGTATATTATAAACAATAAAACAGGTACATTACAAATTATAAATCAAATAGTAGATAATCAAGAAGTAAGAAGTGTTCCTATCATTCAAAATATTCATTTAATTACTGAATATTGGTTTAATAGAAAAAGAATGAGTTTTCTTGAAATATGTAAAGATATATTTGATGATCTTAACTATGTTGAAAATCTTGATTTAGATGATATTGAGGGATTTGTTAATAGCATAATGGTATTTACTAATGCAGAAGTAGACAAAAATGGAATGGATAAAATTAAACAATATGGAGCTGTTTCTATTAAATCTACTGACCAAAAGAAAGCAAGTGTAGACTTACTACAATCAAGATTAAAAAGTTTAGATACACAAATATATTATTTAAGAAAATTAAGTGCTTTGCATAGTATATTAAGTGTGCCTGAAGCAAATCAAAGCGGTGATTTTAGTAATGCTGAAACTGGTAAGGCTATGCTTACAGGTCAAGGCTTTACAAGTGCAAGTGTAAGAGTTGGTAATGAAGAAAAAGCATTTAAAAAATGTGATAGAAATTCATTAAAAGTAATTCTTAAAATATGTAGAAAAGCTAGTGATAGTGAAATTAAAAACTTAAAAATAAGCAATATAGATATTAAATTTAGTAGAGATTTAAGTGATAACTTATTAACTAAAACACAAGCATTAATGAATCTACAAAGTGTAAATATGCCACCACAAGTTGCAAATGCAGTAGTAGGATTATTTAGTGATCCAACTTCTGTTACTAAACTTCAAGAGGCATATATGAAACAAAGAGAATTATTGCAAAATGAAATAAACAAAAAACAAAATGATGTAAAAGAACAAAATAATAAAATGCAAGATATAAAACAAAAAGAAAATCAAGGGTTATAAAACCCTTAATATTGCTCAATGGTGAAACGGAAACACAAGTGGCTTTGAACCACTCATGTCTAGGTTCGAATCCTAGTTGAGCAACCAAAATTAGGTATTAACATTTGTGCTTTTCAAATGTTAAATATAAATCTCTAGGGTTTGTAGATTCCGTTAAAAATCTATCGTATGAAAGGAGAAAAATATGAACCGTGAAAAAGCAAGACAAATATTAGGAGAGGGAGCAACAGAAGAACAAGTTACTAATTTATTAAATGAGTGGCATAAAGACAAAACAGAAGAAAAAAATCAATATGAAACTCGTATTAATCAATTGCAAAGTGATTTAGCAAAATATAGTGATTATGACCAAATTAAAAAGGAAAATGAGAACTATAAAAATTCACAATTAACTGAACAAGAGAAAATGGCAAAAGATAAAGAAGAAATTGCCAAAAATCTTGCAGAAAGTAGAATAATTGTAAATACTGCTAAAGCAAAAGATGTATTAGCAGGATTAAATGTAAGCGATACTTTAATTGCAAAATTAGTAGATCAAGATGAACAAAAAACTTTAACTTCTGCGAACGAATTAAAGTCAATGTTAGAATCTCAAAAAGAACTTGTTGTAAAAGAAACAACTGAAAATCTTACTAAAGTTAATCTAAATCCTACTATTTCAAATGTTAATCAAAATGATAATGTAATGACTTGGGATAAATATACCAAGTTATCACAAGAAGAACAAACAAAGTTTGCAGAAGAACATCCAACAGAATTTGCAAACTTATAATGCCAAAATAAATTGAAAAGGAGATGGATAAAATGGCAAAATTTGATAGTAAAACATGGAATCCTACTGTATTTGAGAAATATATGCAAAAAGTTCCAAATACAAAGGAAAACTCTTTAATCAAAAATGGTTTGTTAGATCCAAAACCAAATCTAACTGCTAGATTAAGAGATGAAGTAGGTGGAAACTACTTTACAGAACCAATTAAAGGTTTATTAGATGGACAAGTATTAAACTATGATGGTGTTGTTGATTTAACTGCAACTTCAAGAGATACTTTTGAACAAGGTAAAATTATAATTGGTAGAATGAAAGGATGGCAAGAAAAAGACTTCTCAACTGAATTAACTGGAGAAGATTTTATGCCAATGGCACAAGAAGTTAAAGAATATTATGATGAAGTAGACCAAGCAGATATTCTTGCAATTTTAAAAGGTATATTTGCTATGACTGATACAAGTGGTTTTATTGCTAACCACATTACTGATATTAGTAACTTATCAGGAGATAATAGCAAAATTAGTGCAACTTCATTAAATAGTGCTTTACAAAAGGCTTGTGGTGATAAGAAGAAAAACTTTAGATTATCATTTATGCACAGTGCAGTTGCTACTAATTTAGAAAATCTAAATTTATTAGAATTTTTAAAATATACTGACTCAAATGGTATTCAAAGAGATTTAGGTTTAGCAACATATAATGGTAAATTAGTTGTAATAGATGATGGAATGCCAGTATTAGAGGGTTATGATGAAGCTACTTCTGCTACAAGTGGTGCATTAAAAGTTGTTTCAAGTTCACCAACTGATGGTCAAATCTTATTAAGCACTGTTAAAGCATCAGATTTCTATCCAGAAGATGTTGCTGCAAATGATTATGTAGTAGCAGGAACTAAATATGTAACTTATGTATTAGGAGAAAAATTCTTTGAATACGATAATGTAGGTGTTAAACATTCAAACGAAATGTGGAGAGATCCTGCAACTGATGGTGGAATTGATGTTCTTTATACAAGACAAAGAAAATTATTTGCTCCAAAATGGATTTCATTTACAAAAGCAAGTATGTCAAGCAATTCACCAACTAATGCTGAATTAGCAACTGGTTCTAACTGGGCAATTGTTAATAATGGTAAAGATGGTGCTGACAAGCGTTATGTTGACCATAAAGCAATTCCTGTTGCTGAAATAATTTCAAGAGGTTAATTAAAAGGAGTGATGACTTATGGATAGTTCAAATACTCAACTTGAACTATTAAAAAACAGAATAGAATATGACCAAAATGTATTTGGGGATTTAGGAACTTATACAAAAGTTTTAAAAAGACTATTAGAAGATAGTAAGTATGTAGGACTATCCATAAGATTTCCTTATAAAGATTTCTCAAATATGGAACTTCCTAGCAAATATAAAAATTGGCAATTAAGATGTTGTGAAGAATTATATAATAGTATAGGAACACAAGGTATTAAATCATATAGTGAAAACGGTTTAAGTTGGACTAGAGATAGTGGTTATATTTCTTATGAATTAAGAAATGAAATAGAAACAATGGTTGGTTTTATTAGCGATGAGGTAGAAAACAATGGTTAAACCAAAAAATAATATATTTACAAATTGGAATAAAGATTTGTATATTGCAACAAAAAAAGAAGTAATATATGATGACCACAACAACGAAATAGTAAAATATAATAAACCATTCTATTTTGGTAGAGTAAATTATCAACCACTTACAAGAAAAGATTTAGAGGCATTTATAAAAGAGTTTGGTGAAACCGAAAATAAAATCATTAGTTGCTTAATTGATTATACAAATGATGGTAAGTTTAAAAAATTTGATTTAGCATATTTGTATGGCGCAACACCAAAAGGGGAAAAAGTAAATGGTTCAAAAGCCAATTATATTGTTAGAAGTTATAAACCACAAAATACAAGAATAATGGTTATATTTGAAGAATTAATAAAGGAGGAAAATTAAATGGAAACAGTTAAAATTAAAGACATTAAAACAAATGCTATAAAAGAAGTAAAAAAATCTTTAGCAGGTGATTATATTGGAACAGGTAAATTTGTTTTAGTAGAAGAAAAAGAAGAAAAACAAGAAAAACCTAAATATAATTTTACTGGAAAAGAAGAATAAAATGTTAAATATAAAAATAGATACACAAGGTTTAAATAAACTTCAAAAACATATAGAAATTGTTGAACAATTATTAAAAATTAAAAATGATAAGAATTTTCAACAATTTTTACAAGAAAAAGTTATGGAAGTTGTAAAAAGAATTACAAATGAAAGACTTGTTGGTGGTACTTCAAATGATGAAGAAATAGATTTATATAAAAATAGTCATCATATAGAAGAAACAGATAATGGTTTTATTTTATATAATGATGCTAAAATACCTGCTGATAAATATAACACAATACCATTTAATACAAGTGGGTATCCAAATGGTATGTTTAGTATAGCATTGGCTTTTGAATATGGCACTGGTGTTATAGGCATAATGACAGGAAATAGTAAATCTTGGAACTATAATGATATAAATAGCAGTAAAAGTAAAAATAGAAAAGGTCAAATGTGGTATTTACCTAAAAATGTTTATGGAGAAAGTGGTATTCTATATTCTGGTTATATGGGGTTTGAAATATATAGATATACTGAAATAGAATGTAAAGCAAGAATGAGTGAATGGGTAAACGAATATTTAAGTAAAGAGGTGCAATAATGATTGATAAATATGAAGAAATATTTGATAGATATAAAAAATTTATTGAAGAAAATTCACAATACAATACCAGAGTTGTCAAACACAACACCAACACCTCAACCTATTTTCCATTAGTAACTTGTGTATGTAATATAGTAGATACTGATTATTGTACAAATGATAAAATTGAATATTATGAGGGATTCTACTTTACAATAAATTGTTATATAAAAGATAAAATAATTGATGAAGAAACAATTTCATCAAATGTCATAGATAATGAATTATGTAAATTAACTGCATATTTCTTTGAAAAAATATTAAATATGAAAAAAACTCTAAATAGACCTATTCCTAATCTTGATACAAGTATTTTAAGAAGAACAATACAGTATCAATGTTTAATAGGAAATGCTAGAGGAAATATTATAAGGAGATGAAAGTATGAAATTAAATATTCAAATGTTTGCTTTTAATACACCAGAAGATAGAGCATTAAGCGAACACAATGGTAGTGGTTTACTTATAAAGAAACCAAATGGATTATATTCTATCTTTTTACCAACAGAAGGAACTGGTGAAAATGGTTCTACACCTGCTCAATTAGATAAAACTGCTGTTGGTAATGCACAAGCTACAAGTGTTGCTGGTAGACAAGAGAATCCACAAAAATCTTTACCTTTTTTTGCACATAGAGATAATATTAATATTATTGAAGCAGCAAAAGGTCAAGAACATGATTTTTTAAGAATCTTACCTGACTTTACAGGAATTAAATTTAGTGGTACTGTTGATTATATGCTAAATAATACTGATGTAGGTGCTTTAGAGCAAGGAACATTAACAATTACGCCTTCTACAAAAGATGAATATGTAGATAATTGCTATGATTTAGTAGAAGATACAGTAGTATTTACAACAGGAATTGATGATGTAATTCATCTAACTGCTGCTGCTGGAACTAATCATACAAAAGTTTACAATTTATCTACAGATCCAGCTGGTGCAACAATAACTTCTCAAAGTGATACACAAGGAGTAGCAACTGCAACTATGGGTTCAAGTGCAACTGCAAATCAATGTACTATAACTGCTGTTGCTGTTGGTAGTGCAATTGTAACATTAACTGCAACAAAGAGCAATTATGCTACATTTAAGAGAACTGTATTAGTAATTGTAGAATAAAAATAAAGTGTTTTAAGGCACTTTTTATTCTAAATGATAAATATATCAAATAAAATAATAAAGTGCCTTAAATCGCTTATAAATATACTTAAATTGGAAAATAGGAGAAAGATAATATGAAAAAAAATGAAATAATAGAATTAAATGGAGAAGAATACACTTTAGAATTAAATAGAGATAGTATTATTCAAATAGATAAGTTATGTGATATAAATAAAACTATGAATATTATAAATAGAGATTTTTATACATATATTGATGAAGAAGAAATAAGTGATGATTTTGACCCAACTAAAATGCTTGATATAAGTGATGAAAAAATACAAGAAGAAGTAGAGTTAAAAGATAAAGCAATTCATAAAATAATGGAAAGGTCTTTTTACTTATGGTTATATCCAAATCATAAACTTACATTTAAACAAGTTCAAGAATTATTAAAACCTTATTTAGAAAATGAAGAAAAAGCAAGTTGGTTAGGAGATAAACTTATAGAATATATTGAAAAAAGCAAAGATATAAGAGACACTTATATTGAAGAACAAAAAAACTTGAAAGCCCTAGCCAACAAGAAGAATTAATTAATCAAGAAGAAGATATATTTGCTAAATATAATTATTCTTATTATGAATATTTTTGTAATTATCTTTTTCCACAAGCAATAGAGTACGGTATGAGTGCAGAAGAATTTTGGAAAGATGATCCACAATTATTTGTTTCATATCGTACTTCTTTTATTAACAAGAAAAAAAGAGAAATGGAAGAAGAGGATTACAAAAGTTGGTTAAGGGGCTTATATATATATGGTGGAAATGGAAGATTATTAAGTTCTTTAAAACAATTTATACATAATATGTTATCAAAACATAAAGATAACACAAAAATAGAAGAATATCCTAGTAAACCATATATGGAACTAGAAAAAGAAAAAAATAATAATCAAAAACAAAAAGAATTACATAAAGAAAACAAATACAAAGAATATGAAAACTCTCTTGTATATTATGGAACATTAAAACAACAATATTTAAATAAAATTAAAAGAAAGGAGAGTGTAAGTAAAATTGAATAATGAAACTGATGTAAGCATTAAGTTTAAAAATCAAATAACAGGTGAAAAAAAACTAGAAAGATATGCAGAACAATTAAAAATTGTAAATGCTGTTTTAAAAGGAATGGATACATCAAAAGTAAAAGATGTTGAATCGAGTGCTAGTACAATTAAAGACATAGCAAAATCAACAAATGAAATGTCAAGAAGAACTAAAATCGCTTTTGATTATGCTTTAGTAAGTAGATTTGCTAGTGGTATAAAAAGGCTTGCTAGTTCATTTGGCTCATTAACAAAACAAAGTTTTGATTATTTAGAAAACTTCAACTTATTTCAAGTTGCATTCAAAGGCAATTATGATAGTGCAACAAGATTTGTAAATAAAATGGCAGAAATGTATGGTTTAGATGAATCTTGGTTAATACAAACAACAGGTAAATTTAAACAACTTGCAAATGCTATGGGTGTTACAGAAGAAGTCGGTGAAAGAGTATCACAATTATTAACTGAAATGAGTTTAGATATTTCTTCTTTATATAACGTTGATTTTAGTAGAGCTTCAAGTGTATTGCAAAGTTCATTAGCAGGGCAAACAAAACCAATTCGTGGACTTGCAGGGGCAGACATTACACAAGCAACATTACAAACAACATTAGATAATTTAGGAATAGAAAACACAGTAAAAAACTTATCTTTTGCAGAAAAAAGATTACTTATTATAATTTCATTAACTCAACAATTACAAGGTAGTATTGGTGATCTTGGACGTACATTAGAATCCCCATCAAATCAAATGAGAATATTAAATGACCAATGGGAAAGATTAACTCGTGCTGTTGGTAATGTATTTTTGCCAATACTTGCTAAAATATTGCCTTACTTAAATGCAATATTAATGGTACTAACTGAAATAATAAGTACATTTGCTGCATTAGTAGGTTTTAAAGAAGAGGATTATGACTTTTTTGATAGTGCTAGCACAGGCGCTTGGGATTTAGATGAGGGGTTAAAAAGTGCTGGCGCAAGTGCTAAAAAATTAAAACAAGGATTAAGAGGCTTTGATAAATTAAATGTAATTACTACACCAAGTTCTGCAAGTGGGGGTGTAGGAGGAACTGGTGGAACAGGAATTAATCCTAAATTACTTGATGCTTTTAATAAAACATTTGAAGATTATCAAAAAACATTAAGTGATGTAGAAAACAAAGCAACTAGAATTAGAGATAAAATAATGGAATGGTTAGGTTTTACAAAACTTATAGACGAAAAAACAGGTGATGTAAGTTTTAAATTTGACCATATAACAGGTGGCACTGTTTTAGGTGCATTAGCAGTAGGTGGTTCTATTTTACTAGGCGCTAGTTCACTTTTGGGAATATTTAAAAAAATATCAGGTTTAAGTTTTGCTAAAACGCTTGGTAGTGCTGGTTCTCAAACAGGGGCTGGTGCAAGTGGATTATTAGGAATTTTAAAAACTTTAACATTATTAACTGTTGATGTGTTTCTTATAAAAATAGCAATTGATGGGTATAAAGAAGTAGATAAAGAAGCTAAAGATTTAAGCAAAAGAATGGAAAACCTTAAAAATATGACTTCAAAATCTACTGAAAATTGGAAGAAAAATACAGATGCTTTAATTAAAAATGCTAAAGAAGGTAAAAACACTAAAAAGCAAAACGAATTATTAGCAGATGGGCTTTTAAAAAATATACATAATACTGATGAATTGTCTAAAAGTTTAGAAGAACAAAAAAGAACTGGCAATTTAGTAGTAGATATGTGGAATAGTTTAAATGGAACAACAGGCAAATTAATAAAAACTCAACAAACATTAAATGAAGAACAACAACACGATGTAGATTTATTAATTGAAATGAATGACAATGGATTATTGAACGAAGAGCAAAAGAAAAGATTAATTAAATTGTTTACTGTTGAAATAGAACAATTAAAAGACGAAAGAAACCAAATTGCCAATAATGAACGTGATTGGAAAATATACAACGACAGAATTGAGAAATTACAAAATAGTCTTGGAAAAATAAAATCTACTTATAAAGGTAAAATAGAGTTAGATACAAAAGATGCTCTTAAAAAAGTTGAAACTTTAAGAGAAAAAATATTAAAAATATTTGAATTAAATGTTAAAGGTTCTTCTGGTGGTGGACATAGTGGGGGGGCTGGTAGAAAAGATAACAATTATGCAAATGGTGGTTTGCCTCCAGTAGGACAAATAATGAGAGTAAACGAACGTGGTCCTGAACTTATAGGTCAAGTTGGGGGGCAATCATTTGTAGCAAATCAAAATCAAGTTGTTGACTTTTTGGATAGAAAAATAGGAAATGTTCAAAAAAATAGTTCACCACAAGTTATTAATATATATCTTGACAAAAACAAAAAACTTGCAAGTTATATGATAAATGATTTACAAGATATGGCAATAACAAATGGTAAGCCAATAGAAATAGGAGGGTAATGTATGTATATAATAGCAACAACAACTAAATATGAGGCGAATACCGAATATTATACTAAAAGTGGTGATACTTATACATTGTTTACTAATTATAGTGTTGGTGATACAATAACAGGAACTAAATATGAAAAGGTACAATATGATAAAATATATGTAAGGAAATGGGGAAGTAGTGATAACTATAAAAAATTTCCTTATAAAATAGGCTATGAAAGTACATTACCTGAACACGATATAAGTGCAAATGACGTTGATAAAGACGCTTACACAAACACAAAAGGATATACTATAAGAAATAGAGTAAGAGAAAACGTTGGTACGATAGAAATGACAATACCAACAATGAGTGGGGAAGAACTTCATGGACTATTTCAAATGACAAACAAAAAAGCATGGTTAGAAGTTATGTTTTTTTACGAACCGTCTTGGAAAATTGTAAACAAAAAAATGTATAGGAATGGAACTATAAAATATCATAGATATTATATGGATAGCACAACACCAAATAACAACATATATACTGATATAAGTTGGGGAGTTGTAGAGCAATAATAGGAGGTAATATTTAAAATGGCATATACAAACTTTACTAATTGCACACAGGAACAGTATGAAGAAATAATATATAGTCAAAACGATACTAATAGAATTAGATTATGGTTCAATAATGTTGAATTAGTTGACGCAGATGAATATTGTGAAAGTTTAACTGGAACTAATAGAATGTTACCTAATGATGGTTCTAAAAGATTTACATTAGAAAATTTTGTTGCAAAAGAATATGATTTAACATTAAGAGATATACCTAGCAATTTTACAATAGCAGATCAAGTTAAGATTTCAATAGGAACAATCGTAGATGATACAGATGAAGATAATCCTGTATATGAAGATGTTCCTATTGGAATATTTAATATACAAAATGAACCTATAAGTGATAATGGAAGATTAACACTTAATTAAGAGATAATAGAACTAAATTTGATTTTTATTATAATGCTAAACCACTAATGGATTTAAACGATGGTGTTGCAACATTAGGGCAAATACTTAATGATATATGCACACAAGCAGGGGTAACAAATAATGTAGGCAATTTTAATGGTATGAATATTGAAGTATCTATATATGATGATTCAATATATGCAAGAAATTATGTAGCATACATATTAGGGCAAGCAGGCTTAATTCCAACAATAGATAGATTAGGGCAATTATCAAAAATAGACTTAAGCAATTTAACAACACATAAAATACCATTAAGTTTACTTGAAAGTTATAATTTAGGTACACCATTTATAATAGAAAGAGTTGTATATGAAAGTGGTATAATTAAATATGAAAGTAGTAATGATAATACATTAAGTACATTATATTTAGATAGTGCAAATCCATATATAACTACGCAAGAACAAGTAGATGATATATTTGATTTACTTGAAGATTTTGAAATAGATAGTGTAACAACAGGTAAAATATTAGGAAATCCTGCAATAGATAGTTATGACTTAATACAAGTATATGGTTATTATGAAGAAGATGAAGATGGCAATCAAGTATTTGTAGATGATGATAGCGTAATAGTATTTACAACACTAGCAAACAACACATATTCATATACTGGTAAAAATATAAACACATTTGATACACAAATAGGTTTAGAAGAAAGAACTGAAAATGTTTCAAAAAGTAGTAGTGCAGCATATAAAAAAGTAGCAAAAACTGAAATAAATAATGTTGAGGGTAGTATAAATTTAATTACAGAAGAATTACAAATAGATAATGATGGTAATAGCCAAGTAATAGAAAGCATAAGAACAACACAAACGCAAAACTCACTAGACATTGAAGCAATTACTTCTTACGAAACAATAGATGGTGAAAGAGTATTAACAGGCGTTAAAACAAGTAAAGGTTTTACATTTAATAGTCAAGGTTTAGAAATAACAAGTAGCGAAAATGCTTATAAGACAAAAATAGATGAAACAGGACAATATCATTACGATAACGATACTATGATAGGAAAATATGATAAAGATGGTTCTGTGCAAAAAAATCTTGCTTTATTTGGAAAGTATTATTATGGTGTAGATGAAAATGTTAATGTAGAAACATTTAATAAAGATGACGCTATGTTTGTATCTCAATTATATGAATACGATGACGGAAATGGAAATACTGAATTAGGTTTTGGGCATTTCTATAATGGAAGTTAGGAGGTATTATGGCAACATTTAAAAAAACAATGAGTGGTGATAGTAGATATTCAGTATCACTAATAGTAAATGAAACAAGCACAGATATATCAACTAATTCAAGTGTTGTTAGTTATACATTACAAGCAACTAAAAGTAGTGGTAGTGGTTTTTACACAAGCAGTGCAAATAACCCTATTAAAGTCACAATAGATGGAATAGTAATTATAAATAAGAAAATTGCTTATGATTTTAGAAATGTAACAACACTTACACTAGCAACAGGAACTATTCCAATAGAACATGAAAACGATGGAACAAAAACAATACAATGCAGTGGGTATTTTAAAGACGCAAATAATAGTTTAGGTAGTGCAACTGCAAGTGGTAGTTTAGAATTATCACAACTACATAAAGCACCTGAAATTAATAATTGGCAAATTAGTGAAGTAAACCCTAGTTTATTAAATATTGGCAAACCTAGTAATGTTTTTGTAAAAGATTTATCTCAAATAGAGGTAGAAATAACAAATGCTACATATTATGATGACGCAGTATTTAGTAGAATGACTTTATATGAAGAATTAGATAATGACGAATATAAAAAG
>Ga0265299_10001186_pt1 | contig 30813 bp, 24 predicted proteins | sample AusTroGonzalo_MG_4_FD_193485 | JGI IMG/M metagenome (GOLD analysis project Ga0265299, IMG submission 193485) | Bovine rumen microbial communities from tropical cattle in Woodstock, Queensland, Australia - Gonzalo_02 | ecosystem: Host-associated > Mammals > Digestive system > Stomach > Rumen ... | reverse complement strand
GGATGCTTGTTTGGTATCCCCGTTTTCTTTTGGTAAGAGCCCTATCGCGCTAACTCGTTGATTTTTAACCAAAGAAAAACCGCCGTACAGGCGGTTTTTCTTGATTGTGGTGGCTAGAGGGGCTTTTATTTGCTTTTTGCGCTTTTCTCGGTCTCCTGGTTCTTGCTCCATGCGTAGTTCCACGGCAGCCAGGGGGCGTAGTCAAAGCCTTCAGCCGAGTCCTCGTTAAAGCCCATCAGTTTGCTGTCGAGCTTGCGCCCATTGTTGTTGACCTCGTCAGTCAGCGTTTTCTCGGCACGGTACCGATACAGAGCCCGGCCATATTCGGCTAGCCACATCTCCGGGTTTTCAATGCCGTTGGCCCTGGCCGTCTCCTTCAGAGAAAACCAGACACACAGCGCCTCAGTTTCTGCCTTGCCCTGCATCTTGCCGATCGCCCTGCGCAAGACGGCCACGGCACGGTTGCCGCGTTCGGCCAGGTTTGTGTCCGGTGGCACCCTGGGGTCATCGAGGAATGTTCGGAATTCCTGCTTCTGGTTCATGTAGTACGCCACGGCAGAAGCGGCATCCGTCCTTTCCAATCGCTCGTAGGCCTTGCGTCCGTACTTGTCGATGCTCTCAGTGCAGTACCGCTCTGACAGATACTGCACAATGATGTCCATCTGGTCCATGATGGGGCGGGAGAGTTTTTGCCGATTGGCTTTGACCCGTCTGGTCCAGTCCTCCATGGGCTCATCGGGTTTGCGGATATTGCTCTTTTCGTAGCCGTACAACTTGCAGTAGCCCATCAGCACCATGACCATGAGGTATTCAGGCGTGTCTGCCTTGAGCTGTTCCTTGGCAACGGCAACCGCTTGTGCAAGCGCGCTGTCATCATCCTGCAGGCTGCTCTTGTCGGTGCCGTACAAAACGGGACGGCACGCTTCAATAAAGTAGCGTCGCGCATGCACCAGGCAGCTCTGATGCTGCAGTTCTCGCTCAGCACAGATGCGCGTATAGACCTGGTAGCCATCGGTCACCAGAATCTGCGGCTTCAGTGCGCTCATCACGGGATTGAGGCTGGTATACCCGCGTCCTCCCATGTAGGAGAACACAACCGCGGGATGCTCCACATTGTCCGGTGTAGACATGCCCAGGATGTAGTCCTTTTGCCGTAGTTCTTCTTCTGTGACTTCGACAGCTTTTTCCGCTCTGTCCTTGCAAACGCCCACTCCCTGACTTTCTCCCACGGGCATCACCGTCGCATCAGCCAGGACAACAGGCTCAGCGTTCAGGGACTGCTTGATTCCATCCAGAAGTTTGGAGCCGTAGTGGATGGCCCAATCCTCGACATTCCGGTACAGCGTGTCATGACCGAGCTGGTCGCCCGGCCCGGTAATCTGCTTCTGGTACTTATGCAGAGGAATGCCGCCAGCCCAGGACAGACCGCCAGTGACCACGAGTTCGTGCTCAAGTGTCCTTCCTGGCAGGACGGGCCACTGGTTGGTCAGGCTGACAATGGAAACATGGCCACACTTCGAGCACCAGCCCTGCCGATAGGTTCCCTCGCGGTATGAGAATAGCGTTTTGACTGCCTGCTGGAGTTCCGCAGAACGGCGCAAAAACTGATTGATCGTCTCTCCGTAGTCCAACTGGCCGTTTCCGCATTTCGGGCAGATGGTTGGCACCTGGGCCTGCTCAGTTTTCGGAGTTTCCGGCTGCAGGTTGTTTGGTGCCTGTCGTCCAGGATTCTTGCCAACGGCATGCTCAGGGATTTCCGGCTCTGGCGCATTGGCGATGGCGGCCGCGGCCTTGATGGCGGCATTGCTTTCCGGCTTTCTGGCCAGATCCTTTACGGCCTCACTGACGGCGACAACGGAGCTTGCAAATTGCTTGTCGTTGTTTTTGATGCTGCGGTCGCTGCTCTGGATGCTGGCCGCGCTCTGCTGAGTTTCCTGGCGCAACTGGCTTTGTTTGGGCATTTGCTCAGACTTGCGCGATTGAGAACGCTTGACAAAGCGTGCGAGATCATGAATCCGCTTCATTTCTTCAGCGAAAAGCGCAGACAGCTCCTTGAATCTGTCCCGGTTGGCTTGCGGAATATCCGGATCGGCCTCGATTGTTTTCGTCATGGCTGCGACAAAAGCCAGGAGATCATTGCTGCAGGAGATCTGCAGGATGGCCATATGCTTGAAGTCTTTATGCAGGCTTTCAAAGTGATCAGCCCGTTGTTTTTCTCGGTCTGCCCTGAGTTTTTCCTGCACTGCCAAGGCCTTTTCCTTTTCCATTTGGGCTTTGGCTGCCGCTGCCTTCTTTTCGGCTTCGGCCAGGAGTCGCTTGAGTTCGCGGATTTGATCGGATTCAGATGTCATTGCGCAGGGAAAATAAAAAGTTTCTGATGCGCTGAATTATAATAATCTCCGGAGATTTTTTGTTTTTGCGTCAGCGTAACAAATTACATAAAACAAATCAAAATCAATTATGTAGCCAATTAAAAGCTCGGATATACCGGGGTATGTCCGAGCTCAAATCTGCGCAATGGCGAGCATTTAAACGCAATTGAGAGGTGTTATTTCCGCCTTCAAAAGAAACAAAAAATTTGTTTGAAATCAATGCGTTTTGATTTATGTCAATATTTACTCATTATTCCAATTCTTTGTGTTTGGACATCCTCGCCATCGAGCAATGAAAACAGTTCTGCCTTGCTCAAACGCAGACTGCCGGCGTCGCCAACCCGTGCCAGGAGTTTTTGGAACCGTCCAGCGTGGAGTGAGCGGGTCAGCAGACACGTTCCACGATCATCCGCCCAGATAGCTTTGCAGATTGTCCTGTGCAAGGACATGAACACAACGAGATCCTTGCCACGGGAAACGTCGATGCCCAGACAGGCTGAGGCGACGGCGCTGAGTGAGCGATAGCCGCGACGCATGTCCATGGGACTGAATACGACATTGATCCGGTAGCGGCCCCAGTCCGTATTCATGATCCCACTCCAGGCGAGGGCATCTGTAGCGCCCTCAGGGCAAATACCTCCGGTACGGCGCTCTCAAACTGGATGCTTGCTCCATTGGGCAGGCGGATGAGCACAGGAGTCTTGTGATGAGCCGATAGGCCTGCCAGCTGAGCACGCTCGCGTTCGGGGCGATCACTCGCTATCGATCGGCGTTCTGCAAGCGCTCCCTGTACCTGCGTCTCGGTCAGCGAATGAACCGCGACATCATCCCGACGCCTCACCCTCCTAATGTGCAAGCACAGCGTGTCGTAGCAGGGCACACGAAGCCGATCCCCAACAAGTGCGGCAAAGCTATTGCTGCTGTGGTATTCGCGCAGAGTTAGGCCAGATTTGCGCCAGTCTTGGTAGATGGCTTCCCAGTCATATGGGGTTTTGCACATGGAACGATCCTCCTGTTGTTTTCTCGTTCCGCGCAAAGTACATCAACTCAAAATTTCGCCACTAGAGCGATAGGGTACTGACGTTGCTGCAGCCAGATGCCTTCTGGCGGTTCGCCAGGTGCCGGCTCAAACCCAAAGTCTCGTTAAAATTGGGCAGTGCGGTTTTCCGGATATATGGGACGATGCCGGCACTGGAATGCATTGCCGGGATGACGGTGGATTAAGGGTAGAGTTGTGAATTTTGAACTGGACATGGTGCTCACGCTGGCGCTCGCCGCTTTACTGCTGTACGTGGGCAAGCTCGTCAAGAACGTCGTTCCCATTCTGCAGCGCTTTTTCATTCCGGTGCCGGTTGTTGGAGGCCTGCTGTTCTCGCTGGTGGCCCTCTTCGGGCACGAGACCGGACTGTTCAGCTTCACGCTGGACGATCATCTGCGTCCGCTCCTCATGATGGCCTTTTTCACGACGGTCGGCTTTACCGCCAGTTATCGCATGCTCGTGGCAGGCGGAATCGGTGTGGCAATCTTGCTCGGCCTCATCAGCGTGCTGATCACTCTGCAGAACACGCTGGGCGTCACTGTCGCCACGGTCTTTGGAGAGAATCCTTTGCTGGGGCTCGCGACCGGCTCGATTTCTCTGGTCGGCGGGCACGGCACATCGGCCGCGTTCGGGCCTGAGCTTGAGCGCCTGGGCATGACCGGGGCACTTTCGGTTTCTGTCGCTGCCGCCACATTCGGCCTGGTGGCAGGCTCGCTGATCGGCGGTTCGGTTGGAAAACGGCTGATCGCGCGCTTTGACCTGAAGTACCCCGTGCAGAGCGATCCCAATGAGCAAATGCAGATCGGATCGGAAAGGGAAGAGGACAGGAAGGTCAATCTGCAGCAGATGATGACCGGGTGCATGCTGATTGCCATTTCCATGGGGCTTGGCAGTTTCATCGTGCGAGGCCTGAATGCCTGCGGCTTGATCCTGCCGGCGTATATCGGCCCGATGATTGTTGCCGCCGTGATCCGCAATATCGGCGACGTCTCCGGACATCACGTTCCGGTCAACACCACCAATATCCTCGGAATGCTGGCGCTGCAGTATTTCCTCGCAATGGCGCTCATGAGCATGCGGCTCTGGGAGCTCGCCTCGCTGGCAGTCCCCTTGGTGACGGCTCTGGTTCTGCAGACGGTACTGATGGCTCTGTTCGCCTACTTCGTGGTCTTCCGCGTCATGGGCCGCGACTATGATGCAGCGGTCATCGCGGTGGGCAGCTGCGGCTTCGGACTCGGGGCTACGCCCAATGCCATGGCCAACATGGAAGCCTTCACGGCTGTCAACGGCCCCTCGCCGAAGGCCTTCTTCGTGGTACCGCTTGTTGGTGCTCTGTTCAACGACTTTGTCAATGCGAGCCTGATTACGCTGTTCATGATGCTCCTGACCTAGCGGAGACCTCGTGGCGGCAGGCTTCAGGCAGGAACTCCGGACTGGAAATGCGAATCCTCTCCGGAGTTTCTATTTTCCCTGCGGGGACTGATCTGCAGGGGCGGGAAAGGATGCCTGACTGGGCTAAAATAACCAAATTGGACTGCACGCAAAGAGGCTGTGGAAATGTCAAATACTCTCTCTGAAATGACCTTTGAAGAAGCGATCAAGGAGCTCGAGGAGATTGTCAGGAAGATGGAAAGCGGAGATCTGCCGCTTGATGACAGCCTGACCGCGTACACGCGGGGCACGGAGCTCGCGAAATTCTGCCGCAGCAAGCTGCAGAAGGCCGAGGAAACAATTCAAAAACTCGAGGGCGACACCCCTCGGAAGCTAGAGGAAGGAATTCCGTTCTGATGACTGCCGAACTGAATTTTGAACAGTGGTCCGCTGACCTTCGGGCCCATTTTGAAGAAGTTGCCGATGCGGCTCTCCCACAGAAGCAGGGGCGTCTGGAGACGCTCTATGAGGCCATGCGCTATGCCGTGCTGGGCGGCGGCAAGCGCGTGCGCGCGCTGTTTGTCTACGCCGCGGGCGGCCTCACCGGGGCGCCTCTGAGCGTATGCGACGAGGCTGCAATCGCCGTTGAGTTTGTTCATGCGTATTCGCTCGTGCATGACGATCTTCCCTGCATGGACAACGATGTACTGCGGCGCGGCAAGCCGACGTGCCACGTGCAGTTCGGCTATGCCGAGGCCATGCTTTCGGGCGATGCCCTTCAGCCTGAGGCGTTCCGCCGGCTGACCCAGCTGCCCATCGAGTCCGACCAGGTTGTCCGGCTCATCGGGGAGCTTGCCCTCGCGAGCGGCCCCCAGGGCATGTGCGGCGGGCAGATGATCGATTTGCAGAGCGTTGGCCTGAAGATTGACCTCGCCACGCTTCGTCAGATGCACCGCATGAAGACGGGCGCGCTGATCCGGGCGAGCGTTCGCATGGGAGCGCTTTGCGGCAGCAAGGATCTCTGCAGTGCGTTTATGGAAGATCTGACGCTTTACGCAGAAAGGCTCGGCCTTGCTTTCCAGGTTGTCGATGATATTCTGGATGCAACGGCGGATACGGCCGTGCTCGGAAAGACGGCCGGCAAGGACGAGGATGCAAACAAGCCCACGTACGTCACGTTGCTTGGCCTGGACAAGGCGAAGGAACTAGCCCAGGGCTGCGCGAAGGACGCCCGGGAGTGTCTGGAGCGCATCGAGGCGAGCGGCAAGGTGCGCGCAGGCGCAACCAGGCCCCTGTCCTGGCTGATTGACTTTGTCGTTGAACGCGACCACTAAAGCAGTTCAGGCCGGTTGGCACGCATCGGCGAGGAGGCTGGATTGACCGAGAATCGAGATAAGAAAAAGGGGAGCGGGTGGCTGCTCGAGCAGATCACCGATCCTGGCGAGCTCAGAAAGCTCGAGCCCTGGCAGCTGCCCGAGCTTGCCCGGCAGATTCGCGCATACATGGTCGATTCGGTCAGCCGCACAGGCGGCCATCTGGCAAGCTCCCTGGGTGCCGTGGAGCTTGCGATTGCGCTGCACTATGTGTTTGATACGCCGAAGGACTCCATCGTCTGGGACGTCGGGCATCAGGCCTACGCGCACAAGATTCTGACCGGACGGCGCGACAGGATGGATACGCTGCGCCAGTACGGAGGCCTCTCGGGGTTCCCCAAGAGAAGCGAGTCCGAGTACGACTCCTTTGGTACGGGACACTCCTCGACATCCATTTCGGCTGCACTCGGCATGGCGGTTGCGGATGCAATTGCCGGCAGGGACAACTGGCACGTCGCGGTGATCGGCGACGGTGCGCTCACGGGCGGCATGGCTGTCGAGGCTCTCAATCACGCGGGCGTGTACAAGGACAAGATCCGTCTGCTCATCATTCTCAACGACAACGATCACTCGATCTCCCCGTCCGTCGGCGCACTCTCGGGGCACCTGGGACGCCTGGTTTCGCTAGGCCCCGTCTGGAAGGCAAGGGAGGCGAGCAAGGCGATTCTGAAGGGCATGCCCAAGGTCTGGGACCTCGCCAAGCGCATGGAAAAGCAGACGGTGAACTTCCTGAGTCCCGAGTCCTCCATCTTTTCCACGTTTGATCTGAATTACTTTGGTCCGATTGACGGACACAACCTGGACAGCCTGGTGAAATTTCTCACGAGCATCCGCTTGATGAACGGGCCGGTCGTGCTGCACATCCGCACCAAGAAGGGATGGGGATATCCGGCTGCGATGAATGATCCGACGCTCTATCACGGCGTCGGACCGTTCGATCCCAAGGTTGGCGTTCAGGCCAAGCCGGCCGATCCCGAGCACCCCACGTACACGGAGGTCTTTTCCGACTGGGTGTGCGGCATGGGCGAGAAGGATGAAACGCTGTATGCGATTACGCCGGCCATGCGGGAGGGCAGCGGACTGGTGGAGTTTGAAAAGCGATTCCCGGAGCGCTACCGGGATGTGGCCATTGCCGAGCAGCATGCCGTGACTTTTGCTGCCGGACTTGCCTGCGCGGGGATTCACCCTGTCGTGGCGATCTATTCGACCTTTGCCCAGCGTGCCTACGACCAGATCGTGCACGATGTGGCGACTCAGAATCTGCCGGTGATGTTTGCCATCGACCGGGGCGGCATTGTCGGCGCGGACGGCTCAACGCACCACGGCGTCTTTGACATCGCCTATCTGCGCTCGATACCCAATCTGACGGTGATGACGCCGAGCGACGAGAACGAATGCCGCAAGATGCTGACCACCGCATTCCGGATGAACTCGCCGGCTGCCGTGCGCTATCCGCGCGGCAGGGGGCCTGGTGTTGCCGTCGAGCCCGGGTTTGAGACTGTACCTGTCGGCAAAAGCCGCACGGTGCGGAAAGCGGGCGGCAAGGGCAGGAAGGCTGCGATTCTGGCATTCGGCTCCATGGTCTGGCGCCTGAAGAATGTGGCCGATGAGCTCGATGCGACGCTGATCGACATGCGGTTCGTCAAGCCTTTGGACGAAGAGGCGATCCGCGAGGCAGCCGCCAGTCACGATCTGATCGTGACGGCTGAAGAGGGCGTGGTTGCCGGCGGTGCCGGATCAGCCGTGCTCGAGTTTTTGAGCGCTGAGGGAATCTGTGTGCAGACGCTTTGCCTGGGCATCCCCGATCAGTTCGTCCCGCACGGAGACCTGCCGCATTTGCTTGCGGATCTGGGGCTTGACGACAAGAGCGTGCTTGAGCGGATCCGGGTCCGTCTTGGATGATCGCCGGAAAAGATGATCAGAAGAGCCGCCGGCGAGGCGGCTTTTCTGATTGCAAGAGGACTATTTTTCCCGGAAGTTCTCAAAGGAGAGCGGCGCGTCCTTCACTTCGGTGCGCAGCAGCTGGATCGCCTGCTGCAGATTGTCGCGCTTGGCTCCGGTGACGCGCACGACGTCGCCCTGGATTGAGGCCGCGAGCTTGAGCGCCTTTGCCGCCTTGATTTTCTCCTGGATGGCCTTGCCGAGGTCGCGGTCGATGCCGCTCTTGACGACAATGGTCTGGCGCAGCGTATCGCCTCCAGCCTTCTGAGCGGGCTTGCTCTCATCGAGGAATCGCACGTCAACGCCGCGCTTGGCGAGCTTGCCGATCAGCACGTCGCGCACCTGCTTCAGCTGGAAGTCTGAATTGGCGACAAGCGTGAGCTCGAGATCCTTCTGTTCGACTGCGGCAGGGGTGCCGCGGAAGTCAAAGCGAGTGCCGATCTCCTTCTGTGCCTGGGCAACGGCATTGTTGAGCTCAACCATGTTGGGTTTGAGGACGACGTCAAAACTGGGCATGTCTGTCTCCGGAAAAGATTCGCTGGCCGCCATTGTACAGAGCGTGCTGTCGGGGCGTCCGAGCTCGTTCCCGCCCCCTATAATCCATGGCAAGAGAGCAATGCCGGCTGAATGGCCGGGTTGAAAGGAAAGGACAAAGAAAATTCATGCAGGAAAACGTTGAGCTTGCTCCCTATACAACGTTTGGCGTTCCGGCAAGAGCGAGGTATTTCGCCGAGCCCGGTACGCTTGACGAACTCAAGGCCGTTTTGGCCGATTCCCAACCCGCTGGCCTGCCCCGCCTGGTGCTGGGCGGCGGATCCAACATCCTCTTTACGCAAGACTTTGACGGACTCGTGATCCGGCCCCGGATGCGCGCGATTGAGCTTGAGGATGAGAACAACGAGTACCGTTTCGTGCGGATCGGAGCAGGAGCCGACTGGAGCGAAACTGTTGCCGAACTGATCAGCCGCGGCTGGGGCGGACTGGAGAACCTGTCTCTCGTGCCGGGCACCGTGGGCGGTGCGGCGGTCCAGAACATCGGTGCTTATGGCCTGGAAGTTGCCGAGCGCATCGTTGAGATCGAATGTCTGGATCCGAAGACGCAGGAGCTGGTGACGCTGCCTGTGGATGAGTGCGACTACGCATATCGCACGAGCGCGTTCAAGCATGACAAGAGTGATCTGATTGTTGTCTCAGTCCTCTTTGCCCTGCCCAAGCGATTTGAACCGCACGTGGCGTACAAGGAACTTGCCGCTGTCTTTGGAGACAAGGCGCCTGAGAGCGCCGCTCAGGTAGCCGAGGCGGTGATTGCCATTCGCCGCAGGAAGCTGCCTGATCCGCGGGAGATCGGCAGTGCGGGGAGCTTCTTCAAGAATCCCGTGGTGACGCGCGTGAAGATGAATTTCCTCCTGGATGATGATCCGAGGCTCGTGGCCTATCCGCTCGCAGGCGGCAGGGCGAAGCTCGCCGCCGGGTGGCTCATCGAGGCTGTCGGCATGAAGGGGGTGAGGGAAGGAGATGCGGGGGTGTACCCGCGCAATGCGCTCGTGCTGGTGAACTACGGCTCCGCAACTGGTGCTCAGATCCTCGCCCTTGCGCAGAAGATTCAGGCCGCTGTCAAGACGCGCTTTGGCGTTGCGCTTGAGCCCGAACCTGTGATCCTTTGATTAGCAAAAAGAAGTATGAAGTTCAGACCATTTCAAATGACCGATTACGCGGCAGTCCTGCGGGCCTATGAATCCGCCTGGGGCTGGGAGTTCGGTGACAATGCTGATCTGAGGATCCTCACGGGCGAGTACTACTGTGCTGAAGTGATTGCGGATGCGGACTGCACCATCGTGGCGACGGATGATGACGGGAAGTTCCTGGGGCTGGCGTGTCTGATCTGCAAGAAACTCAGTGACTGCCGCAACGATGCCGTGCAGTTCGCGTGCAGGGCGGTCAGAAACAAGGCTGAAGAACTTTTGAAGGGGATGCCTGACGGCAAGTATGTGATTGAGTTTGCCAACATGCTCACGTCCTCCAACCTTGTGCTCGAAACGCGCATGCGTGACGGTGAAACAGAGTGGAGTGCAGAGCTGCTCTTTTTGCTGTGTGCAACCGAGGCGCGCGGCAAGGGCGTGGGCAAGGCGCTCGTCAAGAAGGCAATGAAGATGCTCAAGCGGGCTGGCGTCAAGGGCAATCTGATGCTCAAGACCGATACGCACTGCGGCTGGCAGTTCTATCCCAAGACCGGGTGGAAGGTGGCCGCAGCCTATGAATGGCCGGGCGGCATGGACATGACCGCCATGGCCTTCATCAAGAAGATCGATTAGTCGCTCTCGCGTCCGGCATCGGCGGCCTGGCCAAACGGCATGCCCTTCGGCCAGGCGATCAGCGCGTCGTGATCCATCTCATTGATGGCGTCGGGACCGGCCTCCGCAGTATTCACCGCATAGTTGAGCTTGGCGTAGAGCTCGGGAATCTCGTGCTCGAGCACGCCGCGCGCCTTGCGCGGATCCTCCTCAATCATCGCAATTGCCGACGCAAGCGTCTCCGCAGCATCGGACAACGTGTCAAGCAGCCACTGGGCATCAATCTGAGGCATATAATCACCTATTAGGGAAAACCCTTACGCCAAAGTGAACGAGAACGGTAGTCAGAAAACGTGTTCTGAAAATAGAAATTTTGCCTGATTACAGCGGGCTTGAGAAATGTCGGGGAAAAGCGGTTTTTTTTGAGAATGATTCGCATTTTGATCGATCGCAACATAAAATTCCTCATTTAGGATGATGACAAACAGCGCATTTCTGCTGGTGTGGCAATGTGCTCTGCAACGCTGTTGGACTCCTGTTTTTTTCATTTTGAAAGGATATGAACATGAACCAGACGACAAAGTACGGCCTGATTTTCCTGGGTGGCATTGTTGTGGGCGCACTAGGCGCAGCTGCCGTTTCCCGCGGCAACCTCAATGTGAAGCCCCTCGTGAGCGATCTGATCGCCGGCGGCCTCGAGCTCAAGGACAAGGTGATGGCTGGCGTCGAGGGCATCAAGGAAGACGTCTCTGACGTGGTTGCCGAAGCACAGGTGAAGAACGAGCAGCGCAAGGCCAGCAAGGAGCAGGCCGAGGCTGAGCAGGCCGCCTAGGGTTTTCGCGATTGCGGGATGAACCGGCCTGTCCGCCGTTTCGCGGACGGGGTTCAGGCGTCCTGGGTGAAAGGGCGCTCTTTTGTCATTAGGACGAACAGACTTGCTGGGTTGAAAAGATGCGTTTTGAATTGGTGCATGAAATAGGTAACCGGGTGCGCTGGAGAACGGCAAATACGATGACGATCGCTTCGGCGGCGTACATCGCCGATGAAATTGCCGCTATCGAGGGCATTGAAGGCGTGAAGGTAAGCTCTCGAACGGGCTCCGTGATCGCCACGGTTGCCTCTCTCAAGACCAAGAAGGCGCTGGCCGATTATCTGGCAAGCCTTGAGAAGAATCCGGTGATCCTGCATCGTCCCAAGGGCGCCGCCCCGGTCTCCGTGGCTTGCGCAGACATGCCCGTTGAGGCGCGCCGCGCGCTGAGCCTGTTCGAGCGGGTGGGGCGGATCCTCACCCGCGCCGTGCGCACGATGCCGGTGATCAAGGCCGCCAAGCATCCGATGCAGATTCAGGGACACGAGCCCGAGGGCGATGACGCGAGGCTCGACTTCACGCCGGTCGTCCACTGGGTGGCCGTGCGCCCCCTTATGCCGATCGTCGTCAACTGCTTCAATGCCATTTTGGGCGCGATTCCCTATGTGGTCGACGGTTTCAAGACGCTCCTGAAGGGAAGGCTCACCGTCGAGGTGCTGGATGCGGCCGCGATCACCGTGTCGCTGCTGCGGCGCGACTGGAGGACTGCCGGCATCGTGATTCTGCTGCTCGGCTTGGGAGAGATGCTGGAGCGCTACACGCGCAAAAAATCCCTGAAGAGCCTTGCAGACCAGCTGTCCGTTCAGGTTGACAAGGTCTGGATCCGCAAGGGTGAGGGCGCCGTCGAGATTCCGATGTCCGAACTCGGCGAAAAGGACGTCGTGGTGGTCCGCACGGGCAGCACGATTCCCGTGGACGGCGTGGTTGTGGCGGGCGACGCCGCCGTCAACCAGGCAACCATGACAGGCGAGCCGTTGCCGGTGCACCGCACCGTGGGCGGTTCGGTTTTTGCCGGCACTGTTGTTGAGGACGGCGAGATCGACATCGCACCGACCCAGACCGGGCAGGGCACGCGTCTCAATCAAATCATCAAGTTCATAGAGAACAGCGAGCAGACCAAGGCGACCATTCAGGGCAAGGCCGAGCGTCTTGCGGATGCGATCGTGCCTCTGAACTTTGTGCTCTTTTTCCTCGTGCTTGCTGCGACCCGCAACTTTGCACGCGCCTCTGCCGTGCTGATGGTCGACTATTCGTGCGCGCTGCGTCTTGCGACGCCGCTTGCAATTCTGTCGGCCATGAAGGAAGGCGTTGCCAACGGCGTGCTCGTGAAGGGTGGCAGGTTCCTCGAGGCGCTCTCGGAAGTCGACACGGTCGTGTTCGACAAGACGGGCACGCTCACGCAGGCCAGCCCCAAGCTCACGGATGTCGTTCCTGTGGACGGCAAGACCGACAAGGATGAGATGCTCACGCTTGCGGCTTGCCTTGAAGAGCATTTCCCGCATCCGGTTTCGCGCGCCGTGGTTGCCGCTGCGAAGACTAAGGGGCTTGAGCATGCCGTCGAGGCCCATGACGCCAATGTCGAGTATGTCGTTGCGCACGGCATCTGTTCCTCGGTTGACGGACAGAAGGTCATCATCGGCTCGCGGCATTTCGTCGAGGAAGACGAGGGCGTGGACGTCTCACCCGCACTGCCCGAGGTTGAAAAGCTTGCTGGCGAGGGAAAGACCGTGCTCTACTTGGCCTACGGCGGCAAGCTGATGGGCCTCATCGGCATCGCCGATCCGCTCCGCTCCGAGTCGCGCGAAGTGATTGCAGCGCTCCGTGCGCGGGGCATCAAGCGCGTCGTGATGCTCACAGGCGATGAAGAAAAGACGGCCTGCAACGTGGCCAGAATCCTTGGTGTCGACGACTACCGAAGCCAGGTTCTTCCCACGGACAAGGCTGGCTACATCGAGGAGATCAAGAAGCAGGGAGCCAAGGTGCTGATGGTCGGCGACGGAATCAACGACAGTCCTGCGCTTTCGGCCGCCTACGTCGGCGCAACGCTGCGTGAGGGCTCTGCGATCGCCCAGGAAGTGGCCGACGTGGTGTTCACCAACAACACCCTGCACGATCTGCCGTACGCCATCGACCTGGGGCGGGCCGCCATGCGCAGAATCAATCAGAACTTCCGCGTGTCCGTAGGGCTCAATTCGTGCTTCCTCGGCGGTGGCCTGATCGGCGTGCTGCCGCCCGCAACCGGAGCTGTTCTGCACAACATGACCACGATCGGTGTGTGCGCCAACGCGCTCCGCTCGCCCACCGGACGGATCGTCGACAAGCGTAACTGGGTCGCTGATGCCATCGAGGTGCTCTCGGCCCCTGGCGAAGAATAAAGAGAAGAGGTTTTCGAGATGGAAGAAAGTTTGAAGAGATACGTCCGCTCCTTTGTTCCGGGGCGCATGAGAATTCGCCACCCGGGGCTCGTGGGCCTTTCCAGGGCCGACCAGAAGGGCATCATCGAATACATTAGTTCCATCGAGGGTGTCGCCGGCGTGTCGATGAATCCGGTGGTGGGCAGTCTGCTTCTCACATGGGATACGGACCGCATCAGTGCGTCCGACATCGAAAACTACGCACGATTCTTCGCCGGCATGATCCCCGAGCAGGCCCCAGCAGCAAAGCCCGCGCCCCGCAAGGAGGTCGCCAAGGCCAAGGCAGAGCTCAAGAAGACGGGCATCGCAGTCGCCGACAAGGTGGCCTCCGTTGTTGTTCCCGGCGTCAAGGCAGGAAAGCGGGCCCGCCGTATGGCGCATAACCGCATCATGCTCACAGCCCTTGGAACCTGCATCTGCGGCCTCTGCCTGAGAAGCACTGTGCACGCTGTCTTCGGCTGGAGCTTTGCCGCATTGCTCGGCTACCACATCTATCAGCACAGGAGGGTCCTCTGATGAAGCAGCAGGAAACCGCGATGAAGGGCCCGGCGCTCTTGAGCTGGATTTCGCTCTTTGTCCTTTGCTGCCTGTGCGCGGCGATTGCCTGCTTTGCGTTTGCCATCGCCGTGGGCATGGCTGCCGTTGCGCTGCTTGCGGTGCTGGCAGGGTACGTTCTGAAGCCCGAAGAGACCCGGGCATTGATCTGCGCTCTGAGCGGGCGCGTTGATGGTTTCAGGCGGGCCTTCCAGACATTTGCCGAAGCCATGCGGGACATCGTGCACACGATGTCAGAGACAGCGAAGTCCTTCACGGACAAGCCTTCTTCCAATGGCGCCGCGGTTTCTGCCTCGCAGAAGGAATCAGCAGAAAAGACAACTCCTTCCTGATTGAGACTCCTCGCGAAAAAAGAGCCTGAAGACGGAAACCAGTTTTGGCTGATTCCTGGCTTCAGGCAGACAGGAGAGGATCATTACGAAGGAAGATCAGCCGGCATGTCGGAGTGCCGGCTGATTTTTCTGGCGCGAATTACTTCGCGCTGGCGGCGTTGCGGCCGGCAGTGCGGCCGAACACCATCAGATCGGCAACGGCGTTGCCGCCAAGGCGGTTTTCACCGTGCACGCCGCCAGTGGTTTCACCGGCTGCGTACAGGCCCTTGATCCACTGGCCCTTGGCGTTGAGCACATGGGCGTTGGTGTCGATGCGGATGCCGCCCATCGTGTGGTGGATGGTCGGAACCTTCTTGGCGAAGTACCAGGGACCTTCGGTCATCGGACGATCGTCGGTGTGCGTCGCCTTGAAGCCGAACTTGTCTGCTGCGATTTCATGGCGGGCCGCGCGGTTGTACTCCTCGATCGAGGCCTTCAGATGATCAAGCGGCATGCCGGTCATCTGGGAGAGCTCTTCAAGGTCCTTGGCCTTCTTGACGCGGCCCTGCTCAAGCATGTCACGCATGGTGCGTCCGGAGAGCAGGTCGATGGCGTTCTCGTCGGGATAGCGCAGATGGTTCTGCACGAGCCAGTAGGTCTGGCCGGGCTGTTCGAACACGGCCTTGGACAGAACATCGCGGGCGGCGCCTTCATTGACGAAGCGGTCGCCGTTGGTGTTGATGAACAGGCGGTTGCGGCCGGAGGTCTTGATGTCGAGCATCAGGCCAGTGCCCGGAGTGCCGTTCGGATGAACCTGGATGTCCGCCAGACCGATCAGCTCGGCGCCGGCCTTTTCAGCCATGATCAGGCCGTCGCCCTGGGCGGCGACGGAAATGTTCGAGCAGCCGATGCGGTCGTCAAGCTTGGCTTCCTTCCAGATGCCGGTATTGACCTTCTGGCGGTACTCGACGTTCGAGCCGAAGCCGCCCGTGGCGAGCACGACACCCTTGGTGGCCATGACTTCAACGGGGCCGTTCTTGCCCATGGCCTTCACGCCGACAACGGCGCCGTTCTTGACGATCAGATCGGTCGCCTTCGTCTCGAGCATGATCTTCAGGCGGTCGGGACCGTACATGCCGAGCTTGTGCTGCAGCGTGCGGATGTAGGTGTTGCCGCCGGCGGGATTGGGATAGTGCGAGCGCTGGTAGAGGGCGCCCGTGGCTGCGCCGACCTTGGGATTGACGACGAGGCCCATGTCGATCATCCACTGCAGGGTTTCCTTGGCATGATCCGCGAGGTAGTGAACCAGGGCGGGATCGTTGGTGTTGTGGCCGCCCTTCATGGTCTGCTCAAAGTGCTTCTGGGGGTTGTCCTCGATGCCAAGCGCCTTCTGGTAGCTCGTGTCGGACGCGTTGAATGCGCCGCCGCACACGTTGGTCGAGCCGCCGACAAAGCCGAGCTTCTCGATGATGGTGACGTTCGCGCCGTTCTGCAGAGCGCTTACGGCAGCCACAAGGCCAGCACCGCCGCCGCCAACGATGACGACTTCAGTCCTGGACTTCGCGGCGATCTTGGAAACCTTCTTCGGTTCCTTCTTGGTGAACTGGCTCATGTCGGCGCCGGCCTGCTCAAGGCACTTGCGCACGCCCTGCATCATGGCAAAGCTCGTGAGCGTTGCGCCGGAGACCTTGTCAAGGGCGACGGACTGCTTGGCCACAATGTCGCGGGAGAGCAGGTCGATGGCGACCTTGCCCACGCCCGGGCTCTCGAGATTATGGGTGACGTTGATGTCGGCGATCCTGCCCTTGGTGATCGTGACGATCACGTTGATCGGGGCGTTGTGGCCGAGAACGCGGGCGGTGTAGGTGCCGTCCTTGGGGGCCGCGGCCTGAGCCACGCTTGCCGCGAGTGCAACAGATACGAGCACGGATAATGCCTTGAATTTCATGTGATTGACTCCTTTGGAAAGCGCCGGCGATTGATGTGTCCGGACGCTGATGGGAGGCAGTCTATGGAAGGGGGGTACTTAAGTAATCCGCCGTGCGTCAACAGACTCAGGATTTTCCTTCGGGACGTGATCAGCCAGGGAGGGAGGCGTTCGCAGAGAGCATCTCGAAACCGGGGGAGGTATAGATAAGGCTCTGTTTCTTTGTCCTGTTTTTGTTCCATGTTACAATCCTGAATGATAATTTTGAAGGTGCGTGGCCTGATCTAGAAAAGCATCTTCAACCGTACGGATGGGGGGGGGCGAACACCCCAACAACGCTCCCTCTGCATGCAATAGCAGCAAGGTTGCAGGAGAACTCGCCGTATGACTGGCAGCGACAAGAGCACCGGCTTGCAGTCGGTTTTTTCGCCTCTAGGAATTTGGGCTTTTTCCATCGGCACTAGTATTGGCTGGGGCTCCTTCATCGTCACGTGTAACGTCTACCTGCAAAAGGCAGGCGTCCTCGGCACGGCGTTCGGCCTGCTGTTCGGGATGGCCGTCATCCTGGTGATCACCTGGAACCTTCAGTACATGATTCAGGCCAGGCCTGACGCAGGCGGCATCTATACCTTTGAAAAGAAGACCGGAGGAAAGGACCTGGGGTTCCTTGCGGCGTGGTTTGTGCTGCTGACCTACATGGCCATATTGTGGGCAAACATCACTTCAGTTCCGCTGTTCGCCCGCTTTTTCCTTGGGGATGTCTTCCGCTTCGGCTTCCATTACACAATTTTCGGATATGAAGTCTGGTTCGGCGAGGTGTTGCTGTCAGTGGCCGCCCTGCTGATCATTGGCGATCTGTGCTCACGCAGCACGAGGCTGTCGGTTCGCCTTGTCATCGTTGCTTCCTTGACTTTTACGGTCGGCTTCATGGTTTGCGCGGGCTTTGCGATCGCAAGGCATGGGGATGCGTACAGCTATGCCCCGATGTATGTCGAGGGCTCCAGTGCGTTTGCCCAGATCGTTCTCATCGCAGCCATTTCGCCGTGGGCCTTCATCGGCTATGAGAACATTTCCCATTTTTCCGAGGAGTATTCCTTCCCGGCGAAAAAGGTGCGCAGAATCCTGCTTTGGTCTGTGCTGGGCACCACCGCGCTGTATGTGCTGGTTTCCCTGCTCTCCATTTCCGCGTACCCTCCGGAGTACGGGAACTGGCTCGAGTACATCCGGGACATGGGGAAGCTTTCCGGCCTCAAGGCCGTTCCCGCGTTTTATGTGGCGAATCACTATCTTGGAGCGACCGGCGTGGTGGTTCTGATGCTGGCGCTCTTTGGCGTGATCCTCACCAGCCTCATCGGAAACATGATGGCCCTGAGCCGCCTGCTGTATGCGGCGGGCCGTGAGGGCGAGGCTCCTCAGGCGCTCAAGCAGCTCAACGGCCAGGGCATCCCTGTCAATGCCATCTATTGCGTTGTGGCGGTTTCGCTCCTCATTCCGTTCCTGGGACGAACGGCAATCGGGTGGATTGTGGATGTGACTACGCTTGGCGCAACCATCGTCTACGGCCTGATTTGCCATGCGGTGTACCGGCATGCCAAAGCTCAAGATCGCAAGCTTGAAAAGTGCACCGGCATTATCGGATTCGTTCTGATGTCGATTTTCCTGATTCTGCTTCTCACGCCTGGCCTGCTGGCATTCCATGCGATGGAGACGGAATCCTATGTTCTGTTCATATTGTGGTCCGTGCTGGGACTGTTCTATTTCCGCAAGCTTGTCCGGCGGGATCTGCATCGGGGGTATGGCAAGAGTTATCTGGTCTGGATCGTTCTTCTCATGCTGATCCTGTTTGCGTCCATGATGTGGGTTCACAGGGCAACGGAACAGGAGGCCGACCGTGTCGTCGGACAGGTTCTCGAATATCACATGAGTCATCCGTCCGGGGACTCCGATATCCATGTCAGGGAGGCGAGGACCGCCTTTTTGCAGATGCAGGCTGACCGGATCAGCAGCACGAACACGATGCACACCTGGGTCTCGCTGGCGCTTTGCATTCTGGCCATGCTGATCATGCTCAACAATTACCGGGACACCAGGGATCTCGGTGAGCGGCTTTCCGCCGCACAGGAGGCGGAAAAGGCCGCCCGGAAAATTGCCGAGCTGCGAGCCTCCCTCGTGGCGCTTCTCAACAACATCCCCGGACCAAGCTTTTCCAAGGATGCGAAAACCGGCGTCTACCTGGCCTGCAACCAGGCGTTTGCCGAGTACGCGCATAAGCGCACACCCGATGAGGTGATCGGCCTGACCGATGCCGAGATTTTTGATGCGGCGACGGCGGCGCACTTTGTTCAAGACGACAAGATGGCTCTGTCGATGGATGAACCGTACATCTTCTACGAAGACGTGCTGGATCCTACAGGCAATCAGCGGCAGTTCCAGACCACCAAGCTCAAGTTTATTGATGATGCCGGACGGCTCTGCACGCTCGGTCTTTGCCTGGACGTCACGGAACTCGTGCGGATTCGCCGGGAGAACGTCACCACCAAGGAGGCCTACGAAAAGACAAGAAGCGCCGGGATCATCTATACCCACATCGCCCAGACTCTGGCTCGCGGCTACTCGGATCTGTATTACATCAATCTGGAGACCGAGGAGTTCATCGAGTACCGTACGGATGATGCGAGCGGCCGACTCAATGAGGTTCGTCGGGGGGATCATTTCTTCGGCCGGGCCAGGATCGAGGCCAATCTATTCGTCCATCCGGATGACAAGCCTGTGTTTGTGAAGGCCATGGACAAGCGGACTCTCATGGACGCCCTTGACCGGAACAAAGTCTATGTCATAACGATTCGGCTGCTTTCCGGCAAATCATCGTACTACGTCACCATGAAGGTGTCCCGGATGGAGGACGATGAACGCTTCATTATCCTCGGAGTGACGAATGTCGATGAGCAGATGAGGCAGCAAAAGGCAGTGGAGCGAGCCAAGGAGGAGCGATTCGCCTATGCGCGTCTGAATGCGCTCACCGGTGACTTCCTTTGCGTGTACATCATTGAGCCGAGCGGCCGTTACCGAGAGTACAGCGCGACTTCCGGATATGAAACCATCGCGTTGCCAAAAGAAGGCGGGGACTTTTTTGGAGACACGCGTGAGCTTGCCGCCAGATGCATTCATCCGGGTGATCTCTCTCGCTTCCTTGACTGTGTCACTCGAGAGAACGTCTGGACTGTAATCCAGAGCGACGGCATCTTCACCCTGACCTACCGGCTTATGATCCGGGGCAAGCCGACACATGTACAGCTCAAGGCGGCAATGGTCAGGGAAAAGGAAGGTCCGCGCCTCGTTGTTGGCGTCGTTGACATTGACAGCCATGTCCGGCAGGAGGAGGAGTACTCGAGACGGCTCGCACAGGCGCAAAGCAAGGCAAATGTTGATGCGCTCACAGGTGTCAAGAACAAGCACGCCTATCTGGATTATGAGGATCGGCTCAATCGGCGAATTCTCGATCAGGAGAATCCTGAGTTTGCAATCACGATTCTCGATGTGAACGATCTGAAGAAGGTCAACGATACCGAGGGGCACCAGGCTGGCGACGAATATCTCCGCGGTGCCTGCATGATCATATGCAATACGTTCAAGCACAGCCCCGTGTTCCGCATTGGCGGCGATGAGTTTGCCGTGATCTCAACGGGGAACGATTACGCACGCATCGAAGAGCTTCTCGGCAAGATTGCTGACCACAACAGCGTGGCGCTGAGTTCGGGAGGCATCGTCATTGCCTGCGGCATGGCCAGGAACAACGAACACAAGAACGTTGCGGCGGTGTTTGAGCTTGCCGATCAGCGGATGTACGACAACAAGGAATGGCTCAAGTCGAACAGAGGCTAGCGAACGGCTCGCGCTGATGCGTCCTTTCAGGCGGCAAGGCTGGTTCGGAACAAAGCGTTCCGGCGGCCAGCCTGCGCCGCCTCCTGCAAGCACCTTCGTCCGATCCCTTCGCAGTGCTTACGCACCCTTGTTGGCCAGGAACTTTTGCTCGAATTCCTCGGGCGGAAGCGGACGCGAGAAGTAATATCCCTGCACCAGATTGCAGCCGGCCTTGCGAAGCAGCTTGAGCTGGCCCTCGGTTTCCACGCCTTCGGCAACGACGGGCAACTTGAAGTAGCGGGCGATGTCGACAACGAGCTCGACGAGGCGAAGATCCTTTTCGTTGTGCTCGATGTTCCGGATGAAGGCAATGTCCATCTTGAGTATGTCAATGGGCATGGATGAGAGCATGTTGAGCGATGAATAGCCCGAACCGAAATCATCCATCTCGATTTGGTAGCCGCTGCCGCGCAGATGCTCGATGACGCGGATGAGCTGGCTGGGGTTGTCGGTATAGGCCGATTCAGTCACCTCGAGCTTGAGGTCGCCCGGCTTGAGCCCATGCTGCTTGATAATGTCTTCCAGCATGGCGGACAGGCCAGGCGCAAAGACATCGGCGCGGGACAGGTTCACCGATACGGGAAGAGTCGTGCCGTACCGGTCGCGCCATATGGCGATCTGATGGGCTGCCTCCCTCCACACAAACTCATCGAGTTCCGTGATTTTTCCGGTTCGCTCGAACAGGGGGATGAAGATGCCGGGAGAAACCAGGCCGAGCTCGGAATGCTGCCAGCGCACGAGCGCTTCAGCGCTGCAGAGCCGCGGCTCATCGCCCTGGATGTCGTACTTGGGCTGGTAGTAAACCTTAAGCTCCCTGTTTTCCAGCGCATGGCTCAAGTCGCTGAGCAGCCGATGTTCGCGCTGCTCACGCAATCTCATATCCTCGTCAAAGATGATGGCCTTGGTCGTGTAGATGCCGCTGAGCTTTTTACTTGCGATGCGGGCGCAATCGAGCTGGGGGATTGGTTCCTGCCCCGCCTGCCAGGGCCTCACGCCCATGCGCAGGTGGATGTCGGCCAAGGGAAAGGCTTCATTGATGTGTGTCTGGAAGTTTTCCAAAAAGGACTGCCAATCATCCCTGTGAGGGCAGTAGATGCTGAAGTAATCGGCTTCGGAGCGGCAGGCCATTCCTCCGTTCTTGTCAACAAATCTCTTGATCTGACTGCCGATTTCACGCAAAACATTATCCCCGAATTCCCGGCCATGAAGCGAATTGACCGAACGGAAGCGCTCGACGTTGATGACAACCGCATCCATGGGTTTCTGGCTGTCGCTGTGATAAAGCTTGTTGACATAGATGAGGAAGTAATTCCATTGATACAAGCCGGTCAGCCGGTCGCGCTCGGTCTCATCGATGAGTCTCTGTCGTTCTGCGGCCATCGCCTCGACTTTCTTGTGATCCTTGTAGAGCAGAACTCCGGAAACACAGAGGAACATGAACAAGGCAAAAGCGATGTAGAGCGTGTTGGTGGTGTTGATCTCCTGGGCCTGTTCCTGAAGGAAAAGTGTCCGGTGGGCCGCATCCTCTTTTGAGTCAGCCCCAGGACGGCTCTGGTAATACTCGGAAATCTCGGCCACAACTTCGCGGGTTGCCGACTCCGTCTCTCGAGCCGCCCACATCAGCGAAGCGAACAGTATCAGCATCAGCATGACGATCCAGACAATGACGCTCTTGCCATAAAGTTGCTTGTGGTCTTTGTGAAGCAGGATGCTGAAGTAAAGCATTCCGAGCAGCGCCCAGACGATGAACAGGGCATAGGACTCCGTTTCCATGGCATGGAACGGCAACAGTCCCGGCACGAGAAGCAGCAGCAGGATGACCGTCATGATCACCATGCCAGCAATGCCGGTTCTTTTCTCCAAACGCCGCCCCGTGTTCTTTGCGTGCCGGTAAACGCCGTGGGAAACGAGCCAGTAGACCATGGTTGCGCCCAGCGTCGTAACATCTACGATCCAGCCAATCGTCGTTCTGCCGAGGAATGGGATGAGCAGGGAGGCAATCACGATGACACGGATGGCGTTGTCGGGAACGTGGCTGGCACTAAGGTGGCCAAGAGGGGCAGGGGCATCGCCCTGGCGGCCGGCAGCGTACAGCAGACGGCTCAGTGCCAGAGAATTGGCGATCAGGCTTGTCAGGATAACGCCGAAAAGCGCCAGCATCAGAATCACGATGCCTGCATTGCCCAGGTAGTAATGAGCTGCATAGAACGCGGGAACGGCCTTGAGCCCCTCAAGATTTTCCATGTCGCGGAGGTAGTCAAGCCAGTTGCCGTATTCGGGCGGGTAGGCGGAAATCGAGAGAATGGATACGAGCAGGTAAAGCGCGGTAGTCACCAGGACGGAACCCAGCAGAATTCCACGGACTTTCTTGATGGGGAAATCATATTCTTCGGAAAAGTGCGCAATATTCTCAAAGCCGATGAAGGCCCAGGGCGAAATGGCGGCAATGCGCACGATATGAGCAAGAGCGTCCGAGTCCTCCGGGAACATCGGTGCGTAGCTGAATCTGCTCTCGTGCTCGACTGCCGCAATGATCGCGCAGACTGCAAAGCCGAGGACAAATGTCAAGGCGGCAAACGTCATGGCTCGGTTGGACCAGCGCGCGCTCCTGGTGCAGAGCCAGCCGATCAGCAGAACGGCACCTACGGAAAGAAACGCTTCGCCAAACCAGACCTTGTATTCAAGGATTTCGTAGCTGAGCCCGAATTGGAAGGAGTCGCCCAGGAACAGGCGGACAAAAAGCGGTACGGCGGTGACGTTGGCCCATAGGATTGCCATATAGACCAGGAGCACAAACCAGAAGGTGACGAAGCCGACATCGTCTCCGTTGATGCGTTTTTGAAATGAGTACACGCCGCCGGCACCAGGCGCCAGCTGGATCATGTACTGCAGGTTCCATGCGACGACAAAGACGATCGCCATGCCGATCAGAAGGCCGCCTACAGTTCCAAGGATGCCGGATTTCTGCAAATAGGTGTTGCAGGTCACGATGAAGGATCCCCAGCCGATGCTCGCGCCTATCGACAGGGCAAACACTCCCAACGGCGAAAACGCGGGTCTCAGTCCTTCGTTTGTTATCTTTGAGCTAGACATGGCACCCCTTCGGCCCCTATGGAGCCAGACTGAGCCATTCTAGCTCCGGACAGGATCTTTGCGTTTGTGATCCTGAAAATTTGTCAGAAGTCGAAAAAAACAGAATCTAGGTATAGTGTTCTGCGAAATCCGGCGCATGGAGTGCTATGGCGCTGATCGAGTTTGCCAATTCAGGAGAACACTATGAGATGCCTCAATGTCCTTTTCTGTTCGATCGCAGCGGCAACTCTGCTTGGCAGCGGACCGTGTCTTGCGGGCGAAGGCTCCGCAGCCTCGTCCATTGCCGCGCAACGGGCGCAGCTGCTTCAGGCGAAAAAACACGACCAGTCGATGCTTGAGCAGTGGAAGCGGCGCATGGTGACGGTTGGCATGGGCCAGTCCGGCTCCTCTGTCGGCCGCCGCTTTTCGGACTATGCAAAGCCCGGCGAGGACGCCGCCAACGTGATGCGGCACGCCGCAGGCCCCTCAGATTACGAGTCCGATCGCAAGGAGTGCGAGCAACAGATCGCCATGTACAGCGCCAACCTAAAGTACTACGACAAGGAGCTCGAAAAACTTGACCGGCTTGAAAAGGCTGCGGCAGTCTCCGGCACGAAGCCTGTTGAGGGTGGCTTTATGTTCTCCAAAGATGAGGCAGTGAGAAAGGGGAACAATCCGATTCCCTGGAAAGGAAACTTCTTTGGCGTGACGCTGCCCGCACCGGAGGGCCGGAACACCGTATGCGAATACACCGTCAAGAAAGATGCTGTCACTGTGCGCATCGACGGAATGAGCTGGGATGAGTACGTGAACTACTGCAAGACCCTGGAGAAACTTTCCGGATGGCGCGTCATCAATGAAGAGGGTACGGCGCGGTTTCCTGCCGGGCCCAGACCCAAGGGCACGGTCTATTTCACGGGGGCCTACGGAAAATTGCCGCGCATCAACGTGCGCTACAGCGGAGATGAGCTTGCCAAGAAACACAACAGACCGAATTTCACGATGTTCGTCTTTGAAACTTACTAGCTGCTTGAGGAGCCTGCCGCATCTGATCGCCTGTCGTGGCCATTGCCACCCGGTCATGCAGTCTCGCTAGCGCTTTGTTGCTATCTACTCCCGAATTTATGCGTGGGCAGTTCCAAAGATTTGGCTCAATACGACAAAACTGTGGAGAATTCGGGCACGAAATCATTTTGCCGGAGGCGGATATGCGACGCATCTTTGCATTGGCTGCTCTTGTGTTCTTTTCCCAAGGCGTCCTGGCAGAGCAGAATGCCCCTGCCAGTATGGTGTCCTACCGAGGGCAGAACGGAAAGAGTTTCGTGATGCGTGTGACCGGCAGCGCCTCGGGCAGGATCTGGGGCGGAAGCGGCAATGTCTACACGGATGACTCGAACATCGCGGCGGCGGCAGTTCACGCGGGTCTTTTGCGCGCAGGTCAGACCGGCACCGTGACTGTGACCGTTCTGCCAGGACAGGCAAGCTATCCTGCGCTTACGCGCAACGGCGTCGCATCAATCCAGTACGGAAAGTGGCAGGGCAGCTACAGGCTGTCGGCCGCTTCTGGCCAGTCCTCATCCAGCCCAGCTCCAGCCTCAGCCAGCCCGACATCCTCATCGGCCAACAACTCCCCCCATACTGCAAGCGCAGGGGATGATGCCATGAAGAGCGCTCTTCCGGCTCCGGAAAGCGTCCGCAAGTACCGCGGATACAACGGAAATCTTCTGAGCTTCCGGGTGCGGGGGGCAAAAAGCGGCAGAGTCTGGGGAGGAACCGACTGCTACTACACGGACGACTCTGACCTGGCCGCCGCTGCCGTTCATGCGGGAGCCGTTCCGCTTGGCGAGTGGGGCGTGGTTCGGGTTGTTATTCGCCCTGGTCGGAGCGGATACTGGGGATTCCCTAGAAACGGGGTTACTCCCCAGAACTACGGAGCATACAGCGGCAGTTTTGAGATCATGAACTGCAAGAATTCCGTGCCTTCTCCATCCGGGAGCATGCCTGGCTCAAAGTCCTCTCCCTCTGCGCAATCTTCTTCTCCGCCATCCTCGACAGTCTCTCCGAGCGGGCAACCGTCAACAGGTTCTGCGGTGATTGCGGCTCCGGCCAGCATGGTGTCCTACCGGGGACAGAACGGAAAGAGTTTCGTGATGCGCGTGACCGGCAGCGCTTCGGGCAGGATCTGGGGCGGCAGCGGCAACGTCTACACTGATGATTCGAGCATCGCGGCGGCTGCAGTCCACGCGGGTCTTCTGCGCGCAGGTCAGACCGGCACCGTGACTGTGACCGTTCTTTCAGGGCAGGCGAGCTATCCCGCGCTTACGCGCAACGGCGTCACATCAATCCAGTATGGGAAGTGGGTCGGCAGCTACAGGCTGTCACGCTGATATGTTTCCCCGAGTGCGTATAACCATTGGGCTTGGCTGAATGGAGGTTCAAAATGATAGGAAGACAAGTATTGCTGACCAACAGGCCTTTCACGCTTGAGGAACTCCATGAGTTCATGAAGGAGCACTGGGATGCCCAGGAGGCGGGGCGGTTCGTGCTCGGGAGGCCGACCAAGGCATCCATTGAGGAGTACATCCTTCTTCCCGCGACTCAGAGGTTTATGACCATTGTGTACCCGCGCAAGGCGGGAGGTCTGTTCAGTAGGGAGAACAAGGTGATCCTCTCGACGGCGGACACGCCTGCCGGTGCGTTGGAGGGCATCGGACAGACCGTCCCCACAGGAAATATCTTCATCGGAATCGCTCAAATGAAGAGCCTGATCTCCTCGGAGAAAGAAAGGAAAGGCCCTGCCGAGGAAGTCCTTCAGCGTTACACGGCGTACATGAGGAAGATCCTCGGAGAGGCGGGATATCTGAAGGAGTAGCAGCGATCACACGAGCAAAATGCCAGAGTGTTTCTATGGCTGGATATGAGTCGGTACGCTCATAACCTCAGTTGACAAGTTCAGGCCTAGAGTCTTTGGATTCTGAGGGGGCGCGTTCTGCGGAGCCAGAAGTACAATCCACTGAGTGGAAACGCACCCTTTTGTTTTTAGCACGCTGCAGGAGAAATGACAGTGAGTTCCATTACCAAAACTGAAGAGGGAATCTTTCGCTGGGTCTACGAGGTCAATCTTTACAAAAATCCCTCGATCATCATCCTGGTGGGCAAGGTTCTTGCGATTTCGCTTGGAATTGTGCTGCTTTTTCTCGTGGCACTCCTTGCCATCGAGGGAGATCTGTCCCTTGAGGAATTGGGAAACCTGCTTCTCGTTTTCGGAGGAATCGCAGCTGTTCTCTTTGTGATCAGCATTATCGGATACCTCGTCTATGCGGCCGTCATGGGGGGGCGCTACTGCGTGCTTTTTGAGATGGACGAGGAAGGAATTACCCACACTCAGTTAGCCTCGCAGGTCAAGAAGGCGAAGGTTCTGGCTGTCCTCGTCGCACTTGCCGGTGTGGCCGCGGGCCGCCCCTCGGTGTCCGGGTCCGGAATTCTTGCCGGCAGCCGTTTCAGCAAGCGCTCGAGATGGCGTTCAGTCAAAACCGTCGAGCCCTTGCCGACGCGTAACCTCATCAATGTGGGCGAGAAACTCCACCAGAACCAGATCTATGTTGAGCAGGAGGACTTTGATTTCGTTCTCGGATTCATCCGCGATCACGTTGCCGCTGCTCAGACCGGCAGAACGCAGAAAAGAGCGCCCAAAAAGCCTAGCTGACAGGACGCATCGCGCGTCATTACGGCGAGCGCAGAGTGCGTTGCAACACGAACTCTGCGCTCAGTCCATTCAGAAATGTGAGAATTACTTCTCAATACAACACTATCGGGCGGCTGCCTCAATGCGCTGCAAAAGCTCTGGAGGCATCCGGCGGTTCTTGCGGGCCATGTCGGCAACGGAAACCTGCCTGTTGTTGACGGCTCTGGGGTTGGCTCCGCTCTTGAGCAGCAACTCGATCACTTCGGCATTTGGCCTGTAGACGGAGACTGCTCTCATGAGCGCAGAGACACCGTTGCGGTCAACAGCATTGACATCCGCGCCGGCCTGGATCAGCACCTCGATCGGTTTGGTTGTCTCCTGAGCAGCGGCGCAGGCACGGATCAGAGGCGTGCTTTGGTCATTGGCCCGGACATTGACATTTGCGCCTGAGCGCACCAGCAGGGACACGATTTCCGGATTGGGATTGTTGTTGCTCACGACCCGCAGCAACGCCGAGAGCGAGTCCTTGCCGACGGCATTCACATCGGCACCTGCCTTGATCATCTCTGCGACCGAATCAACCGTGGTCTTTCTTTGAGAAACAAGCAGGATGAGCGGCGTGCGCTCTTCGCGCGAACGGGCGTTGACATTTGCACCAGCCTTGCACAGGGCGGCAATTGTTTCGGGACTGTCACCTGAAGCTGCCATCAGGGGGGTATTGCCCGACTGAGAAGGCATGTTGACATCGGCTCCGCCGGCAATCAGGGCATTGAGCACCTCCAGCCGATGCTTGCCCCTGCTTGCCGCCTGATAGAGCGGCGTGCGCTCATAGCGGTCCTTAACATTGACATTCGCACCCCCCTTGATGAGTGCATCAATGATCGCAGGATTCGGATTGCGGTCGCTGGCGAGAAAGAGTGCGGTTTCACCATCCTTGAGTGTGGCGTGGGGATTGGCGCCGCCTGCGATTAGAGCAGAAATGACAGCAGGGTCTGCCTTCTCCTGGGTGACTGCCTGCATCAGAACGCTTCGCTGATCGCGTGTCAGAGCTGCATTCGGGTCTGCCTTGGCAGCAAGCAACAGCTGCGTCACGGCCAGGGCATCCCGTTCGGGGTTCGTCACTGCGGCCATCAGCAGCGTGCGGCCGTTCTTCGTGTCCGCCGCATTGACATCGAGACCGGCATCAATCAGCTTCTTGAGGACGGGGGCGGGATGCTGCTTGTGAAAGGCAAAGAATGCAGGCGTCGAGCCATCCTTGTCCTTGTAGTTCACATTGCTTCCTGCAGCGAGAAGCAAGTCAAGGATTTCTTCGGCCTTGTTGGTGCGCGCAGCGATGGCGATTGGGTTCCATACTCCGTCAGGACTGACGGCGTTGACATTGGCGCCGTTATCAATCAGCGCCTTGATGGCCTCGACGGGATACTCGCTGCGGATCGCCCGGTTAAGCAGTGTCCAGCCGTATTTGTCGGTTTCGTTGACGTTGGCGCCGGCTTTCACAAGAAGGGGGATGCTTTCAGGACTGTACCGCATGGCATACCCAAGAGCCGTGTCGGAGGACCGCTCGCTGACGGCCTGCGCATTGGCTCCGTTGGCAAGCAGCAGCTTGACCACCTCGGGAGCGTTGTTTTTCACGGCACTCATCAGAAGCGTGCGGCCGTACGAGTCGGCTGCATTGACATCGGCTCCCGCCTTGAGCAGTGCTTCGACGATCTGCAGATTCGGCTTGTGATCCGAAACAGCGATGGACAGAGCGCTCCTCGATCTTTCATCCACAGCCCGGACATTCGCTCCGCTGGAAATGAGTGCCTTGACAACTTCCGGCAGATCTTTGCGCACTGCCTTCATGAGCGGCGTTTCGCCGTACTTGTCGGCGGCGTTGACATTCGCTCCGCTGGAAATGAGTGCCTTGACAACTTCCGGCTTCCCCTTGTGCACTGCCCTCATGAGCGGTGTATCGCCGTATTTGTTGGGGGCGTTGACATCAATTCCTTGCTTGGACAAAAGAAGCAAGGTGTCCGCATCGCCATTGTCAATGGAACTGACAAAGAGAGCGGCGATCTTCTCGGCCGGAATGGTCTTGAGATCGCCGCCGGCAGCGGCCAGAACGCGGAAGGCCGTCGGGTTCTCATACTCGGCTGCAATGGAAAATGCAGTTGCGCCGTTCGGGGTCTTGATGTCAGCCTTTGCACCGGACTTGAGCAACAGTTCGATCATTTCCGGAGTGACCCGGCGATTGCGGGCGGCAAACATCAGGGCGGTTCTTCCGTCATCGTCCTTGGCGTTCACGTCAGCGCCTGCCTTGATGAGGAATTCCATGATTTGGGGATGGCTGTTGGATTTTGCCGCGATCATGAGAGCGGTCATGCCCGTATCCGTTGTGGCATTTACCTTCGCGCCGGCTTCGAGCAGAGCCTTCGTGATCTCGGGGAATTTATTGTTTGATGCGGCCCCCATCAGCGGCGTCACGCCGCCCTTGGCTTTCTCATTGACGCGGGCTCCCGCCTTCAAAAGTGCGGTAGCAATGAGCGGGCTCTTGCGATTTGTGGCGGCGGCGAGAAGAGCCGTCTGTCCATCCTCTCCGGCAGCCCTGACATTGGCTCCGGCAGAGAGCAGCACCTGGACGGCCTCCATCGTGTTGTAGGCAGCTGCCGTCATGAGCGGTGTTTCCTCGCGCCGGTTGCGTGCATTGAGGTTCGCACCATCCTTGAGTGCTGAAGAAATTTCCTCTGGAGCTCCCTTGCGGCACAGCTTGTGGAAATCCGTGTCGCTGAGCGCAGCCCAGGCGGGGATGGTGAGACTCATGGAAACCAGTGCGCACAACAGATTCTTCTTCATAGACATGTTTTGGCGCGCAAACCTCCGCATACCTGCAGGGGAGGGGCGCCGGACCTCCGTTAGAAAAGTTGTTTTTTCGACTAAACAGCACACCTATCGCACGAGGGGAATGCGCCGATTAACTGACCAACCAGTGTACCCGCTTATAATAGAGCGAGAAATAATCTGAATTCAACTAATGAGATAAGACAACAGGGCCGTGCTGGGTAGCGGCTTTCAGTCGGACAGGGTATCTGTTCTTTTGTTTTTTTCTAAGGGCGGTTGCATGACACAGAACCGAGTTCAAAGAAAAGCCTTCGCCGATGAGCTGGGGCAGTTTTCGTCCGGTGTTTCCGGACAGGCTGGCAAACGGATTTCAGGCCGGACGTTTGTTTCCATTGCAGCCGTTCTCATGATGTCCTGCTCGATGGTGGCGGATTTTGGCCACCATAGTTTTGTCAGCAGTGCATATGCTGCAGGGGACAAGGACGATTTTATGGGGGGGATTTTCGCCGATCGTTCCAAAGATGAGGACGATGCGCCGCCTAAGGCCAGCGGGCAAAAGGCGGAAGCTCCCGCGCAGGGTGCACAAGATTCCCCTGCTCCAGTAGCCAGCGAGCCCACGCCGGCGGTTCAGCCCGAGCCTGCGCCCGCAGCCAGCGAACCTGCACCGGCGGTTCAGCCCGAGCCTGCTCCCGCAGCCAGCGAGCCTGCACCGGCGGTTCAGCCTGAGCCTGCGCCCGCAACCAGCGAACCTGCACCGGCGGTTCAGCCCGAGCCCGCTCCCGCAGTCAGCGAGCCTGTGCCGGCGGTTCAGCCCGAGCCCGCTCCCGCAGTCAGCGAGCCTGCACCGGCGGTT
>Ga0265299_10001184_pt1 | contig 30838 bp, 26 predicted proteins | sample AusTroGonzalo_MG_4_FD_193485 | JGI IMG/M metagenome (GOLD analysis project Ga0265299, IMG submission 193485) | Bovine rumen microbial communities from tropical cattle in Woodstock, Queensland, Australia - Gonzalo_02 | ecosystem: Host-associated > Mammals > Digestive system > Stomach > Rumen ... | reverse complement strand
ATTCCGAACAGAGAAGTTAAGCCCGCTTGCGCCGATGGTACTGCAATGCAATGCGGGAGAGTAGGAGGCCGCCATCTTTTCTTAGGGAGCCCTGATTCAGCAATGAGTCAGGGCTCTTTTGTTTTTCCTGGATTGACTAGAGATTCTAGATTATCTAGGATTTCTAGATTATCTAGATTTTCTGGGACCTCTAGGTCTTTTAGATTATCAAGGATATCTGGTTTATCTGGAATCCTCAGTTTTCTAGAATATCTGACTCTTCTCGATTGTTTCTTTCTTTTGATGCAAAGATACGAAAATCCGTATGCTGTTCTGTCCGTATATTCCCGTTCTGTACGTGTTGTCTGCAGAATGCACGGTTATTTAACATACTTTAGTCAATATGGAATACGTTTTCTGTTCTGCCAAGTGTCATAGACTCCCGTACAGGAAGTCACTGACTCCTGGACGAAAACTTATTGGTTTTGGTTGGAAACTCATTGACTTTTGGTTGATAATTCAATGACTTCTTGGTGCTAACTCATCGAGTTACTTTTTCTATTAAGTTGTGTTCGGGATGATAGTTTATGTGGCTCTATGTGATAGAGCATCGATTACCTGTAGCTGATTCAATGACTTGGGATGTAACTGTAGTTATCTGTTCAGGGGCGTATTGGACACATTTTTTCTCATTTTTAAGACTATTATCGCGTATGTATGTATGTACGTACGCAGGAAGAGTTTCTAAGAAAAATGTGCCCAATGCGCCCAATGTGTCACTTTTCTCCAGTTATTACTTATTGAATGACGTAATATTATTGAATATAATTTGAGATATCTGTCAATAATATTTCTACTAATATTGTGAAAAATCCATATAAATGGGGATTGCATAGAACGTATTTTGTTTGTAACTTTGCACCCGCAATCAACACAAAAAACAATATATATGAAGAAAAATTTATTATTTGCAGTTTTATGTCCTTTCTACGCTATGGCAGAAGGGATTGGAGAAGTAGTTGATACTGCTATTGCAATTCATTACAGTGTAGATGAAGTGACGGTTGTAGGTTTTAAGCAAAATGCATCCAATCGTGAGGCATTGTCGATTACCACGTTGTCTGCAGCTAATATACGTCAGGCTGAGATGAATAGTGTAAAGGATTTGGGCTATGTTGTGCCTAATTTTTTTATTCCTGAGTATGGTACCCGTCAGAACTCACCCGTCTTTGTACGTGGTGTTGGTTCAAAGACTAATGGTCCAACTGTTGGGTTCTATATTGACGGCGTGCCCCATATGGAGCGATCAGCCTTTGATGATGATTTGTTTGACGTGTCCACCCTTGAGGTTTTGCGTGGTCCTCAGGGAACGCTCTATGGTCGTAACTGTATTGGTGGCATCATCAATGCCTATACCCGTTCGCCATTCGACTATCAAGGCGCACGTGTTAAGATTGGGGTTGGTAGCTATGGTGATGCTGTGTTCAACGCAAGCTATTACGATAAAGTGAGTGATAAGTTGGGTTTTGCTGTAAATGGCAGTTTTCATCATAATGATGGCTATTTCCGTAATTCTTTTGATGATAGCAAGGTAGATAAGTTTAACGAAGGTTTTGCTCGTGGCAGGGTGTTTTGGAAGCCTGCTGATTGTTGGACAATGGTGGCTGACCTGAGTTACCGTAATAGTGACCAGGGTGGTTATCCTTATGCAGCTTATGATGAATCAACCAGAAAGTATGGTTCTATTAACTATAACCGCTATAGTTCCTATCTGCGTCAGTTGACCACTGCAGGTTTTAATGTCCGTTATGAGGGAGGAGGATTCTGTTTCAATAGCCAGACCGCATATCAATATATTGATGACCTTCAGGGGATTGATCAGGACTTTACAAAGATGGATCTCTATTGGGTGCAACAGAAGGTATGTCAAAATATATTTAGCGAGGAGTTGACTATAAAATCAACAAATGACAGTTGGTATCAGTGGATGGTTGGAGCTTTCTTCTTTTCCGATGGTTATAAGAAGTCGCTTTACACCACTTATATTTCACAGAATTACTGCACCCCTAAGTTCTATGATTCTCCTGCTACAGGTTTCTCTCTTTATCATCAATCATCATTTCGAATTCTTGATGGTCTGAAAGCCCAGATTGGTTTGCGTTTTGACTACGAACATGCAAAGGAAGATTATGTTGCTTATAAAACGGCATCTGCATGGGATAGTTCTTTGGATAATCCCACAGATACATACAACAGTAAACTGACCTTTACACAGTTTACTCCTAAGTTCTCCTTAGAATATGTTTTTGCCGGTGATCAGCTGTTATATGCCTCATTGACAAAAGGTTACAAGACAGGTGGCTTCAATGCTACTTTTCAACAGGATGATGAACGTACCTTTAATCCTGAATACAATTGGAACTATGAGGTAGGTCTTAAGACTTCGACAGCTGACCATACCCTTTTGGCAGACTTTACCCTTTTCTATGTGGACTGGCGTCATCAGCAGATTACACAAACTATTCCTGGTCTTGGTAATATAACCCGCAATGCAGGGCACTCTGAAAGTCAAGGACTTGAATTAGGTATCACGGCACGCCCCATTCAGCCCCTGTCATTACGTTTGGCATATGGATATACCTATGCTCGTTTCCTTGACTATGAACGTAGTGAATCTGTCAGTTATTCCAATAATTTTCTGCCTTTGGTACCTCGTCAGACCTTATCGTGCCGTTGTAACTATGTTATTCTGCCAACTCGTTCTGTCATTGATCGAATGGTGCTAAGTCTGGGCGTTAATGGTATGGGAGAGATATATTGGAACGAAGACAATAAAGTTCACCAACCCTCTTATGCCTTGCTTGATGCCAAAGTGAGTGCCACCTGTGGTCCGTTGACATGGGAGGTATGGGGAAAGAATCTGACGAATACCGACTATCTTACCTATTATTTTAAGACTAGTGGTGGATATGGTCAGAAAGGTCGTCCTGTATCATTTGGCACCTCTGTGATTCTTGACCTCTAAATGGTGTAACTGATAATAGAAATTGATATGAAAGCAGAAAAAAAACTCCTGATATTCTTCTGCCTATACATCGCACAGAGCATCCCATCAAGTTTTTTTGCTACCGCCTTGCAGGTGCTGATGCGTGAGGCCCACTATTCTTTAGCCACTATTGGACTCCTACAGTTGGTTAAGTTGCCTTGGGTTCTCAAGTTTCTGTGGTCACCGATGATAGATCGTCATTGCCTCACTGGGCGTGACTTTTGCCGATGTATCGTTGTCTGTGAGTGTGTTTATGCTCTCTTTATCATTTTGGCAGGTTATCTGAATTTGACCGAGAATCTTTATCTCATCCTCTTGATGGTAGTCCTTTCGCTTGTTGCTTCGGCTACGCAGGATATTGCCACCGATGCATTGGCCATCCTGACGCATAGAGAAAAAGATAAGAGTATGGTTAACAGTATGCAGTCGATGGGTAGCTTTGGAGGCGCGTTGATTGGCAGTGGTGTGCTGCTGCTCGTTCTGCATCAGTATGGCTGGCATGTGGTGACCCCTTGTCTAGGCGTATTTGTTATGTTGATGCTCATCCCAATGGTTATTCAGCGAAAGCAACTCCTCGAAGTTCGGAAAGATACCCGCCAACGCGCCCGTATTACCGACTTTGCCTCTTTCTTTGCTCAGCGTTGTATTTGGCGACAAATAGGCTTCCTTTTACTCTATTACGCCAGTATCATAGGTATCCTGTCAATGATGCGTCCATGGCTGGTGGATTTAGGGTATTCGATGGAAGAGATTGGCGTGATGAGTGGTATAGTGGGCACATCGTCGGCTTTCTGTGCTTCCTTTGTGGCAGGTTTCCTTGTGCGAAAGATAGGCCTCTTCTTTGCTCGTCAGTTGTTTGCTATGTTCATTCTCCTGACAACCTGCTTTTTTCTCTTGCTGTCATGGATGGGACACCCCTCTACATTGTTGCTCTATGGTGGCATTGTCCTGATGTGGAGTAGTTATGGAATGGCCACGATTGTGGTCTATAGCTCTGCAATGGACAGTGTGCGTCCTGGTCGTGAGGGCACCGACTTCACCATTCAGACAGTGCTAACCCATCTCAGTGGCATCATTATGGCAGCACTTAGTGGTACTGTGGCTCAGCAGTTTGGTTATCAAGGCCTCTTCGTTACCGAGGTGATGATTGCCACAATATCTTTGATTTATGTTCTGTTGTTTTTCCCCAAGAGACAAAAGGTTTGATTTCAGAAGACCATGCATCCTGATATTATAAAAAAATACAATCGCCCAGTGCCGCGCTATACTAGTTATCCGCCGGCCAATTACTTCAGTGATTTCTCCGAAGCCGACTATCTGACCATGATTGACAACTCAAATGATGCTAGTCAGAACCAGATATCTTTCTATCTTCATATCCCTTTTTGTCGTCATCTGTGCCATTATTGTGGATGTAGTTCCTATCCTCAGGCTCAATCAGAGGTGGTGAATGCCTATGTGGATGCACTTCACAGAGAGATAGAAATGGTGGCCAGACATTTCAAAGAAGGTAGACAGATATCCCAAATTCATTACGGAGGGGGCAGTCCGACAGCACTTCCTATATCGATAATTCGTGAACTCAACGAGCATCTGCTGTCACTTGCACCCACAATTGAGTGTCCGGAGATAGCCATTGAGTGCCATCCCGGCTATTTATCAGAATCCGATTGGCTCCAACTCACTGAGTGTGGTTTCACACGCTATAGCCTAGGTGTTCAGGATTTGCGCTCCGATGTGTTGAATGTTGTGAATCGCCGTCCTTCATTGTTGCCTCTAAATGAGATAGTCAACCTGCTGCATGGCAGTGGAGCTACAATTAATATGGACTTCCTATATGGACTTCCTCTCCAGAGTGCTGATACCTTTCGTCAGACTATCGAGCAAGCTGCTCAATGGCGTCCAGAGCGTTTGGTCACCTTCTCATATGCTCATCTGCCTCGTCTCTTTCCTCGTCAGCAGGTACTTGAACGTGTAGGGTTGCCTGCCGACTCAGAAAAAAGTCGCATGTACGACGTTGCTCGTGAGGTGTTGGTCTCTGCGGGCTATCAACCCCTTGGTCTCGATCATTTTGTTTTACCCGAAGATGAATTGGCTGTTGCCCTTCGTCAAGGTCAACTCCATCGTAATTTCCAAGGTTATTGCACGCGTCGCACCACCGGTCAGGTCTATGCTTTTGGAGTGACAGCCATCAGTCAACTTGATGATGCTTATGCACAGAATGGTCGTGATATTCAAGAATACATCGCCACCATCAATGGAGGCTGCCTCTATACTCATCGTGGTTATCACCTTACTACACAGGAAAAACTTGTTCGTGAGGTGGTTGAAACGCTGATGTGCAATTATTCACTCTGTTGGAGTGATGTTTCCAACCGATTGCAGGTCAGTGTGAGTAGTATTCAGAAGGCCTGTGGTTATGACGAGTCCCTCTTTTGCGAGATGCAGGCAGATGGTCTATTGACTTTCGATGCCGACCGTATAGATGTCAACACCCAGGGCCGTCCCTTTGTGCGATGTGTCGCTGCAGCCCTCGACCCTTTGATGGCAAATACCAACAAGAATTTCTCAAAACCCATATAAAAGATAAAATGCAAGCACGTGATGTAGTAGTAATAGGTGCAGGCCTGACAGGTCTCACCACAGCTTTTCATCTGAAGAACAAAGGATATAACGTCCTTGTTCTCGAAAAAGATGATCGCATAGGCGGACAAATACAAACCCATTCCGAACGAGGTTTTACTTTTGAGAGTGGTCCCAACACTGGTGTGGTGTCCTTTCCCGAGGTGGCCGAATTATTTCGGGAGTTGGGTGAACGCTGTCAGTTGGAGGTAGCCCGAGAGTCATCCAAGCGTCGTCTCATATGGAAAGGTCAGAAGTTTCATGCTCTTCCTTCGGGTCTTCTACAAGCTATCACTACGCCTTTATTTACTTTTCGTGATAAGATTCGTATTCTTGGAGAGCCGTGGCGGAAGCAAGGTCGCAATCCCAATGAGTCTGTTGGTTCGCTAGCTCAGCGTCGTCTGGGACGTTCGTTCTATGAATATGCTGTCGATCCTTTCGTATCAGGTGTTTATGCTGGCGACCCTATGAAGTTGGTCACCCGTTTTGCCCTTCCAAAACTCTATAATCTCGAAGCTAAGTATGGCAGCTTCGTTCGTGGTGCCATGGCAAAGCGCAAGGAAACCAAGACAGTACGCGACCGACTTGTCACTAAAAAGGTTTTCTCGGCAGTGGGCGGATTACAGAAGTTGATAGATGCCTTGGCGACAGATTTGGATATCGTGACGGGAGTGCAGGATGTCCGTGTAATGCCCGACGGCAGACACACTTTTCGTGTGACCTATCATGATGGTGAAAATATCATCTTCTGTCATCATGTCATTACCACCGTAGGGGCCTATGCTTTGCCCACCATTCTACCTTTTGTTCCAGGTGCTTTGATGGACCCCATCAGTACCCTCTATTATGCCCCAGTCATTCAGGTATGTGTAGGGGTGAGCAATTCAAAAGGGTTCAATGTTCCTGCCTTTGGTGGACTGATTCCAAGTAAGGAGCAAAAGGACGTTTTGGGCATCCTATTCCCCTCCGAGTGTTTTGTAAAGCGTGCCCCCGATGGAGGTGCTCTCTATTCCTATTTCCTTGGTGGCGCACGTCATGCCGACTATCTCCAGAAAACTGACGACGAGATTCGTGCTTTGGTGCTCGATGCCTTTCACTCCATGCTGAAATATCCCGAAACTATTGAGCCCAATATGATTCGCATCTTCCGTCACGAACGAGCCATTCCACAATATGGTGCTGATAGTGGTGCTCGTTTAGAAGCTATCTCCCTTATCGAACAGCAGTATCCCGGGTTGATTCTTGCTGGCAACATGCGCGATGGCATTGGCATGGGAAATCGTATCCATCAGGCTACGCAAATAGCAAATATGATTTGTTATAGTGGCTTGAGAGGATAAACAAGAGTTACGATGAAAATATTGGCAGCAAGGATGATGAGATTCATCAGCAGGCCGATGCGCATGAAGTCACTGAAACGATAGCCACCTGGCCTATAGACTAGCATATGTGTGGGCGAGCCGATGGGGGTAGCGAAACTACTACTGACGCTGATCATGAGCGCTATGAGAAATGGATAGGGTTCGTAGCCCAGTTTCTCGGCAGCTTCATACATGATAGGGAAGAACATGGCACCAGCTGCAGTGTTTGAGATGAACTCTGTGAGGAACGTACCCACGAGACAGATAGCAGCCATCACCACGATGGGGTTTGTGCCGCATACATCAAGTATGCCAAAGGCCATTCGTTCAGCGATACCTGTTTTCTGTATGGCAATGCCCAGCACCACAGAGCCTGCAAATACCATGAGAATATCCCAGTCAATGGCTTTCATGGCCTGGTTAGGGGTGCAGCAGCGGAACAATAGCATAGCGATGGCAGCTAGGAAGGCACACTGTAGCAGGGGAATGACATTGAGTGCCGAGAGAATCACCATGATAATCATGATGGTGGTGGAAATAAGGGTTTTCTTTCCCACGTTAATCACCTCGTCTCCAATCACCAGTCCGTGACTCTGTTGCAGTTCTAGGATAGCTTTTGGGTGTCCGGCAAATACTAGATGGTCGCCACCCATAATAAATTCATTCTTATTGATGGGCACAGGCACATTGTCGAAATGGTGCATTCTAAGCAATCGGCCGCCCTTCACGTTACATAGTCCGGCATACTCTAGGGTTTCACCAATAAATATGTTATCCGATGGAACCAGCAATTCCACGGTATAATCATCTGTGTCCTCGAATTCTGATTCAGGAGCCTTGCGGTCTGGTAACAACTTGCGCATGGCAATGATGCTCAGTATACCGATGACCAAACAGAAAAGACCTGGTATGGTTGTTGCCAATACGTTCATCATCGTGCCCGTATGGTCGGCATACAACCCCGAAATGATGAGGTTGGGAGGTGTGCCAATCAATGTGCAGACGCCACCCATACCAGAAGCATAACTCAATGGGATGAGTAATTTTGAGGGTGAGATATTTAGTTTTTTTGACCATATCTTCACTATGCCCACAAAGAGTGCCACTACTGTGGTGTTGCTCAGAAACGAACTGAGGGCGGCCACCGGAAGCATTAGTCTCACGATGGCCTTGCTATATGACTTCGGTTGCCCCAACAGGTTTTTAACAATCCATTGCAGCACACCTGTGTGCGTCAGTCCAGAAACAACGACAAACAATACGCCGATGACAATTACCGAAGTACTGCTGAAACCTGAGAAAGCCTCCTTCGAATCGAGGACGCCTGTGACGAAAAGAATAGCGATGGCACCGAGAAACACCAAATCTGCACGCAGTTTGGTGAACAGCAAAATGCTGAACATCGAAAGGACGGTGGCAATGGTGATCCACGCGTCAATATTAAATCCAAGAAACTCCATAAGACATAGCATTTTTTACATTGGTTATTATTTTCGATTAATTCGTTTGGTGACGCCAATGGCTCCTGCAGGACAGACGAGGCGGCAGAGGTGACACCCCACACATTTGGTGCCTACTAGACGTGGCCGGCGAGTTTCATGATCGAAGATAATGGCTTGGTGACCGCCATCGTTGCATGATACTTCGCAGCGGCCGCATCCTACGCATAAATTCTTGTTGAACTTGGGATAGATAATAGTGTCGCGATCCAAATGGTCGGGCTTCAAGAACTTTGGCAGTTGCTCGCCTACTAGCTCTTGCAGAGATGTAATACCACGTTTGGCCAAATAGCGTTGTAGACCTAATATCAAGTCGTCAATAATACGATAGCCATACTGCATCACAGCGGTGCAGACCTGTACATTGCTGCATCCTAACTGGATAAACTCCATGGCATCGCGCCATGTCTCGATGCCGCCAATACCGCTCAGTGTGGGGTGCTGAGGCATCTGTGCAAGTTCTAGTATATGGCGTAAGGCGATGGGACGTACAGCACGGCCCGAATAACCCGATACGGTGCGATGACCCGATACCTCGGCATCGACATCCATCGTCACAGATTTGATGGTGTTAATGGCTGAGATGGCGTCAGCACCTGCCTCTAGACAGGCAGCGGCAGGCTCTGCTATATGTGTGATATTGGGTGTCATCTTTGGGATGACGGGAATGCGTACACTCTGTTTTACGCAGGCAGTATAGGTCTTGACGAGTTCTGGACTCTGTCCCACGTCGCTACCCATGTTCTGGTGCTTCATCTGCGGGCACGAGAAATTCAATTCTATGGCGTCGCAACCAGCCTCTTCGGCCATTCTTGCCAACTCAATCCATTCTTTCTCGTTCTGACCCATGATTGAAGCAATGACCACCTTGTTCGGGTAGTTATGCTTTAGGCGGCGCAGAATGTCAAAATCCATCTCCACGGGATTCTCACTGAGTTGCTCCATGTTTCTGAAACCGTAGAAGTCGCCGTGGGTGGCATTGCTGTGCATGGCATCAAATCGAGGTGATACCTCTTTAATTTCTTGTAGACAGATGGTCTTATAAAAAACACCTGCCCATCCGGCTTCAAAAGCCTGAGCCACCATCTCGTAGTTGGTACATACTGCCGAGGATGCTAAGAAATAGGGATTCTCGCATGGAATGCCGCAGAAGTTGATGGCAAGCGAAGGATAGAGACTCTCATCCACCTCGTCTGGATGGATGCTGCGTAACATATCTTTGATGCGGATGGGCCAGTTGTAATGTATGCATGCTTGCTGAGCGCGCTCAAGATCAGCATCGGTACAGTCTTTAATCCATTTCAGAGCAGGCTTGTGATTATCAAATCGTATGGCGCGGATAGCACGGGCAGGATCGCCTCTTCGGCAGGCTTTGGTGCAGGGTGCATCTTGGCACAGAAGACAGCGGTTTGCCTCTTCATAGATATTCACTTTTCGAATATTCATGTTCTTCAGATGGATATAGTTGCCTTCTAATGACTCTATGATGGCCAGCGATTCGATGTGTTTGATGCCTGCCTCAGTCAACGTCTTGCGACCTCCCTGAAATTCCTTCTCTATGATAAAACCCATGCCAACGAGTTCTGCACCTGCTTGACGACAGAGATCCACCACGCCTAAACCAGCATTGCCATAAGCCAGGAAGTCGTCGATGAACAATACACGGTCATCGGACGACAAATATTCGCGGCTGATAATAAGTGTATACTCATTCTGTTTGGTAAAGGAATGAACCGTGGTGCATAGGAAGTCATCCATGGTCGATGGCTTTTTCTTCTTGGCAAACACTACTGGTAACTCCATCACGTAGCCCAGCATCACAGCAGGGGCGATGCCGGAGGCTTCGACAGTAAGAATCTTTGTTGGGTGGGTTTCTGCAAATCGATTCATGAATTCAACTGCCACCTGTTTCATCAGGTAGGGGTCCATTTGGTGGTTAATGAATCGGTCCACCTTCAGTATGCCGCCTTCCAGACAACGGCCGTCCTGTAATATACGATTAACAAGTGATTTCATAGGCGTGTATTTGTTTTAAGTTATTTTGGTGGCAAATATACGAAAAAAATGGAAATACACAATGCGTGTTTGCTTTTTTTCTACTAATGCAAACAAAAAAGACAGGAGAAATATCCTGTCTTCTTGTTGTAGGAACATTGGGACTCGAACCCAAGACCTCTTCAATGTGACTGAAGCGCTCTAAACCAACTGAGCTATGCTCCTATGCTTGTGAACCCGAAGGGATTCAAACCCTTGACCTTCAGAACCGGAATCTGACGCTCTATTCAGCTAAGCTACGGGTCCCCTTGGTTCGTTTGCGGGTGCAAAAGTACTCATTTTTTTTGAATCATGCAAATTTTTGGCGAATATTTTGTTGCGATTGCAGAATTATTTGTAACTTTGCATGCTGAAAGCGGGTGAGAACGGGCATCGACGCCTTGCAATGATGGAATTATATAGAGAAAGTCTCGTAAAGTATAGGTTATTTCATAGGTTTTATGAATAGATTCTTTTTGGTCTGCGTAGTGGTGGCATTCCTTTTTCAGGGCTGCAAGCAGAGTTCGTCTACAGAGAATGATGGTGCAACAGAAGATGCTGATTCTGTGAACGTGGTTGATGACGATCCTACAGCGGATGAAACCGATGAATTGATATCGGAAGAGCCCATGCCTCAGGCGGCAGAAGAACTCTTTGATGATTTTTTCTTCAACTTTGCTTCGAACAAACGACTGCAAAAAGAGCGCATTTCTTTCCCCTTGTTGGTCCACTCGCATGCTAGGACCGACACGTTGAGGCGTGAAGATTGGCACACGGATCATTTTTTTATGCATCAAGAGGAGTTTACTTCTATCTTTGACAATGAGGAACAGGTGAATAGAATGAAGGACACCACGCTCGATGAGGTTGTTGTCGAGAAGATCTATCTGAACCAAGGTTTTGTGCATCAGTATGTGTTTCGTAGAAAGAGTGGTTTGTGGATGCTTGATGAGATTCACAAACAGACCATGTCGTTGAATCCAAATGCATCGTTCCTTTCATTCTATCGTCGTTTTGTATCGGATTCTGTTTTTCAGCATCAAAGTCTGAATGAGGAGATACAGTTTGTTGGCCCCGATCCTGATGATGAGTTCAGTCAGATGGAAGGAGTTATCACACCTGATTTTTGGGGCGCTTTTGCTCCTGAGTTGCCTCATGACACTATATATAATATTGTATATGGTAAGAGAACAGGTTCTTCGGATGTGAAGATATTTGTGATTCGCGGCATTTCGAACGGCTTGGAAGTGGAGATAACCTTCCACCATCAGCATGACAAGTGGAAACTGACAAAATTGGCAGAATGATGAATATCCAGAAAGATTATAATCTATTGGCTCATAATACCTTTGGTATTGATGTCCGTTGCAAGACCTTTATTGAGTATTCTTCTGAAGATGATGCTTCAGATGTGAGTCACCTTCTGAAAGAGTCCAAAGAATCGCTGATCATTATCGGTGGCGGAAGTAATCTGCTACTGACGAAGGACTATGAGGGCACGGTTATTCACTCGACCACCATGGGGCATGAGGTGATGAGTGAGTCTGCCGACGAGGTGTTGCTGCGCGTTGGTAGCGGTGAGGTGTGGGACGACATCGCGGCGATGTGCGTGACGCATGGCTGGTATGGTGCTGAGAACCTCTCGCTGATTCCTGGCGAGGTGGGGGCTTCGGCAGTTCAGAATATTGGTGCCTATGGCGCTGAGGTTTCTGATTTGATTGTTAAGGTTGAGGCCGTAGGTATTGCCGATGGTCGCAAGTATATTTTTGACGCTGCCGATTGTCGCTATGGTTATCGGCAGAGTCGCTTCAAGCATGACTGGAAGAACCAATATCTGATGACTTATGTAATCTATCGTCTGAAGAAAACCTTTGAACCCAAGTTGGATTACGGTAATATCCGTGCGGAGTTGGAGCGCAGAGGTATCACTAAGCCTACGGCTTGTCAGCTACGCGAGGTGATTATCGATATTCGTCAGCAGAAGTTGCCCGACCCGAAAGTGGAAGGCAATGCGGGAAGTTTCTTTATGAATCCCATTGTGGAACGTGAGCAATACGAACACCTGCAGGCTCAGTATCCGACAATGCCTCATTATCATGTGGACGATACACATGAGAAGATTCCTGCCGGATGGCTGATAGAGCAGTGCGGATGGAAAGGCAAGACACTGGGCAGGGCTGGTGTGCACGATAAGCAGGCCTTGGTGCTGGTAAATCGTGGCGGAGCTACCGGTCAGGAGATTGTCACGCTCTGCGAGACCATCCGCCAGGATGTGAAGCATCGCTTTGACATACAGATAGAACCCGAAGTAAATATCATCGCATGAGAATAACCTTTCTTGGAACAGGAACCTCGGTAGGAGTGCCAGTCATAGGATGTCAGTGTGAGGTGTGTCAGAGTAAACATGCCAAAGACAAGCGTCTGCGTTGTTCCATCCTCGTGGAAACTGAACAAACCCGTTTGTTGGTGGATGCAGGACCTGACTTCCGTCAGCAAATCATGGATCAGCCTTTCAGGAAGATCGACGGCATATTGGTCACCCATTCTCACTACGACCATGTGGGAGGAATGGACGATATCCGTCCCTACTGTCAGTTCGGTCAGATTGATGTCTATGCCGATCCTATCGCGCGCAAGGGTATGCTGGAGATGCTGCCTTACTGCTTTGCGGAGAACCGCTATCCTGGTGTGCCGAAGATAGAACTTAATGAGATTCATGCAGGTGAAGCCTTCATCATTGGCGATATCGAGGTGATGCCTGTGCAGGTGATGCACGGTAAACTGCCCATTCTGGGCTATCGCTTCGGTGCATTTGCATATATCACTGATATGAAGACCATCGCCGACGATCAGTTGGACATGCTAAAGGGCGTCGACACACTAGTGGTCAACGCCCTTCGATTCAATAACCCTCATCATTCGCATCAGTTGGTGGGTGATGCCATCACCTTTGCCCAAAGGGTGGGGGCCAAACATACGCTGCTCACGCATATGTGTCATGATGTGGGATTGCACGACGAGGTGAATAGAAAACTGCCTCAGGGAGTGGAGCTGGCTTATGATAGCCAGGTGCTCATCGTCTGAAGATATTGAGAATGCTACCGTAGCTGGTCTTCAACTTGCGGAGCATCATCACACCGTCGTAGGCCATCATGCCATATTTGATATATTGCAAAATCTGCTCACTGCGCGACAACTCTTCGTCTTTTGTCGTTAGCTTGTCCCAGAGACGCTTGATTTCCTCATCCTCCAAGTCGATGACTTCGCTGAGTTGTTCCTTGCGCATCTGAATCTCTTCTAAAGAATGGTAAGGACGGATTCTCTTTTTCTTTGCCATAAGTCATGTGCTTTAGTTCAATAAGACCTTAGAGAGGAATTTTACCAGCGGCTGCTCTATCCAAGAATGACGCATGGCATAGCCGATGATCAGGAAAAACAGATAGATACCTGCCACTATCAGCAACGACTGATGGAGCGCCATGAATTGCGACAGCCATACAGCCAAGGATGCCGAGACAAACAGCAAAATGGCTGAGAGAAGAATGATGAGCAAAAGGGCCAATGCAAACATGGTGAGAAGGCGAACCACCTTCTCGACAATATCCAACTTGGCATATTCCTTACGAAGCTCAAAATTGTGCTTAACCATCTCAATGAGTTGAGAGATGGTCTCTACGTTCTTGTCGCTCGATAGCATGATGCTGTGTTTTTGTCTTTTATTCGTCGGCAACGTCTTCTAGGTCATCCACCAGGTCACCTACGTCCTTACGTTTCAACTTGATGTTATGCTTCTTCAGGAAGTCTTCTACTGTTCCAGAGATTTTCTCGCGTGTATTGCTACCTTTGTCGGGAGCTATCAGAATACCAATGGCTGCACCAGCAAGGGCTCCCCCCAAGAATGCGCCTAAATAACCTAAACCTTTCATAGTCTTTTCATTTTAGTGAATGATTGTTCTTTATCGTCAGCAAATATACGAATTATTTATGAACGAAAACAAAAAAACACGTGTTTTTTTTATAAAATGTGACATATTTTGCCTATTTAACAAAGTTTAGGTGCAATTTCTTTCTATTTCTCGGAGAGATTTTGTAATTTCGCCAAAAATTTAACAGCTAAGTAATAAACTGACTATTTATGAAAAAGAACATCGTTTTGCTTGCAGGCCTTGGCCTCGCATTGCTATTTACAGGTTGTAAGTCAAGTGAGAGTGCCTATAAGAAGGCTTATGAGAAGGCTCAGGCACAGGCTTCTCAGCAGGTTGAGTCCCCCGTTCAGCAGGTAGCTGAGACCCCCGTTGTGACGCCTGTTGTGACAAAGCCTGCCAACCAGACACAGGTTGTGGACAACATGGATAACGTAACTGTACGTCAGGAGCGCGTTTCTGTGGTCAACGGTGCTGGCTTGAAGAACTATAGTGTCGTTGTGGGTTCTTTCTCGGTTATCGCCAATGCAGAGGGCTTACAGCAGCGTTTGAAGAATGCTGGCTATGCAGCACAGATTGTGAAAAACGATGAGCGTAATATGTATCGTGTCATCGCATCTACTTTCGATAGTAAGGCTGATGCCGTTCAGAGCCGCGACCAGTTGCGTGCCACCTATCAGGACGCGTGGTTGTTGTTCTACACACGATAAGTATCACGTCATTGGCAAGAATACTTTCCATCGACTACGGTCGTAAAAGAACAGGTTTGGCAGTCACCGATCCACTTCAGCTTATTGCAGGTGGATTGGCGACTGTCTCTACTTCTGAACTCTTCGATTGGCTAAAGAACTATATCGCCAACGAACCTGTGGAGCGCATCGTGATAGGAGAGCCGCGCCAACCTAATGGAGAACCCAGTGAGAACCTGGCTCGAGTTCAGCAGTTTGTGAACAGATGGCGTAAGGCTGTGCCTGAGGTGCCTATAGAGTACTTTGACGAGCGATTTACCTCGGTGTTGGCTCATCAGGCTATGCTAGATAGTGGCATCGGCAAGAAGGCCCGACAGAATAAGGGACTGGTGGATGAAATCAGTGCCACCATCATCCTACAGGACTACATGCGTAGCCGCAAGTATTAATATCTCTCCTGAGTACATCGATAATAATCATTATTGTTTAATCTTTAATCTTTGAAGTAAAGTGATTTTACCTATTTATATTTACGGGCAACCCGTGCTCCGCAAGGTAGCAGAGGATATTACGCCCGATTATCCGGAACTGAAACAGTTGATTGCCGATATGTGGGAGACCCTCTTCCAATCGGAGGGTATCGGACTGGCTGCACCACAGATAGGCCGTGACATCCGTTTGGTGGTCATCGACCTGGACCCACTGTCGGAGGATATGCCCGAATATAAAGAATTCCGCAAGGTGTATATCAATGCACATATCGTTGAATTTGATGAAACAGAGATGGTTTCCTCTGAGGAGGGCTGCTTGTCGCTGCCTGCCATCCACGAAAAGGTGGTGCGTCCGTCTCGCATCCGTGTGCAATGGATGGACGAGAACTTCGAGAGTCATGACGAGTGGATCGAGGGCTACCTGGCACGTGTCATGCAGCATGAGTTCGACCATCTGGACGGCAAGATGTTCATCGACCGCATCTCGCCCCTTCGTCGACAGCTCATCAAGGGTAAGCTTAAGTCACTGACGCTGGGCAGATACCGTTGTGGTTATAAGACGAAACCCGTGAGAAGATAAAGGGTAAAAAGTAAAAAGGTAAAAGGAATGAATGATGTCGTTCATTTTGAAGTGAATGGTAAAAAGAGTTTCTTCTTTTTACTTTTTTATCTTTTTACTTTATTACCTTTACAGGCTCAGTATAACACTGACCACTTGGTGACGATAGGACGTTCGGCGCTCTATTTTGAAGACTACGTCCTGTCTATCCGTTATTTCAATCAGGCTATTTCTGCCAAGCCATACCTCTATGAACCGTGGTTCTACAGAGGAGTGGCAAAATATTATCTGGATGACTTTTCAGGTGCCGAGGGCGACTGCACAGAAGCCATTCAGCGCAATCCCTATGTAGTTAACCTCTATGAACTCCGCGGCCTTGCCCGTATCCAGCAGAATAAATTCTCCGAGGCCATCGAGGACTACTCGAAAGCGCTGAAGTATGATCCTGAAAACCGCGGCTTTTGGAATAACCGTGTACTTTGTCGTATCCAAGATAAGGACTACGACAAGGCACTTGCTGAACTTGATACGATCCAGAAACGATGGAGCCAATTTGCCAAGGCATGGAATATGAGAGCCGACATCTACATGCAGATGAAGGACACAACGAAGGCTGTGGAAGCATTGGACAGAAGTTTGGTACTTGACCCCTACGACGGCCAGACATGGGCAGCTAAGAGTATTATTAGTCTGACGCGAGAGGAGTGGGATAGTGCTGAGGTACAACTCGACCACGCCATTCACCTGATGCCCAGACATGCAGGTTGCTATATTAATCGTGCATTGGCACGTGTCAATAGAAATAATCTGCGTGGGGCTATGAGTGATTATGACATGGCGCTCGATATGGAACCCAATAACTTTCTGGGACATTACAATCGTGGACTGTTGCGTGCGCAGGTGGGCGATGACAACAGAGCCATCACTGACTTCGACTTTGTTCTGCGTCTGGAACCAGATAATATGCTGGCTCTTTTCAACCGTGCAGTTCTTCTTGATAAAACTGGTGACCTGAACGGTGCTATCCGCGACTATTCGAAAGTGATAGCGCAATATCCTAACTTCTGGACAGGATTGGAGTATCGTGCTGCCTGCTATCGTCGACTCGGCATGAAGAAACAGGCCGAGGCCGACGAGTTTACGGTCTATAAGGCACGCCTTTATAAGCATCTCTATGGCACACAGCCCCGTCTGGATCCCAGTCAGATTCGTAAGCGCAGCGATGAGGATGTAGAGAAATACAACCAGTTGGTGATGGAAGACGACCAAGAGCCGGAGCATGAGTATGCACACGATTATCGTGGGCGTGTGCAAGATAGGAAGGTGGACGAGAACCTGATGCCGATGTTTGTACTTTCGTTCGAACAGCAGCAGAGTGAAGTGCGATCGCATCATGCCTATGACAAGCAGGTGGAACAAATGAACGAAAAGAACCACATGCGTGCTATCTTTATCAGTAATACATCGGTGCATCTGGGCGAAAGGGATACAAGAGGCTATTTCGCCTACGTCGACTCGCTAACTGCGGTTGTTAATCGTGCACAGACCACCCAGAAGGCTGTGAGTGCACTCTTCTATAGAGCCATTGCCTATGCACAGCTTCAGGACTATAACTATGCGGTGGACGACCTGACAACGTATCTGTATGAGGATTCCACATCGGTGCTTGCTCTGTGGCAACGTGCTGCTTGTCAGTGGCGTATCAACCAGTTCCTGTTGTCTGAAGGCGAGAATGTAGAACTGAAGAATGTCAGTGTAAGAGAAGATATTGACAAAGCTCTGACCTATAATCCGCAAAACGCATATCTCTTGTATAATCGTGGTACGATGGAGGCTACTCTTGGCAACTATTCTGATGCAGTCTCCGATTTCTCAAATGCACTGGAATTTGAGCCGTATCTGGCGGAAGCATATTTCAACCGTGGACTCTGTCACCTCTTCCTGAAACATGAGGCTCAGGCGATTAACGATCTGAGTAAGGCAGGCGAATTGGGAGTCTATCAGGCCTATAGTCTTATCAAGAAAAACAGGAAGTGACGCATATCTATGCAAGAAACGCCACTTGTTTTTGGCATTTTTATATTTTTTATTCTTTTATTTTTCTCTTTCTCATCTTTATGTTGTAACTTTGCCCTCGGTTTATGAAGACGAGTGAGAAAAAGGACAGTGTGCGCATGACTGCCGAGCGTATCCTGGACAATTATATGGAGATGAGTAATCATCGAAAGACACCCGAAAGATATGCTATCTTACGGGCAGTCTATAGTATAGATGGACACTTTACTCTTGATGAACTTGGAGAGAAACTGGCAGAAGACTACAAATTTCCTGTTTCTCGGGCAACACTCTATAATACACTGAATTTGTTTCTGGAATTACGTCTCATTGTCAGACATAGGTTCCAGGGTACCACTAAGTATGAGTCAAGCTATGCTGGCACAGGACATTGTCACCAGATATGTACAGTGTGCGGCAAGGTGACGGAGGTGAAAGTACCAGAGGTTACAAAGGCCATTGACGAGACGCATCTGAAGCGATTCAGAAAGGATGGATTCGCCGTCTATATCTATGGAGTCTGTTCCACTTGTCAGGCTGCAATAACAAGAAAAAGCAAAAAAACTATTAAGAATAAAGATCATGAATAAAGGTAAGGTTGACGTTCTGTTGGGACTCCAATGGGGCGATGAAGGTAAAGGAAAGGTTGTTGATGTGCTGACACCACACTATGATGTGGTTGCTCGTTTCCAGGGCGGTCCCAACGCTGGACATACGCTGGAGTTCAATGGCGAGAAGTATGTGCTCCGTTCTATCCCTTCAGGCATTTTTCAGGGTGGTAAGGTAAATATCATCGGCAATGGCGTTGTACTTGCTCCAGATCTCTTTATGGAGGAAGCTAAGGCTTTGGAAGCTACGGGCCATCCCTTGAAGGAACGTCTGCATATCTCTAAGAAGGCTCACCTGATTATGCCTACTCACCGTGTGCTCGATGCTGCCTACGAGGCTCAGAAAGGTAAGAACAAGGTGGGCACCACCGGTAAGGGCATCGGTCCTACCTACACCGACAAGGTGAGCCGCACGGGTCTGCGTGTCGGTGATATTCTTGAGAACTTCCCCGAGAAATATGCTGCAGCCAAGGCTCGTCATGAGGCTATCCTGAAGTCGCTCAATTTCGACTATGATATTACCGAGGTAGAGAAGAAATGGCTGGAGGGCATCGAGTACCTGCGCCAGTTCCCCATCGTTGACTCAGAGCATGAGATTAACCAGATTCTGCGCTCTGGCAAGAGTGTACTTTGTGAGGGTGCTCAGGGCACTATGCTTGATGTGGACTTCGGTAGCTATCCCTTCGTCACCTCTTCAAACACTATCTGCGCTGGTGCATGCACCGGTCTGGGTATCGGTCCCAATAAGATTGGCGAGGTGTTTGGTATCATGAAGGCCTATTGCACCCGCGTTGGTGCAGGTCCATTCCCCACAGAACTCTTCGACGAGACAGGTAAGAAGATTCGTGACCTGGGTCATGAGTATGGTGCCGTGACCGGTCGTGAGCGCCGTTGCGGTTGGATCGACCTCGTTGCCCTTCGCTATTCTATTATGGTGAATGGCGTCACCCAGCTCATCATGATGAAGAGTGATGTACTCGATGGTTTCGATACCATCAAGGCCTGTACTTCATACAAGGTGAATGGCGTAGAGACACGCGACTTCCCCTACAACATCGAGGAGGGCATCGAGCCCGTATACGTAGAACTCCCCGGATGGAAGACTGATATGACCAAGTTCACCAGCGAGAGCCAGTTCCCCAAGGCTTTCAGCGACTATATCGCCTTCCTCGAGAAGGAGCTCGAAACGCCAATTACTATCATCAGTATTGGTCCTGATCGTGAACAAACAATCATTAGAAATGGCAAATAAACCTAGTATACCCAAAGGAACGCGCGACTTCGGCCCCGTAGAGATGGCGAAGCGCAACTATATTTTCAATACGATCCGTAGCGTGTATGAGCTCTACGGATTCCAGCAGATTGAGACACCCGCACAGGAAACCCTTCAGACGCTGATGGGAAAGTATGGCGAGGAAGGCGACAAGCTGCTGTTTAAGATTCTGAATTCAGGCGATTATCTGTCAAAGATTGAGGATAATGAACTTACCGAGCGCAATACCCTGCGTCTAGCATCTAAGATTTGCGAAAAAGGTCTGCGCTACGATCTCACCGTGCCTTTTGCCCGCTATGTGGTGATGCACCGCGAGGAACTGCAGTTGCCCTTCAAGCGCTATCAGGTGCAGCCTGTGTGGCGTGCCGACCGTCCCCAGAAGGGTCGCTATCGTGAGTTCTATCAGTTTGATGGTGATGTCGTTGGTTCTGACTCTCTGCTCAATGAGGTGGAACTGATGCAGATCGTGGATACCGTCTTTACCCGTTTCGGCGTTCGCGTACAGATCAAGATTAATAACCGCAAGATTTTGACCGGTATTGCCGAGGTCATTGGTGCTGCCGATAAGATTGTGGATATCACCGTGGCTATCGATAAGCTCGATAAGATTGGCATCGACAACGTCAATGCAGAACTGCGTGAGGATGGTCTCAGCGACGAGCAGATAGAAAAACTGCAGCCTATCATTATGCTGGAAGGCACGAATGAAGAGAAGTTGAACACCATCGCAGAGGTGCTGAAAGATAGTGAGACTGGTCTGAAGGGTGTAGAGGAGACGAAGTATATTCTCGGCTTCCTGACATCACTCACCAACGAGATTCAGCTCGACCTGACTCTGGCTCGCGGCTTGAGTTATTATACCGGTGCAATCTTCGAAGTGAAGGCCCTTGATACACCAATGGGCAGTATCTCTGGTGGTGGCCGTTATGACAACCTCACGGGTATCTTCGGCATGCCTGGCCTCTCTGGCGTAGGTATCTCCTTTGGCGTAGATCGTATCTACGACGTGCTGAATGCCCTCGACCTCTATCCCAAGGATTCGCTCAACACCACCCAGGTGCTCTTCATCAACTTCGGTGAGAAAGAGACGGCCTACTGTCTGCCCATCATCGCCAAAGTGCGTCAGGCTGGTATTCGTGCCGAGATCTATCCTGATGGCGCGAAGATGAAGAAGCAGATGTCGTATGCCAATGCCAAGCAGATTCCTTACGTTGTACTGGCAGGTGATAATGAGATTGCCGCTGGCAAGGTGACGCTGAAGGACATGACTACGGGCGAGCAGACCCTTGTTTCGGCAGAGGAATTGATTGCTGCCATTGGATAAAGAATGTTGTCTCGTCGTAATAACGTCATAGCGAAATGATGTTATCGCGTCATGATGACAAAATTTATTAGACGTTGTATAAATAGTTAAACAAATCCCGCAAATTATTTGCAGGATTTGTTTTTTATATGTATCTTTGCCAATGAACAATTTTTTATTAACTAAACAATAACTAAGAACGACTATGAAGAAAAAATTTATCTGCGCCGTTTGTGGATATATCTACGAAGGTGAGAATCCCCCCGAAAAGTGCCCCATTTGTAAGGCTCCTGCCTCAAAGTTCTCTGAACTGAAGGAACAAGTTGGCGACGTAACCTACGCTACAGTTCACCGTTTAGGTGACGGTAAGATTGAGGGCGTTCCCGAAGACATGATTCAAGAGTTGCGCAACAACTATAATGCTGAGTGCAGTGAGGTAGGTATGTACATTGCTATGGCTCGTCAGGCCGACCGCGAGGGCTATCCTGAGATTGCTGAGGCATTCAACCGCTATGCGCTGGAGGAGGCTAAGCATGCCGCTCAGTTCGCAGAACTGTTGGGTGAGGTTGTTTTCGATACCAAGACCAATCTGGAGAAGCGTGCTGCTGCCGAAGAGGGTGCTTGTGCTGATAAGTTCGAACTGGCCAAGCAAGCTAAGGCTATGGGCTTCGATGCTATTCACGACATGGTTCACGAGGCTGCAAAGGACGAGGCCCGTCATGGTGCAGGTTTTGCAGGCTTGCTGAAGAGGTACTTTAAGTAATAGAGGGGCAAGGAGCAAGGGGCAAGAAGGTAGATTTAGTCCCTGCCCGTACCTTATAAATATGACTGATTAAATAATAAAATCGCAAAAAGTCCGTTTTATCAGTATATGATAAGACGGACTCTTTTTTTATTCTCCATACTACTGGCTTTCGTGGCCTGTTCAGATGATGACTCGTTTACCACGAGTCCACATGCTTTGTTGACTTTCTCCAGGGACTCCGTGAAGATGGATACCATCTTCTCGAATGTTGGTTCTAGGACCTACGACTTTTGGGTATATAATTACTCTTCCGACGGTTTGCGCTTGAAGAGCGTACGCCTGAAGCAGGGCAACCAGACGGGTTTCCGTGTCAATGTTGATGGCTTCTATCTGGACAATACCTATGGCTCGGTGATTACCGACCTTGAAATCCGGAAGAACGATAGTATCCGTGTGTTTGTGGAGTTGACACCGTCGGAGAAGGATGAGATGGAACCACGACTCATCGAGGATCAACTGGTGTTTAAGTTGGAGAGTGGGGTGGAGCAGATCGTTCCGTTGCAGGCCTACGCCTGGGATGCGCTACAGTTGCATGATATAGTCATCTCTTCCGATAGTCTTATTGAGAGTCAACGTCCTATCGTTATCTATGGCGGCATCCAAGTGGATAGCGCCGCAACGCTCACTATTAAGAACACGACGCTCTATTTCCATGAAGGCAAGGGTATCGATGTCTATGGCCGTCTCCTGACGAATGGCGTGGTGTTGCGTGGTGACCGCTTGGACCATATGTTCGACTATCTGCCTTACGACCGTATTAGTGGACAGTGGGGCACGCAAGGAGGCATCCTGTTCCATCAGTCGTCCACGGGCAATGTATTGAAAGATACTGAGATACGCAATGCAGGTAAGTTTGGCATTCGTTGTGATTCGGCTGCCTTCGATGCTAATATCCTCCGACTTGATATGGAGCGTTGCATCATTCATAATTGTAAGGGTATTGGCCTTGTAGCGTTCAATTCAAATATCCGTCTTCACGACTGTCAGTTCTCTAATACCCAAGGCGATTGCGTGAGTATCATAGGAGGTTTTGCGGATATGAAGCATTGTACCCTAGCACAGTTCTATCCCTTTACCGGTGGTCGTGGTGCGGCATTGCGATTCAGTAACCTGATGCCCCTCTATGGACTAGTGTGTGACAGTAGTATCGTGACGGGCTATGATGAAGATGTGGTGATGGGGATGGCTCCCGACACCCTGAACGCCTTTGACTATCGCTTCTCGGCATCGTTGTTACGCACGCCGAAGGTAGAGACGGAAGATAGTCTGCGTTTTGTGAATATGATATGGGAGACCCCAAAAGACTCTATCCAAGGAAAGCTGCACTTCAAACTCGTTGACGAGAAGAATTTGAAGTACGACTTTCATCTTGACTCCCTTTCCACGGCACAGGGATTGGGGTGCTATTACTAAGCCCACCCAGGGGCATGCTCAGCCAGATTAGAACTCTGTAAACGACAGAGGCATGAGATGCTTGATGCCATCCATGACATATACCTTGTTTTTGCCATAGAGTAGGATGCGCAGTGGTTTGCTGAAGCGCGTCTCTGTCTCGATAATCACCTGTCGGCAAGTGCCGCAGGGACTCACCGGCTCGCTGGTCAGTTCACCGTTGGGCTGACGCGCGGCAATAGCCAGGGCTACGGGAGCCACATCAGGATATTTTGCTCCGGCGGCAAATATGGCAGAACGCTCTGCGCAGATGCCTGCAGGGAAGGCGGCATTCTCCTGGTTACAGCCAGCCAGCACCTCTCCGTTTTCCAGTTGCAAGGCAGCACCCACATGAAAATGCGAGTATTTGGCATAACTGTTGTTGGTTGACTCAATGGCTTTCGACAGCAGGAATTGGTCATCGTTTGACAACTCCTCCATCTGGCATTCCATGATGATTGGCTTCAGATTCAGTTCTTTCATATCATTCGTTTTCTTGTGCTCCGCAGGTGCTCTGGCGAGCATCACTCGGAGTTTTTTCTATAGCTTTTCTTTCAGGTATTGTCCAGTGATACTCTCTTGGCATTGAGCCACCTCTTCCGGTGTGCCACATACCACCAGGTTGCCACCCTTGTCGCCACCGTCAGGACCTAAGTCAATGATGTGGTCGGCCAGTTTGATGACATCCATGTTGTGCTCGATGATCACGATGGTGTGACCTCTTGAGATGAGGGCGTCCATCGATGCCATCAGGCATTTGATGTCGTGAAAATGTAATCCCGTGGTGGGCTCGTCGAAGATAAAGAGAGTAGGCTCCTGCTTCTCCTGCCCAATGAAATAGGCCAACTTTACGCGCTGGTTCTCACCGCCAGACAAGGTGCTCGAACTTTGCCCTAGTTTGATGTAGCCCAGTCCCACGTCCTCCAATGGCTTCAGGCGGTTCACGATGGTCTTTTGCTTGTGCGTGCTGAAGAACTCAATGGCCTCTGTGATGGTCATATTCAACACGTCGTCGATATTCTTTCCCTCGTACTTCACGTCCAGGACGTCGTGTTTGAAACGCTTGCCATGACATGACTCACATTCCAGCACGAGGTCTGCCATAAACTGCATCTCCACCGTGATGGTACCCACGCCCTTGCACTCATCGCATCGTCCGCCGTCGGCGTTGAACGAGAAATACTGCGGTGTGAAACCCATCTGCTGAGCCAAGGGCTGGTCGGCATACAGGTCGCGAATGGCATCCCATGCCTTCACATAGGTGGCAGGGTTCGAGCGTGTTGACTTGCCAATGGGGTTCTGGTCCACAAACTCGATGCGCTTGATGGCATCCAGATCGCCCGTCAGTCCGCTATATTCGCCAGGCGCATCACACACATCACCCAAATGCCGCTTGATGGCAGGGTAGAGGATGCCTTTGATGAGGCTCGACTTGCCCGAGCCCGACACGCCAGTCACCACGGTGAGTACGTTCAGTGGAATCTCCACGTCGATGCCTCGCAGGTTGTTCATGCGAGCCCCTTTGATGTCGATGTGGCGGTTCCAAGGACGGCGGCTCTGGGGCACAGGAATTGTTTCTTCGCCCGAGAGATAGGCGAGGGTGTAGCTTTTGTGGATAGAAGGACTAGATAAACTAGAGGAACTGGATAAACTAGATTCACTAGATTTCCTAGGACTTCTAGAATCACCAGAACTTCTAGAATCACTAGATTCCCCAGAAGGCTCTCCCGCAAACACAATCTCGCCACCCAGTCGACCAGCATCAGGACCGACGTCAATCAGATAGTCGGCCGCCCTGATAATCTCCTCGTCGTGCTCTACCACGACAACGGTGTTGCCTAGTGCCTGCAGCTCTTTCAGCACCTTGATGAGACGGTCGGTGTCACGCGAGTGCAAGCCGATGCTAGGCTCGTCGAGGATATACAGCGAGCCCACCAGACTACTGCCCAGCGAGGTGCAGAGGTTGATACGCTGACTCTCACCGCCCGACAGCGAGTTCGACAGACGGTTCAGGGTGAGATAACCCAGTCCCACATCCAATAGGAACTGTAGGCGCGACGTGATCTCCGTGAGTAATCTACGTCCAATCTCGGCATCGTGCTCTGTGAGTTCTAGTCGTTGGAACCACTCCTGCAGTCTGACGACCGGCATCTGTACCAGGTCGGTGATGCTTCGTCCGTCGATCTTGACATACTCCGCTTCGGGCTTCAATCGCGTGCCATGACAGGTGGGGCACACCGTCTTGCCGCGATAGCGTGCCAGCATCACACGGTATTGAATCTTGTATTGATTGTCCTTCACCATCTGGAAGAACGCATCGATACAAGGTTTTTCCTTGTCTTTCTTGTCAGAAGGTAGTCCGTGCCATAGCCAGTCTTTCTGTTGCTGTGTTAGACTGTGATAAGGCTCGAAAATTGGGAAGTCGTCTTTCGCTGCATGCTGGATGAACCAGTTTTTCCATTCGCCCATCTTCTCGCCACGCCAGCACACCACACAGCCGTCATAGACCGAGAGGTTGGTGTCGGGGATGACCAGATGTTCGTCGATGCCGATAATCTGTCCGAAGCCCTGACACTCAGGGCAGGCGCCTGCCGGCGAGTTGAACGAAAACAGTTGGTCGGTAGGCTCCTCAAATGTGATGCCGTCGGCCTCGAAACGAGTCGAGAAGTCATACGACAGTCCTGCGGGTAACATCATCAGACGCATCTCGCCATGACCCTCGTAGAAAGCTGTCTCGGCCGAGTCAATGAGTCGGTCGATGGTTTCCTTGTTGCTCGATGCCGACAGGCGGTCGATGACGATATAGATGTCTGAGGCTTCAGTGCCACTCTCCAGGAAATCATCAATACGCTGCACGTCGCCATTGACGAAGATGCGACTGTAGCCCTGCATGATATATGCCTTAAGCTGTTGTTCCGTGGTGCGTCCCTCGGTTTGGATGAGGGGTGACATGATCAGAAACTTCGTGCCTTCGCCAAACTCCAGCATCTTCTTCATCACGTCCTCGGTGGAGTGACGTTTCACCTCTTCCCCGCTGATGGGCGAGAAGGTGTGGCCGATGCGGGCAAAGAGCAGTCGCAGGTACTCATAGATCTCCGTTGATGTGCCCACGGTGCTTCGTGGGTTGCGAGCGATGACTTTCTGTTCGATGGCGATGGCAGGCGGTATGCCTTTGATGAAGTCGCATTCCGGTTTGTTCATGCGCCCCAGAAACTGGCGGGCATAGCTCGACAGACTCTCCACATAGCGGCGCTGACCTTCAGCATAAAGCGTATCAAACGCCAGCGACGATTTGCCGCTGCCCGACACGCCCGCAATCACTACGAACTTATTTCTTGGGATGCGCACGTCAACATTCTTGAGGTTGTTGACGCGCGCCCCTTTTATCTCGATATTCTTTTGACTCACCTTATATATATTAGTGCGCTTCAGTGGTATGACTTAGATGCGCTTCAGTACGAGGAGCAGGTGATCCCATACCATCTGTACGGTGGGGATATACAGACGCTCGTCGGGCGTATGCACATCGCGCAGGGTGGGACCAAACGAAATCATGTCGATATTCGGATAGCGCTCTGAGAATAGACCGCACTCCAGACCAGCGTGGATGCCACGCACCACGGGCTCCTTGCCAAACAGTTCCTTGTAGGTCTCTACGACGGTGTCGCGCAACTTACTCTCGGCTCTCATCTTCCAAGCGGGATAGCCGTCGCTGCTGTGAGCCTCGGCACCAGCCAACTGGAAGGTGGCCACGATGGTGGCACACATATTGTCGAGGTTTGACATCACGTTAGAACGCTGAGAAGAAAGGATAGTAATCTCGGTCTCAGATGAGTGAATGGCAGCGATATTGCTTGACGTCTCCACCATGCCGTTCAACTCGGGATCCTGACAGATGGCGTAGATGCCATTGTCTACGGCCTGCAGCGCCCACACGAAGTTGCGAGCCACCTGGTCCTCGATCACGGGCTGGGCATCGGCACTCTCCATGCTCCACACCATCTGGGTGTCGGTCACATGGAACTCGTCCTCCACCTGAGCAGAGAAGACGTTCCAGTCGGCCTTCACGTTCTCCTTGACAGCGTTGGGCACGGCAATCACGAACATACCATCGCGAGGAATGGCGTTATGCAGTTTGCCAGAGTGGAACTCGGCCAGACGCACGCCCTCATAGCGGTTCATGGTCTGGAATAGGAAACGACCCAACAACTTGATAGCGTTGGCACGCTTCTTGTTGATGTCGTCGCCAGAGTGTCCGCCCGTCAGGCCCTTCAGCTGTGCACGCAGGAAGAACGAACCGGCTGCAGCCTCTTCACGCTTGAAGGTAAACTTGGCCTGGGTGTTGCGGCCGCCGGCACAGCTCACGAACATCTCGCCTTCGTCCTCCGAGTCCAGGTTGATCAGGTAATCGCCTGTCATGAAACCAGCCTTCATGCCCTCGGCACCGCTCAGTCCTGTCTCCTCGTCGCGTGTAAAGACACACTCCAATGGACCGTGCTCGATGTCCGTAGCCTCGAGGATGGCCAGCTCGATGGCACAGCCGATGCCGTCGTCTGCACCCAGTGTGGTGCCCTTGGCCTTCAGCCAGTCGCCGTCGATATAGGTCTGGATGGCATCCTTGTCGAAGTCGAAGTCCACATCCACCAGTTTGTCACACACCATATCCATGTGGCTCTGCAGAATCACGGTCTTGCGGTTTTCATATCCTTTGGTGGCAGGCTTGCGAATCAGCACGTTGCCAGTTTCGTCGACTTTGGTCTCAAGGTTGTGGCTCTCACCCCAGTTCTTGAGGTATTCAATCATCTTCTCTTCGCGTTTCGAGGGACGTGGAATTTCGTTAATCTTTGCAAATTGCTCGAATACCGAAGCAGGTTTTAAATCACTTTTATTCATTTTTAATGCTTTATTGTATATTGTTTAATTTTTAATTATTACCTTTGCACCCGCAAAAGTACAAAAAATGAGTGAAATAATTGCTATCTGCACGTTAATAATTGCTATATCGATGGCATTTTTGTGCATTAAACTGTTTTTCCTGAAAGATGGACGCTTCTCCTCTCAGCACATACATGACTCGAAGGCGATGCGTTCACGCGGCATTCACTGCGTGATGGACCAAGACCGTGAGCAGCGTAGGGCTCGTCGTTGGGCAGTACAAGAACATTCAAAATAAACAAGAAATAGAAATGAAAAAGAACATCTTCCGTGCATACGCACTTCTGGCTGTAGCCGTCGTCTTTAGTTCATGTAACAACTCTGCTCCCAAGATGGACGAGGAGCCCGTCGCAGAGGTGGCAGCAGCGTCTGCTGATGGCATGCGCATTGCCTATATCGAGATTGATTCTCTGACCTCACAGTATGAGTTTGCCAAGCAGAAGTCTCTCGAATTGGAGAAGAAGAGCACAAACGCCCGCAACACCATCCAGGCCAAGAGTCAGCAGCTTGACAAGAAGGCAGCTGCCTTCCAGCAGAAGTTGCAGAGCAATGGCTTTACCAGTCGTGAGCAGGCTGAAGCTGAGCAGGCCTCTCTTCAGCGTGAGCAGCAGAATATCCTGGCCCTTCAGCAGCGTCTGGAGAACGAGCTGGCCAGCGAGCAGCAGAAGTTCCTGCAGGCTTTCCAGGACAGTCTCGACAACTTCCTCGCCGACTACAACAAGGCCAAGAAGTACGACATGATTGTCAACAAGGCTGCTGTGCTGTATGCCGACAAGCGTTTCGACATCACCGACGAGGTGGTGAACGGCATGAACAAGCGCTATAAGAAGGGCGCCAAGAGCAGCGATGCCGACAAGGAAAAATAAACACGCGTTGCTCAGGCAGCGAAACGTATCATTTTAAGTTCCTCAACTGATGACACCGATTATTGTCATACTCCTGTTGTTCAGCTACTTACTGATTGCTACGACCCATCTCACTGGTGTCAATAAAGCAGCAATCAGCATCTTCTTGGCTGCCATCGGGTGGGTGGTCTACATCAGTTGGGGAACTGACTATATCATGGATCTGCATTCTGTGGCCTATTCAGAGTATCTGGGCGAGAATGCATCCACCAGCGACATGGTCAAGAACTTCATCTATGACAATGTGTTCTTGAACTATGTGGGCAAGGCCGCCGCTATTGTCATGTATCTGTTGGCCACGATGTCTATCATCGAGATTCTCAATACCAATGGATGCTTCGACTTCATCAACCAATGGATTCGCACCCGCAATTCCAATCGGTTGCTGTGGACTATCACCTTGGCTACCTTTGTCCTTTCCGCCAATATTGACAACCTCACCACCACCATCGTCATGCTGATCATGATGCACAGCATTGTCAGGAGTCGCGCCCAGCGCATGCTCATTGGCTCTGCCGTGGTCTTGGCCGCCGTCTGTGGTGGTTGCTTCACGGTGATTGGCGACCCCACAGGTCTTCTGCTTTGGGGCAACGAGGCCGTCACCGCCACCGACTTCTCGTCCTATCTGGCACTGCCCGCCCTGGTGGCGTGGATTGTTCCCACGCTGCTCATCGGTCGTCAGTTGCCCAGCCGCCTGGATGTCGATTGGGGTACAGCTCCTTTCCGTGGCGATGACACCCGTCTGAACCGTTGGCAGCGCATGCTGATGCTCATTGTGGGCTTGGGCGGTTTGTGGTTCATTCCTACCTTCCTCAGCATTACTCGTCTGCCGGCTTTCCTGGGTGCTCTTGTTGTCTTGTCGCTCCTTTGGGTTGTCAACGAGGCTTTCAATCGCAAGTTCATGGATGCCGACCAGATGTCGCAGCGCCGCATTCCCCGTGTCATCCAGTACGAAGCCATCCAGCAGGTTCTTTTTGTGATGGGCATCATGCTGGGCTTGGGTGTCGTTGCCGAGACGGGTGTGTTCACCGATGTGGCCGACTGGATGGACGCCACCATTGGTGATATCTGGCTCATTGGCATCATCTCGGGCATCTTCAGCAGTCTGGTTGACTCGTTCACCATTGCTGCCTCAGGCATTTCTCTCTATGACATCTGGAGTGCGGGCGACTATGCCCAGAATGGTCTCTACTGGAAGGTCATTGCCTATTGCACCGCCGTGGGTGGCTGTCTGCTGTCTGTGGGCAGTGTGTGTGGCCTGGCTTTGATGAAGATGGAGCACATCCACTTCGGGTGGTATTTCAAGAATGTGTCGTTCAA
>Ga0265299_10001183_pt1 | contig 30847 bp, 20 predicted proteins | sample AusTroGonzalo_MG_4_FD_193485 | JGI IMG/M metagenome (GOLD analysis project Ga0265299, IMG submission 193485) | Bovine rumen microbial communities from tropical cattle in Woodstock, Queensland, Australia - Gonzalo_02 | ecosystem: Host-associated > Mammals > Digestive system > Stomach > Rumen ... | reverse complement strand
CGTCTCCAAACGGAGGATATTGATCGTGCTAAGGATTTCGCCAGAATGGGAAGCCGCAATCGCCCAGCCGCGCCGCGAGGCGCATCTGGACGGCAGTGCATCGAATGTTCCCGTTCTGCCCTGGCTGACGCCGAGCCTGCATCCGGAGCTGCGCTCGCTCATCGAGCGGCTGGGCTCGCACCGGCGCCTTTGCGCGGGCGAGAGCATCTTCCCGTCCGGCAGTCCCGTGCGCGAACTCGTCATGGTGCGCCGCGGCGTGACGGGCCGAAGCGTCGGAGACCCCGACGGCCAGCCCTCCCAGGCGATCGCCATCTCGACCCCCGGCCACATCGCATCCGGAAACCTCAACTTCTTCACGCAGCGTCCCGCTTTCGGCCGCTATTTCGCGCTCACGCCCTGCGAAATCGTGAGCTGCCCCAGCGATCTGCTGCGGCAGGTGATCACGCAGGACCTCGAGCTCATGAACATCACCGTGCGGCAGTTCGAGGCCTGCACGCTCTCTGACCGCATGGGTTTTGCCTGCATCGCGCTGCTCAGTGTCGAGATGCGCGTGAAGGTGCTCGCCTACGTCTGGGCCGTCAACTACGCCCGAGTCCTCAATCCAGGAGAGGACGACATGTGGCTTGAAATGCCTGTACCCCTGCCCCGCAACGTGCGCTGCCGGGTCGTAAGCACCAGTTCCGTCACCATGGACAAGGTCCTCAAGCAGTGGAAGGACAGCGGCGTGTGGGTGCGCGACGGCGACTGGGTCCGGCTGAAGGCGTCCCTGCTGCACGAAGTGTTCGACTGGCTCAGAAAATCGAGTGATCCGACGGTTCTGCCTTCTGCGCGCACCGTCGAAGACATCTTCAGCGCAAACTGATCCCCCTGACTTCTCCCTTGCATGCATCAAGCGCAGTCCTGCGAGACTCATGCCGCATTCTCAAAAAACAAAAATGAAATTATTCGATAAATAGTAAGGGTTAATGCTTAGTTCTTCCGCCTAATCATTTGGGTAGTTCGATCGGCTATCCAATCCTAAACTGCCCCTCAACGAACGGCCGGTGCGCCGATTCGGCAAAGTTTTTTTCACAAGGAGATCCATCATGACCCTCAATCGCCGCAACTTCCTTGGTGCTGCCGGTGCAGCCCTCGCCCTCTCGCCCCTCGCCGCCTCCGCCAAGACCCCGAAGGTTCCCGCAAAGTGGAACCGCACGGTCGACTTCCTTGTGATCGGCACAGGCTTTGCCGGCCTTGGCGCCGCCATCGAGGCGCACATGCTCGGGATCAAGAACGTGGTCGTTCTCGACAAGATGCCGTTCCCGGGCGGCAACTCCGTGATCAATGGCGGCGCCGTGGCCGCCGCGGGCACCGACATGCAAAAGAAGGCCGGCATCAAGGACAGCGCCGATCTGATGTACAGCGATATCCTGCGCGCCGGCGGCGGTCTGGCCCATCCGGATCTCGCCCGGGTCATCGCCGACAACAGCCTTGAGAACTACTACTGGCTGCGCGACAAGATCGGCGTCAAGTTCAAGGCCGTCTACCTGCACGGAGGCCACTCCGTGAAGCGCTCCCACGCCTGCCAGGAAAACTCCGGCGCCGGCTTCATCCTGCCGATGCTCGCCAAGTGCAAGGAGTTCGGCATTCCCGTCGAGACGAAGACCTATGTCGAAGAGCTGATCCAGAACGACGCCGGCCGCGTCGTGGGCGTCAAGGTCCGCAAGGGCTACCGCTTCGGCAAGCCCGATTCTGGCGAGGTCCAGTACATTGGCTCGAAGAAGGGCATCGTGATCGCCGCAGGCGGCTTCGCCCAGAACGTCACGATGCGCATGTCGCACGATCCGCGCCTCACCGCCGCGTTCGGTTCAACGAACCACCCCGGCGCCACGGGCGACCTCATCCAGCAGGCCCAGTTCCTCGGCGCCAACACGATCCAGATGGACTGGATCCAGCTCGGTCCCTGGACGAGCCCTGACGAACAGGGCTTCGGCCTCGCTCCGCTCTTTGTCGAGCCGCTCGTGGGCTACGCTCCGATGATTGATCCGGCCACGGCCAAGCGTTTTGTCAAGGAAACCGGCAACCGAAAGGTCCGCGCCGATGCCATCGTCGCCATCGGACATCCCGTCATCATGTTCGCCAATGAAAAGAGCGTCATGGACCAGGTCGTCGGCAAGAACATGACTCCCGAGCAGTTCAAGCGCGCCTGCGAAGCCAACGTGATCCGCAAGTTCAGCACCTTGAAGGACATCGCCGCCTTCTACAACGTCGACTACCAGGCTCTCATGGCTGAGAACGACAAGTTCAACGGGTTCATGAAGGCCAAGAAGGATCCCGAATACGGCTGCATGTTCTTTGACGACTCCCTGCCCAACGTCGAGGGCAAGGGCCCGTTCTACGTCGTTCGCCTGTGGCCGCGCGTCCACCACTGCATGGGAGGCCTCGAGATCAACAACAAGGCCCAGGTGCTTGATGCCCGCCACAACCCGATCAGCGGCCTGTACGCCGCCGGTGAGTCCACGGGCGGCGTGCATGGCGCCGTGCGCCTGGGTACGGTCGCCGTCGCCGACTGCATCATCATGGGCCGCACCGCCGCCCGAACGGCTGCCGCCGAGAAGTAATCGGCGCAAAGCCCCGGCCTCAGTGCCCTGCACTGAGGCCGAGGGACGGCTGCACAAAAACAACCACCAGAGAATTCAGCCCTCAGGCTGCCGGTCGACGCCTGCGGTCTGGGGGCTTTTTTTCACGCTAAAACACCAAAGGACAACACTCATGCGAGTTTCTCAGACCATCTGCGCCGCTGCGGCAGCCCTTGCCGCCGGCGCCTGCGCCGCAGCCGACGTGACGGTATACGGCATTGTCGACACGTATGTGGCCGTCTACAACAACGGCGACAAGACCAGTGTTTTCGAGGGATCCGGCGGCAAGGCAGGCTCCCGTTACGGCTTCAGGGGGACGGAGGACCTGGGAGGCGGCACGAGCGTCTTCTTCCAGCTGGAAAACGGCTTCCTCTCTGACAGCGGCACGAACACCGGCGGCAGCGCCACCAGCTGGGCGTTCCAGCGTCTGGCACTTGTCGGTCTGAAAAACGAGCAGTACGGCACGCTCTCCGCCGGCCGCCAGTACTCGCTCAACTTCACCCAGATCGCTCAGTTCGATCCCTTCGGCGTCACGCTCGGATCGGTCATCGGCAACTACATGGCGCCCGTGAGCTTTGCCTACAAACCCGGCATCGCCGGCATGGCCGGCGCCGACAACTTCATCCGCCGCGACAATTCCATTCAATACTCGACGCCCAGCCTCTCGGGCCTGACGCTCACTTTCCAGGCCTCGTTCGGCGAGCAGACGGCAAGCGACGGCCGCCAGTCAAACACGCTCGGCAACTCCTACGCCGTGCAGGGCGTCTACCGCAACGGCCCGTTTGCAGCAGGCCTCACGGTGTCCATGCAGAACATGTCGGTTCTGTACAGCCAGTATGCAAAGCGCACGAACAATGTGACCGCCAATGCGGGCGCAAGCTACGACTTCGGTATCACGAAGCTCTATGCCAACCTGATCTACAAGCACGGCGACGGGAACCGCACCTTCAAGGATGACGCGACTCCCTACAACCCGAATCTCTACATCTACGCACTGCAGAGCAAAACGCCGCTCTGGGGCGGCAGCCTCAACCTCGGCGCCGCGTACCTGAAGAACGACTCGGCGTCCGAATCCGATTCCTGGAACGTGCAGGCCCGCTACGACTATCCGCTCAGCCGCCGCACCACCGTCTACTGCGGCGCGGGTTACCTCGCCAACGAGGATCGCGTGCGCTATGACATCGGCCCGGGAGGCGGCGGCACGGCGAGCCCCTCGACCGCCTCAGGCGGGGACAACGTCTGGATGGGGTATGTCGGCCTGAACGTCACGTTCTGACGAAACGCCAGCCTATCTGTTTTTCGCGCGCACCGGCCCCCTCTCTCCAATCCGCGCCGGTGCGCGAAACTCCTCAAGGCGCCCGCCCTGCCGCGGCGCCTTCTTTTTCTACAGGGACTTTGCAGAACCGCCGGCGGTGCGAGCACCCTCCCGCAGGCATGCCCGGGCTGCGCCAGGAGATTGGTCGCGGTTTTGCTGAAGGAGCCGCGCCGGGAAAATGCGGTCAGAACGTCTTGGGATCGAGTCCGAACACCTGGCGCAGGTACGCGAGGTACGTCGGATCCTCGCACATGCCCTTGCCCGGCTCATCGGAGATCTTCGCGACCGGCTGGCCGTTGGCCTGCACCATCTTCATGACGATGTTGATGGGCTCGGGTCCCAGGTCATTCATGAGGTTCGTTCCGATGCCGTAGGCAGTGCGGATCCTGTGATTGAAACGCCGGTAGAGCTCGAGCGCCCTCGGCATGTTGAGGCCGTCCGAAAACACCAGCGTCTTGCTGCGCGGGTCGCACTTGTTGGCCGCGTAGTGCTTGATCAGCCTCTCGCCCCAGGCGAAGGGATCGCCCGAGTCATGCCTTGCCCCGTCAAAGAGTTTGCAGAAGTACATGTCGAAGTCCTTGAGGAAGGGCTCGATGCCGTACACGTCCGAGAGTGCGATTCCGAGGTCGCCGCGGTATTCCTTGGCCCACATCTCAAAGCCGAAGGTCTGGCTGTCGCGCAACCGGGGGCCCAGCGCCTGGCAGGCCTGCAGATACTCATGGGCCATCGTTCCGATGGCAGCAACCCTGTAGCGGCGAGCGAGATCACAGTTGCTCGTGCCGGTGAAGATATTCGGCGAGAGCCGCTGCATGAGCACCTGCATCACCCGCTCCTGCCACTTGGCCGAGAAGCGTCGCCGCGTGCCGAAGTCGCTCAGGCGGAAGTTGCCGTTGTCGGGTTCATTGAGGATGAGTTCGATCTTGGCGTTGAGCCTTCGAAGGCCCTCCTCGTAATCGGGCTCGGGAACCGCATGGCGGAAGTACACCTCGTTCACGATCGCAAGAACCGGAATCTCAAAAAGGATCGTGTGCAGCCAGGGTCCCTCGACCGTGATGTCAAGGCCGCACGGCTGGGAGGCGTCGCGCGTCACCCGGACATACTTCTCCTTGAGGTGAAACAGACTCAGAAACTCAACGAAATCCGGCTTGATGAAACGCAGCGAGTTCAGATACGCGAGCTCCTCTTCGCGGAACCTGAGCGTACACAGATGCGCGATCTCCTCGCGGATCTCGTCTGCATGGCAGCCGAGATCAACGCCCGGAGTGCGGCACTTGAACCGATACTTGACTTCTGCCCCGGGAAACTGATGGAGCACGCACTGCATCATCGTGAACTTGTAGAGGTCAGTGTCCAGCAGCGACTCGATGATCATTTCCTGCTCCTTGCGAAATCAGTGTCCCGACGACCGCTTCAGGCGATCGTGATGACCGGCGCCAGCTGCTCGCGGGCGATGCGGTAGAGCTGGGTCTTCCTGAGCGTCTCAAGATCCAGAGCCGGACCCTTCGGAGCGAGTCTCAGGGCACGCTCGCGGAACTCGGTCGTGGGCTCCCACTTGAGGCTGGCCAGAAGCTTGTCGACCTCTTCGGGCGCGTTGCACACGATGACGGCGTCGCACCCTGCGGCAAGGGCCTTGCTCGCCCGCTCGACGATGTCGCCCTGGCCCTTTGCGCCGCCCATCGAGAGATCGTCCGAGAAGACAAAGCCCGTGAAGTTGAGCTCCTTTCTCAGAACCTCCTGCAAAATCGTCTTCGAGAACGAGGCGGGATTCACGGGATCCAGGCCCGGATACATCACATGCGCCGTCATGACGGATGCAAGGCCGGCGCCCATCCACGTGTAGGGCTTGGCGTCTCCGCGCAGGATTCTGTTGGCTTCGCGATCATCCACGGGAAGCCCCTTGTGGCTGTCGACGGCAACGTAGCCGTGGCCGGGGAAATGCTTGCCGCAGTTGGCCATGCCGGCGATCAGCATGCCCTGGCTGAAGGCTCTTGCAAGGCGCGTCACGACGCGCGGATCAAGCGCAAAGCTTCTTGAGCCGATGATCTCGCTGTTGCCCCAGTCAAGATCGACAACCGGCGCGAACGTCAGATCGACGCCGCAGGCGCGAAGCTCGGCAGCGAGCACGAAGCCCGCGGCGGTCACCGAGCGGGCCGCGGCCTCCGGATCGTCCTTCCACTGCACGCCGTAGTCGCGCATGGCGGGGATTTCCGTGAATCCCTCGCGGAACCGCTGCACGCGGCCGCCCTCCTGATCAACGCTGATCAGCAGACCGGGCTTGACGGCATGAATGCTCTTGCAGAGCTCGGCGAGCTGAGCGGGATTTTCATAATTTCTCGTGAACAGGATCACCATTCCGACGAGCGGATGGGAGATCCGCTTCGCATCCTCCTCGGTGAGCACTGTTCCGGCAATATCGCAAACGACTGGTCCAAGCATTGTCTGTCCTCTGTCTCATGAAACTCGTGGAAAGGCCCGGCGGCGGGATGTGCGCCCGGCTTTTTTCTGCCACTGCATTCTAGCCTCTGCAGGGCGAAAGATAGGGCTTGCGGGAACGCTGATTGATCCGCGCGCGAACGCACTCCCGGCGGAGGGAAAAAAAAGCCGGCGAATGATTACGGTCTGCCCGCGCCCATGAAGTGCCAGCTGCGCACGGAGCGCCGGGTCTGGATCTCTCCCTCTGCGACATAGTGCCCGATGACAAGCCGCAGGGCGTCCCTGCATGAGAGGAGCAGATGTTCGGCGGAAAAATCCCGCGAGAGCACCGCTCGGACGACTTCCGGGGAAAAAAGCTGCACGTCATCTGCGCCGGCCGGCACGAATTCGCCGTCCCGAACGCTCCAGAGGCCCTCGATCACGCCCTCGATGCTCTGCCCCCAGCCAAGCGCGCGCAACATGTCCACTTCAAAGCAGCGGAGAGCCCGGGTGCGGGCTTCATTGTCGGTAGCGTCGCTCACGGCCGAGAGGGCCGCCGTGTATGCATCAAACACACGCGGCGCGGGATCCTCCCGCACCGTCATCCGAAGCACGAGCTCATTCAGATAGAAGCCGCAGACGAGCCCCTCGCCGCTCAACGGGGCGATGCCTCCCATCCAGCGGGCGCTCATCATCTTCTTCACTTCGCCAGCGCCCGCGACGTTCACGAGCAGTGGATTAAAGGGGTCAATGAGGCCGCGAAAGACACTTCCCGGACGCTTTGCGCCGCGAACGACGACGGCCATGCGGCCCCTTGAGCGGGTGAGGATGTCGGCGATGAGGCTCGACTCCTTCCAGGGCCAGCTCGTGAGCACAAAGGCGGGCTCATCGCGAAGACGGACGGGCTTTTCACCGGGGGCGGAAGACTGCGCGGCGAGCTCTGCGAGCACCCGCGCGCTGTCAGACCGAGTGTCCGTCTGCGGCCGGTCAGTCATAACCCAGGGTCTTCAAAGCCTTGGCGCTGTCGCTCCAGCCGCGGCGCACGCGCACCCAGACCTCAAGATAGACGCGCTTGCCGAGCATCTCGGCAATGTCGGCGCGGGCAAGGCGGGAAATCTCGCGAAGCTTCGCGCCGCCCTCGCCGATCACGATCGGCTTGTGACTTTCCCGGTCCACGATGAGCGAAGCCACGATCTCGGCCTGCTCGTCGCTCTCCTCCCACTTCTCGATCATCACGGCTACGCCATAGGGCAGCTCGTCGCCGAGCAGCCTGAACGCCTTCTCGCGAATCGTCTCGGCCGCAATGAACCGGGGCGGACGGTCTGTGTAAAGGTCGGGATCAAAGTACGGAACCGACTCGGGAAGAAGCTTCTTGATCTCGCCGGTAAGGTCGGAGAGCTGCCTGCCCTTTTCCGCGCTCACGGGGACGATCGCGGCAAAGGGGAACTTCGACATCGACTCGGCCATGAGAGGCAGCAGCCGGCTCTTGTCCTTCAACTGATCAATCTTGTTCAAGGCAAGGATGACGTTGCCCGCATCGCGGCTGAGCAGCCGCAGCACCTTCTCGTCATCGGCCTTCCAGCCCGCAGCATCAATGACGAACACCACGGCGTCGACCTCGGCAAGCGTCGACTTCACCGTGCGGTTCATGCGCGAGAGCAGCGCCGAGCTGTGCTTGGTCTGAAACCCCGGAGTGTCCATGAAGATCAGCTGGGCGTCCTCGTAGGTCACGACGCCAAGAACTCTATCGCGCGTCGTTTGAGGCTTTTTAGATGTAATTGACACCTTTTCGCCGACGATGGCATTAATTAACGTGCTTTTACCGACATTTGGGCGTCCGACAACAGCGACGTACCCGCAACGAAATCCCTCTTTAAATTCCTGCATCGCCCTCTCCTTATCGGGTCATGGCCTTGAGCCGAGCAAGCGCCCTGCCGGCGGCAATCTGCTCGGCCGCACGTCGGCTCTTGCCGTCGCCGAACTCGAGAATGTCGAACTTGGGGATGCTGCACGAGCAGCGGAAGTCCTGATCATGCGCGGCGCCGCTCACCCGGGTCACCGAGTACTTCGGCAGCGACAGGTGCTGGCCCTGCAGGTACTCCTGCAGAAGCGTCTTGTCATCCTTGGAGAGCCGCTCGGGATTCATCGTCTGCGCCGAGAGAATCGGCTCGTACAGGGACAGAATCACGCGCTGGGCTTGCTCAAACCCGCCGTCAAGGAAAATCGCGCCGAAAACCGCCTCGCAGGCGTCGGCCAGAATCGATGGACGGGAAGCTCCGCCCGTGCGGTACTCGCCCTGCCCCAGCCTCAGATAGGCGCCGATGTCGATCTCCGCGGCGATCTCATCCAGGGCCTTTTCGCACACGAAGTTCGCCCTGGCGCGCGAGAGCACGCCCTCGGTGAAGTGCTGATCGCGCAAAAAGAGCGCATGCCCGATGACGCAGTTGAGGACCGAGTCGCCGAGGAACTCAAGCCGCTCGTTGTGCTCGGCCGCGTAGCTGCGGTGCGTGAGCGCCCGGTTCAGGAGCGCCTTGTCCTTGAACGTGTAACCGATGCGCTCCTCAAGCTGGTACTGGTCGGCGAGTTCTCGCTTGTCCATCACTTTCATGCAAGGCCCCCTTTACTTGAAGGAGCCGATGCGGCTCGGTTCGGTCAGATTGAGCCAGATGAAGAACGCGCGCCCCACCAGATACTTGTCCGGCACGACGCCCCAGTAGCGGCTGTCCTCGCTGTTGTCGCGGTTGTCGCCCAGCATGAAGTAGTTGCCGGCAGGCACCTTGCACGTAAAGCCCTCGAACGTGTACTTGCAGAATTCGGTGCCGCGCGGATACGGCAGGCCGCGCATGCTCTCCTCGAGCCTGCCGTCCTTGACGATCTTGTGCACCTTCTCGCCCAGCTTCTCGTCAAAGGAGCTGAGCGTCACCATGGTGTCGGGATCGACCCAGTCGCCGGTCGGCGTCTGAGGCTGCTCGACGCCATTCACGAAGAGCCGCTTGTTGACGTACTTGACCTCGTCTCCCGGCAGCCCCACGACGCGCTTGATGTAGTCGACGGACGGATCCATCGGATAGCGGAACACGACAACGTCGCCGCGCTGGGGAGAGCCGATCGGGATGATCTTCGTGCCGATCACCGGCAGCCGCACGCCGTAGTCGTACTTGTTCACGAGAATGAAGTCGCCGATGTGCAGCGTGGGCAGCATGGAGCCCGAGGGAATGCGGAACGGCTCGAAAAGGAACGAGCGCAGCACGAACACGAAGAGAAACACCGGAAAGAGCCCTGCGGTGTAGTCGATCCACCAGGGCTCGCGCATCTCATTGGCGTAAAGCGCATTCCTCTCGTCGATCACGACTTTCTCGCCGCGGTCGATCGCCTCGCGGTTGTCGCTCTCAAAGCGTCTTGCGAGCGCCATCGCCCGGGCCTTGCGCGCCTTTTTCCACTTGAAGGTGTCGAACACCCACATCACGCCCGTGAAGAGCGTGAGCAACAGCAGGATCAATGCAAAGTTCATCTTTATCTCTCTTCACTCCGGGGTCTTCCGACCAGCCCGGGTGCACTAAAAATCAGTTTCGAAGGAGCGCTCTACCGAAGCTCCGGCCTCTCATTACTAATTGTTTTTGTCATCCACCTGCAGGATGGCGAGGAACGCCTCCTGGGGAATCTCCACGCTGCCCACCTGCTTCATGCGCTTCTTGCCAGCCTTCTGCTTTTCAAGGAGCTTCTTCTTGCGGGTGATGTCGCCGCCGTAGCACTTGGCAAGCACGTTCTTGCGCAGCGCCTTGACGTTCTCTCGGGCGATGATGTTGCCGCCGATCGCCGCCTGAATGGCGACGTCGTACATCTGGCGCGGAATAAGGCTGCGAAGCCGCACCACGATGTCCCGGCCGCGCGTCTTGGCGTTGCTGCGGTGGATGATCGAGGAGAGCGCGTCCACGCGGTCGCCGTTGATCAGCATGTCGACCTTGACGACGTCCGAGGCGCGATACTCGAGGAACTCGTAATCCATCGAGGCGTAGCCTCGGGTGATGGACTTCATACGGTCGAAGAAGTCCAGAACGATCTCCGCAAGCGGCAGCTCGTACGTGAGATGCACCTGGCGGCCGTGGTAGGCGAGATTGGTCTGGATGCCGCGCTTTTCCTGGCAAAGCTTCATCACCGGGCCGACGAATTCGTTCGGCACGAAGATCGTGACGCGGTCGATCGGCTCGCGGATCTCGGCGATCTTGTCCACGGGCGGCAGCTTGCTCGGATTCTCGACCTGGATCAGCTCGCCGTTGGTGAGCAGCGCCTCATAGACGACGCTCGGCGCCGTGGTGATGAGATCCATGTCGTATTCACGCTCAAGTCGCTCCTGGACGATGTCCATGTGCAGCAGTCCGAGAAAGCCCGCGCGGAACCCAAAGCCGAGTGCCTGGGACACCTCGGGCTCGAACTTGAGCGAGGCGTCGTTCAGCTGCAGCTTGAGCAGCGCTTCGCGAAGCGCGTCGTACTGGTTGGACTCGACCGGATAAAGGCCGGCAAACACCTGCGGCTTGACTTCCTTGAAGCCGGGCAGTGCCTCGCTTGCAGGCTTGTATGCGCCCGTGATGGTGTCGCCCACCTTGGCGTCCTTGAGCTCCTTCATGCCGGAGATGACAAAACCCACTTCGCCGGCCGAAAGCGAGTCGCGCTGCACGGCCTTGGGCGTGAACACGCCGACCTGCTCGACAAGATGATTGGCGCCCGTTGCCATGAGCTGGATCTTGTCCTTCGGACGGATTGTGCCGTTCACGACGCGCACAAGCGCGACGATGCCGACATAGTTGTCAAACCAGCTGTCGATGATGAGTGCCTGCAGCGGCCCCTCAGGATCGCCCGAAGGCGGCGGAACGTCGCGCACGATGCGCTCGAGAATGTCGTCAATGCCCATGCCGGTCTTGGCGGAGCACTCGACGGCATCCGTGGCGTCAATGCCGATGACGTCCTCGATCTCCTCCTTGGCGGCATCCGGGTTGGCGCTCTGCAGATCCATCTTGTTGAGGACCGGAATGACGTTCACGCCAAGGTCGATGGCCGTGTAGCAGTTGGCCACGGTCTGGGCCTCGACGCCCTGTGTGGCGTCAACGACGAGAAGCGCCCCCTCACAGGCCGAAAGCGAACGGCTCACTTCGTAGGAGAAGTCGACATGCCCCGGAGTGTCGATGAGATTGAGCTTGTAGACCTTGCCGTCCTTGGCCTTGTAGCTGAGGGCCGCGGTCTGCGCCTTGATGGTGATGCCGCGCTCCTTCTCAAGATCCATCGTGTCGAGCACCTGCTCGCTCATCTCGCGCTCGGAGAGGCCTCCGCAGCGCTGGATGAGCCGGTCTGCCAGAGTCGACTTGCCGTGGTCAATGTGCGCAATGATCGAAAAATTGCGAATGTTGTCCATATCAGAAAAAAGTTTTTTCGTGACAAAGGACTCGTGCGAAAGGGCTCTTGCAAGCCAAAGGCCGCAGCCTGTCTGCGCTCTCGCACCAAGCCTTTAGAGAAATAAGATATTGTATCGGAAACCGCCTCGCAAAAATTACCTGCTGCCCATGCCGGCCTCCCAGAGTCTGCTGACGTCCGGAAAGCGGCTCGAGGCGGAGGTCGCGGAGCCATCGGCTGCTGAAAAAAAGCGGGAATCCTCCACCCCGGAAGACTCCCGCGTTTTGTTTTGCCCTTCAGTTTTTTTCCAAAGATCAAGGCACTTTGAAGTCGAACTTCGGATCGTTGCTCTTGTGGCAGGTCTTGCAGTGCACGACGCTCTGGGAGTGCTCGCGATGGCACAGCGTGCAGCGCAGCTCGCCGGCGTGGCTGTCGTGCGGATTCGGATTGAGCTTGGCGCTCTTCTTGGCGAGATCGCCATAGTTGTGGCACTTCATGCAGGACTTGGCCTTGGCCGGAGCCGAGGGCATGGCCACGCCGTGGCACTGCTCGCAGCTCACGCCGCGGGCCTGATGCTTGAACTCGGCGGCCTGGGTCGAGACGCTCAGGGCGCACAGGACAACGGCGCAGGCCGTTGCGATGGCTTTCACGTTCATGGGGCTCTCCTTGTGGTGGATGGTGGCGGCCCGGACGGCAGCAGCACCGCCGCCGTCCGGACTTTTCGGCACGAACCGGCCGATTACTTGCCGGCCTTGATGGCCTCGATCGCGTTGTCGGCAGCCAGGCGGCCGGAGGTCATGGCGAACGAGGAAGCCGAGCCCTCGCAGCGCAGGTCATAGGAGGAGTCATACAGACCGCCAATGTCCTGGCCGGTGACATACAGGTTTCCGATCACATCGCCCTGCGGGGTGAGCGCCTCGAACTTCGGGCTCACAGACACGCCGCCCAGAGTGAGGAAGAAGGCGCGGATGCCCTTGAGCGCATAGTACGGGCCCTTTTCCATGTTGAAGGTTGCCAGATGCTCGGGCTTGCGGCCGAAATCCGGATCCTTGCCTTCCTGGGCGAACTTGTTGACGCGCTTGATCGTGTTCTTGAGGTTCTCAGCCGGCACGCCGATCTGGGCAGCCAGGTCGTCAAGCGTGTTGGCCTTGAAGGCCCAGCCGCGCTGCTGGCCGACTTCAAACGTCTTGGGCAGCTCCTTGAGGGGAACGCCGGCCAAAACGATGGCGTTGAACGGAAGCAGCGCGCCCTTGTTGACGAGCTGGTCGTACTTGTCCTGGTCGATGATGTTGTACATCACGCCGCCGGCGGTGGTCATGGCGTTGTACACATCGACGAACACGCTGCCGCGGGACTCGTTGAAGAAGCGGTTGCCGTGCTGGTCAACCCAGAGCCAGGGCTGGGCCAGGGCGCAGCGGCCCTGCTTGAGGAAGTCCTCGCCCATGAACTGGTTGATCGGGGGCATGTCGGCCAGGTACGGGGCGTTGCCCGCGATGGCATGCATGCCCTTGACGCCGGCGCCGACCATCTGGGCCATCTGGATGCCGTCACCGGTGCGGCCGTCGCCGTTGCGTCCGTCGGTCACCGGACCGCGATACCACACCGGCTCGAACATGCCCAGAGCAGAGGAGTCGGGAACGTACTTGGCCAGCATGCCCTTGTTGGATTCGAAGCCGCCGGTGGCGAGGATCACCTTCTTGGCGCGCACGATCACCTTCTCGCCTTCGCCGTCGATGGCCTCGACGCCGACGACCTTGCCGTTCTCAACGATGAGCTTCTGGGCCGGAGTCTCCGTGAGGATCTTGCCGCCCTTGGCGCGGATTTCCTTGGCAAAGCGCTGGATGATGCCCGCGGCGCCGCCCTTGAACAGGTGCCAGACCATCAGGGACTCTTCCTTCGGGTACATCGTGCGGATGCCGCGCATCTCGGCGCCCTTGTCCATGACCCAGTCAACGGTCTTTCCAGACTCCTCGATCAGCACGCGCAGCACGTGCGGATCAGCGCGGTAGTGATGGAACTGCAGGGCGGCCTCGAGAACCTGGTCGGCAGTCGTGGTGATGCCGTGGGCCTTCTGCCAGCGGGTGCCGACGCCAAGGGAACCCTCGGGGAAGTTTCCGCCGCCGCCAAGAGCGGCCTCCTTCTCGAGAACGATCGGCTTGACGCCGCGGTCAACGGCATTCTGTGCGGCCGCCAGGCCAGACAGGCCGCCGCCGACGATCACGAGGTCGGTGGTCAGGTGCTGCGTGGCAAAGGCCGGCAGCGAAACGAAAGAAGAAGCGAAGGCCGTGGCGACGGCCAGAGACAGAAGCTGTCTGCGATACATGATGGATCCCCCCTCTGGTGGGTGTTGAGCGATGGGGGCATTGTGTAGTTGCCGTCTGGCGAAGTCTATGCAATACTTGCACGTGGAGCTTTGCGTTTTTTGGAAATTTCTTTTTAAACAATGAGTTATACAAGCAATATTGACATGCTGTCTCTGCGCGATCTGCGCTTCCTGCTGGAAGTCGAGCAGGCGGGGAGCATCACGCGGGGCGGCGCCTCGCTCGGGCTCTCCCCCTCCTCGTCCTCTCGCACCATGAGCCGGATCCGGGAGATTCTGCGCGATGAGTGCTTCGTGCCGGGCCAGGGCGGACTGCTCGCGACAGACAGATTCGATCGGATCCGTCCGGTGATCGAACAAATGCTCCGGTGCAGCCAGGAGCTCACGGCAAGCAGCTTTGATCCGGCGCGCACCACGCGCACCTTTCGCATCTCCACGGTCATGGCCGAGGTCGAGCACGTTCTGGGCGGCGTGGTTCCGGCCGTGCTGCGCGAAGCGCCGCACGCGCGCATCGACGTGTGCAAGAACGAGAACGAATTCGAGGCTCTGTTCACGCGCAGGGCGGACTTTTCCATCGTGACGGGCATTGAGTTGCCCGCTGACGTGCACTACATGAACCTGTATCGGCTCGACCGCGTGATCCTCCTGCGGCGGGGGCACCCGCTCACGCGGATCGGTCGTGCGCTCACTCCCGAGGACCTTATGCGCTGCGGACGCGTCTCGATCCGAACCGGACGCCTGAACTCCTGGACCGGCCCCGACCAGAGCCTGTTTCCCTCAGAGCGGTACATGCAGAACACGCGTCTTTCAACGACGCGACTGAACGTGGCATGGGAGGCCATGCGTCACACAGACCTGATTTGCATCTGCGGCTGGAGAGCGGCTGAAATCGCCATGACCCGCGGCGGTCTCACCGCAATTGCATTGCCCCGCGAAATGAACGCGACAAATCCCTGGAACATGCTCATCTGGGCTGACTTCATGCACCATGATCCGGCCTGCAAGTGGCTGCGGGGAATCTTTTCGGACTGGTCCAAACAGGAAAAGGCGCGTGTGGAGAGCCTTGCCGCCCAGGGCAAGGGGCCGCCAAGATAGAGCCGGCGGCTACTTACGGCACAGGCAGGCAAACCGCCTGGAGCGCATCAGCGCAAGACCGATCGCCGCGCTTGCGAGTGCGCACAAGCCGGCTGCCGCGTACGAGGCAAGAAAATGCTCCCGAGGCCCGGACAGGCCGATGAGCGCCGGACCCAAAAAGCCCGACACGCAGCAGGCAAAGTTGAAAAAGCTGTAGTTGCGCCCCAGTTCGCGCACGCCGAAGCGGTCGGCGGCAAAGCTCGGAAACACACCGCAGAAGGCGCCGTAGTTCAGTCCTACCGCTGCGCATCCGAGGGCAAAGAGCGCCGTGTCGCCATGCCGGCTCATGGCCATGGCGGCAAATCCGGCAGCAAGCAGCAAAAGCGCACCAAGCAGCGCCGGCACCCTGCCGATGCGGTCGGACAGGGCTCCTGCGGCAAACCGGCCGGCCGTGCTTGCCACCGCAAGCAGGGACACGAAGAGCGCAGCCTCGCCAGGGGAAACGCCAAGCTGCGCGTCCGCGATGCCCGCAACGTGCGCAATCGCGAGCATGCTGCCCATGCAGGCGAACATGAGCATGGCAAACATCGCGTAAAAGTCCGCTGTCCTGAGCATCTGAGTCCAGACCGTTTCGTTGGCCGAGACCGGGTGCGTCGCCGCGCCCTCGCCTTCAGCGGGCGCAGAGCGAGACAGCAGGGCAACGAGCAGCACCGCCGTCGCGCTCATCGTGCCCAGCGCGAGCACGCCGTCGCGCACGCCGAACCGCCCAACCAGCCAGGCAGCCGCGATTGCCATCGGCGCGGCGCTCAGCCCCCAGGCCATGGAGACCAGGCCGCCCGCAAACCCACGCCGTGCCGGATAAAGGCTGATCGCCCGGGCCATGCACAGTCCGAAGGCCATGCCCGCCCCTGTTCCGTAAAAAAGTCCGTAGCTCAGCGTGAGCAGCCAGACCGACGGGCTCACCGCCGTGCCCGCGAACCCTGCGAAAATGCTCAGGGCCGCCAGGGCAAGCGAAGCGCGAAAGCCCGCTCGGCGGACCAAAACCCCGCCCAGGAAAATGCCGGCCGATGAACCGAAGAACGACAGGCCGAACGCACCCGACAGGTCCTGCACCGTAACCGCGGTGCCGCTCAGGCCGGAAAGCCGCACGGCGAGCGGCCCGCAGAGCACGCTCCAGGCGTAGATCAGCCCGGCGAACAGCATCGCCGTGCAAAGCAGTCCCATCTGAAAGGCCGGTCTGCGCATCGCGTCAACCCAGGAGAAAAATCGGTGTTCTTTCCGCCCGCCTCGCTTGCGCCAGAGGCAAGGGAGAGCAGACATCGGACAAAAGTGTATGCCGACAGCGCCAGCGCGAGCGTCCGCGGGGACTCGCCCCCAGTCCGCCTGCGTTTTTTTAGGGGTCGACCCTGATTCACTACGATTTTTTCGTCCTTTTAGGCTAGAATAAAAGGCTACGTGAAATTTTTTCTTTCCGGCCGGGCTCTCCTGCAGCCGGGCTCAAAGCGAAACTTCTTATACAAAGGAATTCACCAATGAAAACCGCTCAAGAACTGCGCGCCGGCAATGTCTTCATGGTCGGCAAGGATCCCATGGTCGTGCTCAAGGCCGAATACGCCAAGGGCGGCCGCGGCGCCTCCACCGTCAAGATGAAGATGAAGAATCTGCTGAACGGCTCCGTGACGGAAACCGTGTACCGCGCCGACGACAAGTTCGAGGACATCATCCTCGAGCGCAAGGAAGTCACCTTCTCCTACTTCGCTGATCCGACCTATGTCTGGATGGACTCCGAGTACAACCAGTACGACGTTGACGAAGACACGATGGAAGAGGCCAAGAAGTACCTCCAGGACGACCTCACCGCTGAAGCCGTGTTCTACGACGGCCGTGTGATCGGCATCGAGCTGCCCACCATGCTGGTGCGCGAAGTTGTTTACACCGAGCCCGCCGTCAAGGGCGACACTTCCGGCAAGGTCATGAAGCCCGCCCGTCTGGCCACCGGCTTCGTGCTTGACGTTCCTGCCTTCGTGAACGTCGGCGACAAGATCGAAATCGACACCCGCACCAACGAGTATCGCAGCCGCATCAAGTAATCAGCATCACGCCTGATTCGAAAAAGCCCGCGCCATCCCTTGGAAGCGCGGGCTTTTTTCAACCTTGCCGGTTTGCGTGAGAGATTTTCCCTCCAACAATTCGATCCTCAGCAGGCCTGCCGTGGCGTCTCTGCTCATTGGCCTCACTGTCGCGACACGTAATACATGAACTCATCGGTTTGTACTCTCAAATCAGTGATTTATAATCTTCAGCCGCAAGAGATCTCGGCCATTCTTCAGAGTTTCCGGCAAAAAGAATCAAATGGCTGACGAGCGGGGAACTCTCCGGCTGGTCGAGTTGCTCGACATTTTTCGTTTGAAAGGCAGCGATGCGCAGGCAAGACTTTCACAAGTTTTTCGGAATCATGGCGGGCGGACTTGCCCTGGCGGGGCTTTGCCAGGGAGCCTCTGCGGCGCAATTGACCTCGAGCGCCGTCGCCCTGCCCAGTGCCGAACCGGGCACACAGCTCAACAGGGCGCGAGAGGACATGGAGCGCCAGCGGGTTCTCGAGCAGATTCAGGAAGACACCAGGAAGAATCGGGAAAAGCTTGAGACCGAGAGCAAGCGCGAAACCCCGGCGAACGTCCCCGAAGTCAGCTTCGAACTCACAAAGCTTGACATCGACTCATCCGAGGTACTGGCCCCGAGCGAGATCGACGGGATTGCCGCAAACTATCTTGGGCGACGCGTTCGGCTGGCCGAGCTTTACGAATTCGTCGACAAGGTGAACGACCTTTATTCCTCCAAGGGGTACGTGACGTGCCGGGCGATTCTGCCGCCCCAGAGGATTCGTCAGGGGGTCGTTCGCGTGCGTCTCGTCGAAGGCCGCACCGGCAAGGTGAACATCTCCGGCAATGAGCACACCCGTGACGGGTACGTCCTGGGTCGTGTGAGCCTTGCCGAGGGGGCAATCGCCAATCTCAAGGAACTCAATGACGATCTGATGCGCTTCAACGGCACCAATGACGCCCAGATGCGCATTTCCCTGAAGGCGGGCGAGGCTGTCGGCACCACCGACTACGACATTTCGCTGACAGAGCCCTCCAACCATGTGTTCCGCTTTTATTCCGACACCAACGGCTATGAAAACAACAACCGGTACCGTTATGGCGGCATGTACACCAACCGCTCGCTCACCGGCAACCGCGACCACCTGAACTTCACCTACCTCAGAAGCCGCGGCAGCGATGTCCTGGGAGTCGGCTACAGCTTTCCGGTAACGGCAAGCGGAACCCGGCTGGAGCTGAACGGGGGATACAACAGAACCGAAATCGTCAACGGCTGGATGCAGCCCCTCGGCGTCAAGGGCAAGGCCTACAACTACAGCCTTGCCGTGCGGCATCCGTTCATCGTGCAGCCCGATCTCAGACTCGAGGGCGCGATTGAATACCTTCATCAGAATTCGCAGACGGATCTGTTTGTCAAGACGAGCAGCAAGGTGCGCTGGGTTGACGACGAGACCGACAAAGGCGTCGCCTCGCTGTCGCTTACGCACTACAAGCCCTGGGGCATTCTCTACCATCGGCACAGTGCCAGCGCGGGCAAGCACAGGAACATCGAGCACCAGAGCACGGACTTCAAGTACTACAGCCTGGACTCGATGTACTTCTATCAGTCCCAGGGCAGGCGGCTTTTCCAGGCAAGGCTGTCCGGCCAGTACAGCTTCACGAAGATCCTGCCCTCGGCCCAGCGCTTTTATCTGGGCGGCGCAAACAGCGTGCGCGGCTATGAAGAGGGTCTGATCAACGGCGAAAACGGCGTGTCGGCGAGCGTGGAATTCAGCACGCCCTTCTGGCTTGAGAACCTGACCGTGTTCACGTTCCTGGATGCCGGCAAGGTCTGGGGCGACAGCTCATTCGGCGACACCATGCTGATTGGCGCGGGTGTGGGCGCGAGATATTCCTACAAGTCCTGGCTGAACATCGATGTCGGCGTGGGCCTTCCGATCAAGAGAACCATCAACGAGGCCAAGCAGGACAGCTTCCGCGTCCATGCGACGCTGACGGCGACCTACTGACCTGTCAGCGGGCCGCGACCAAGAAGGCCGCACAGGGCCCCACCGACGACCTCCTCGCCCGCTTGCGTGCAGGGCGGCTCCGCCCTGCTACCAGTCAGGAGATCTTCTGCAGGTTCGCAAACACGAGAAGCAACTCCTTCACGCCGACCTTGAACTTCACCCTGGCCTGGGCGACGTCCCGGCTTTCGGGATTGGCGATCGAAAGCACCTCGCCCTCGCCGAACTTCTTGTGCATCACCCGGTCTCCAGGCTTGAGACCCCAGAGGGTGCTTTCGCCAAGCTCCTTTTTCGCGCGGGCAGGAGCGCTGCGGCTGCCCGTCTCCTTGAGGAACTCGCTCGCCTTGCCGACCGCGCCCTGACGCCAACCGGGCGTGGCCGAGGGGCCCCGGCTCCCCCAGCCCCCCTGGGAAGAGCCGCCGAAGCCGCGGCCCAAACCCGGGGAAAAAGACCCCGAACTTGAGGACGAGCGCCAGGCTGAACTCCTTGAGGCCGTCTCGGGTGACTTCTTGGGCCTGGCGTCCACCCAGTCCTTTTCAGGAATTTCGGCAAGGAACATCGAGGGCTCGCCCCACTTGATGTCGCCCCAGAGCTGGCGCTGACCGCACCAGCTGATGCGGAGCTTTCTCTTGGCGCGGGTCATCGCCACGTACATGAGGCGCCGCTCCTCGCTTTCGGCCTTGGCAGCATCCTCGCCGGCCCGCGGCGCATGGGGGAAGAGCCCCTGCTCGAGTCCGCACAGGAACACCACGGGGAACTCGAGCCCCTTGGAGGCATGCACGGTCATCAGCTGAACCCGGTCCTGCCCGTCGCCCTCGTTCTTGTCGTCGGCCTCGAGCACCGCCTGGGCGAGAAACCCCTCGATGGGGCTCATCTCGCCCCCCTCGATCACGGCAAAGGCATCGGTCTCTTCATCCAGGCCGTTTTCCGCGTAGTAGCCCTGGGCCGCGCTTTCGATTTCCGAGAGGTTCTCAAGACGAATGTCCTTGTCCTTCTGGGCTTCGTAGTAGGCCTTCAGGCCGCTCATCTCCACGACGGTGCGCACGGTCTGCGCGAGGTTCATGCCGGTGCAGGCCTCGCGCATCGCCTCGATGCAGTCAAGGAAACCCTTCACGCGGCCGATCGAAACGTTCGGATCATTCCAGTCGCTGATCGTCTCCCAGATGGAGAGCGCCCGCTCCTTGGCCGCATCAGTGATGCGTGCGACACTTGTCGCACCGATTCCGCGGGGCGGGTGATTGATGACGCGCAGCACGCTCGTGTCGTCCGGACTCACCATGACGCGCAGGTACGCCGTCACATCCTTCACCTCCTGGCGGTCAAAAAAGCGCAGGCCGCCGTAGATGCGGTAGGGAACGCTGTTGGCTGTCAGATACTGTTCGATTACGCGGGACTGGGCGTTGTTGCGGTACAGCACGGCAAAATCGCCCCACTTCGCGCCGTCGCGCCGGGCGATGAGAATTTCCTGCGTGAGGCTTCTTGCCTCCTGGCGGTCGTCCTCGGCTTCATAGATGCGAATGCGGTCACCGGCGCCCTGGTCGGTCCACAGGTTCTTTCCCAGACGATCCGGGTTGTGCGCGATCACGGCGTTGGCGGCATCCAGAATATGAGAGGTCGAGCGGTAGTTCTGCTCGAGCTTGACGATGCTGCTCACCCCGTAATCCTTCACGAAGTCCTGCATGTTTCCCACGCGCGCACCGCGGAACGCATAGATCGACTGATCGTCGTCTCCCACGCAAAAGACGGTGTTCTTGCCCGCCCTGGGATTGGCGAGAGCCTTGATCCAGCGGTACTGCAGGGCGTTCGTGTCCTGGAACTCGTCGACCAGCAGGAAGCGGAACCGCTCGCTGTAATGGTCGCGGATGATGGCGTTGTTCTCAAAGAGCTCCACGCTGCGCAGCAGGAGTTCGGCAAAGTCAACAAGGCCGTCCCTCTGGCAGCGCTGCTCGTAAAAGCGGTAGAAGCCGGCAAGGGTGCCGGGCGCGTCGCCCGCCTGGATCACGGAGGACCTCAGGCCCCGTTCCTTCAGGTCGTTGATCATCGACTGCACAGTCTTCGGCTCGTTCTTCTCGCTGTCCACGCCCGCCTCCTTCATGAGGCGCTTGATGAGCGAGAGCTGGTCGGACTGATCGATGATCTGGAAGGTCTTGGGCAGCCCTGCGTCCGTTGCGTGCAGACGCAGAAACTTGTGAGCGATTCCATGGAAGGTACCAACCCACATGCGGGAGATGTCCACTGAGAGCATCACCTCAAGACGGGCCTTCATTTCCTTGGCCGCCTTGTTGGTAAAGGTCACGGCAAGGATTTCATAGGGACTTGCGTACCCCTGGGCGATCAGCCAGGCGATTCTTGTCGTCAGCACCCGGGTCTTGCCGGAGCCGGCGCCGGCAAGGATGAGAGCGTTCTGGGGAGGCAGCTCGACGGCAGCGCGCTGCATGGGATTGAGCGTTGAAACAAGATCAGTCATAACCGGCCAAAAAAATCGTCAGCAAGAGAAAGGAAGGGGATTCTACAGAACGGAGCATCCCGGCGCGCCCAGGGCAGCTGCCGCTGCAAACCGGATCCGGCGCCCGGGGCGCATCCCGCCTCCGCCGCCTGGGGACAAGCCTCACTTTTGGCCAAAAATCAACCGCCGGCCACCAAAAAAGTCTTCGAAAACCGTCTGCGCTAGCCTATACTTAAGCGTTTATGTCAATCCTTCTAAGAAAAGGACTTTTTGTCGATGCGCGACACTTATTCTCCACAGGAAATCGAAGCCCAGGTGCAGGATGCCTGGGCCAAGGCCGACGTTTACCGCGCCACCGAACACGCCAAGGACAAGAACGGCAAGGAAAAGCCCAAGTTCTACGTCTGCTCCATGCTCCCCTACCCCTCCGGCAAGCTGCACATGGGGCACGTGCGCAACTACACGCTCAACGACGTGCTGTACCGCTACCGCCGCATGAAGGGCGACAACGTGATGACGCCCATGGGATGGGACTCGTTCGGCCTGCCGGCTGAAAACGCCGCCCTGTCCAAGAAGGTCAACCCGGCTGCCTGGACCTATCAGAACATTGCGGACATGAAGTCCCAGATGAAGCCGCTCGGCCTCGCCTTCGACTGGTCGCGCGAAGTGACGACCTGCAAGCCCGAGTACTACCGCTGGAACCAGTGGATGTTCCTCAAGATGCTCGAGAAGGGCATCGCCTACCGCAAGACCCAGATCGTCAACTGGGATCCGGTCGACAAGACCGTGCTCGCCAACGAGCAGGTGATCGACGGCCGCGGCTGGCGTTCCGGCGCCAAGGTTGAAAAGCGCGAGATTCCGGGCTACTACTTCGGCATCACGCAGTACGCAGATGAACTCCTTGCCGACCTCGAGAAGCTAAAGGGCTGGCCCGAACAGGTGCGCCGCATGCAGGAGCACTGGATCGGCCGCAGCGAGGGCGTGAACTTCGCCCTGCCCTACGAGATCGACGGCGAGAAGAAGGAGCTGCGCGTGTACACCACCCGCGCCGACACGATCATGGGCCTCACGTTCGTGGCCATTGCTCCTGAACACCCCCTTGCCAAGCGCCTTGCCAAGGACAACCCCAAGCTGCAGGCGTTCATCGACGAGTGCGCAAAGGGCTCGGTCACCGAGGCCGACCTTGCAACCAAGGAAAAGGAAGGCGTGCCGACGGGCTTTTGCGTCTCCCATCCGCTCACCGGCAAGCCCATCGAGGTGTGGATCGGCAACTACGTGCTGATGAGCTACGGCGAAGGCGCCGTGATGGCCGTTCCGGCACACGACGAGCGCGACTTCGCATTTGCCAAGAAATACAACCTGCCCATCATCCAGAGCGTTCAGGTCGAGGGCGAGACGTTCTCCACCGACGCCTGGCAGGAGTGGTACGGCGACAAGAGCCGCAACCCCTACTGCGTGAACTCCGGCAAGTACGACGGCCTGCACATCCATGAGGCAATCGATGCCGTGGCCGCCGATCTGGAGAAAATCGGCCTTGGCTACAAGCAGAAGCAGTACCGCCTGCGCGACTGGGGCATCTCTCGCCAGCGCTACTGGGGCACTCCGATTCCCGTCATCCAGTGCCCTCACTGCGGCACGGTGCCGGTTCCCGAGAAGGATCTGCCGGTCGTGCTTCCCGAGAACCTGATCCCCGACGGTTCCGGAAATCCGCTCAACAAGTGCGAAGAGTTCCTCAACGTGAAGTGCCCCAAGTGCGGAGCGGACGCCCGCCGTGAAACGGATACGATGGACACGTTCGTCGACAGCTCCTGGTACTTCATGCGCTACTGCTCTCCGGACGCTGACAAGGCGATGGTCGACGAGCGCAACAACTACTGGGGTCCGATGGACCAGTACATCGGCGGCATCGAGCATGCCGTGCTGCATCTGCTCTACGCCCGCTTCTGGACCAAGGTGATGCGCGATCTGGGCCTCGTGAATTTCGACGAGCCCTTCACGAACCTGTTCACGCAGGGCATGCTGACCGCCGAATGCTTCTACCGCGAGCTGCCCGACGGCCACAAGCGCTGGTACTACCCGTACGAAATCAACATCGAGTACGACGAGAAGGGGCGCCCCTGCAAGGTCACCTCCAAGGAGGACGGCCTGCCCGTCATCTCCGGCGGCATCGAAAAGATGAGCAAGAGCAAGAACAACGTGGTTGAGCCGCGCGACATCATCAAGCAGTTCGGCGCCGACACGGCACGCACGTTCGTGATGTTCGCTGGTCCCCCCGACCAGTCCGCCGCCTGGTCGAACTCCGGCGCCGAGGGCACCTACAGGTTCCTGCGCCGCCTGTGGAACTGGAGCTACACGCACCGCGATGCAGTCGTCGCCGCCCAGGGTCTTGCAGCCGACTTTGCGAAGGCTTCAGCCGCCGTCAAGGATCTGCGCCGCCAGATGTACGTGACGCTCAAGCAGGCCGAGTCCGACTTCGACCGCATGCAGTACAACACCGTGGTCTCGGCCACGATGAAGATGATGAATGCGCTCGAGGCGTTCCAGCCCGAGGACGACGCCGGTCGCGCCGCCCAGGTCGAGGCTGCGTCGCTCTTGCTGCGTACGCTCTACCCGATGGCTCCGCACATCACGACCGTACTCTGGCAGGAACTCGGCTTTGCCAAGGCCTGCGGCAGCGACATCATCGACGCTGCATGGCCCGAGATCGACGAGGCGGCTCTCGTCGCCGACGAAATCACGCTCGTTGTTCAGGTGAACGGCAAGCTGCGCGGCCAGATCCGGGTGCCCGCTGAGGCGAGCCGCGAGCAGATCGAGAAAGCGGCGCTTGAGAACGCCGATGTCCAGCGCTTCGTTGGCGAGGCAACCGTGCGCAAGGTGATCGTCGTTCCCGGTCGTCTGGTGAACGTAGTCGCGAAGTAGGCGGTTCAGTTTCCAGCCTAAAAACGCTCTAAACTCTTGATAGGGTTTTGAGCGTTTTTTTTCACCTACAATTACCGACTTGAAGTGGTCGCAGCCAGTCATCCGACAGACGCGCCCCTTCAACAGACAAAAAGGAAACCAGCGTCCCGCTTGCGACGCTGACTGCTTATTCATGGACGAAGATCTGAAGAATCGGCGCGAAGCTGTCACTGGCGAGCTTCAGGCAGTGCTTGCCGAACTCGAATCCGGCGACGAGCTCACGCACTTCACAGACGGGCACGGGCTGCAGAGCAGAAGCTTTGCTTTTACCTGGAGCGAACCCACGCTTGAGATCGATTTCCGGCTGCCCCTGGCGCGCGTGCTCAATGATGAGGCGGAGCAGCAGTCTGACAGCACCGAAATTGGAGTGGCCCTGCGCCTTGCCATCCTCCTGCTTGAAGCTGCCGGCCGCGGCACGCTGCTGCAGCAGGGTGAGTCGACCCTTCGAGTCACGCTCCAGGAAGACTTTGCCGGGTACCAGTTGCTCGATGCCGAAGGCGTCCAGATCGACGCAAGCGAAGACCTCGAGGTGCTGACCGCCCGGCTGGAACTGGCCTCACCCCGGGAGAACAATTCGATGGACATCATCTGGCCCTGACGGGCGACTAGAGTCTGCCGGGCCTTGAGCAGTCATTCCGCCACCCGGCCGCAGGCAGACACCCAACATCGACCAGGATCAAAGGACAAAACATGACCGGCCCCAGCAGCATCAACTCGGTTCCCCTGAGTTACTTTCAGAACGGCGTGGGTGAACTGCAGGATCCTCAGAACGGACAGCCAGCAGCGCCCGCCGATCAGGCGCAGAACCAGGCCCCGGCCGGTCAACCCAACCGCACGGACAACCTCATCTCCCAGCTCGACATGCTGCTCGTCAGGGCGGCCAAGGCCTCGACCCAGAGTCTGGACGGCAAGGCGATGAAGACCATTCTGCAAAAACTCGTCGCTGACGGAGCGCTCACAAGCAAGTCGCTCAAGCTTCTTGCCAAGACGGCGGACACGGCAAAAAAGACGATGGCGCAGCTTGACGGCTTCACAGGCAGGCAGATTGCCTCAGCGATCAATCAAGACGGGGTCCTGGATGCCGAGAGCCCCGTCGGCCAGGCGATCAAGGCCGCCATTCAGGCGCAAAACGATCTGTCGGACATGCTGGCCACGCTCGACAAGCAGCTTGACGCGCTCGCTCGGCACGAGGATCAGGTGCGACAGCACAACCCCAGGTTCAGGGGAGTGGATACGGCGCTGCAAAACGAGATCGTCGAATTGCGCCAGCTGTGCGACCGTCGCGCCACAGAAATCAACCGCCTCGCCTACCAGATGCACGATTTTGCCGTGCTTCAGGCTGCGCAGGGCGAGGACGCCGACCCCAACATCACCGCCATCCTCAGGGCCAAGGTGGACGAACTGCTGCCGCGGCAGGCTCTTGCGATGCATGGCACGGCCAGCTCGCTCTTCTCGCTCAACGAACAGGTCACCGCAAGGCTGAGGCCCCTTGCCGAACGGATCGAATCCTTCCGCTCCGACCCGAAGTCAACGATTGACAGCGAAAAGTTCCTCGCGCTGCAAAGCGATATCAACACGATGAAGGCGGCCGTCTCGGACATCAAGCACAACGGCATCGAGGTCGCGGGCGGCCGGGTGACGGTTCCCCGGGACATTCTCCGAGGGATGGAGATCGTGCTTGGCAATCTCACGGAGCGGTTTTCAACTGCCCGCAACGACGTGGCGCGCAAACTGTACGGAAACTTCCTGCAAACCACCAAAACACTGCTTTCCGACTCGCCCGAAAACGAGATGCGCGAGACGGCGGTTTCTGAAGCGCGACGCGACATGTTCGCTAAGCGCAACGCCTTCGTAAAGAGCATGGCCACGGTCATGACCCGGGCACTTGACAGCTCGGCCACCACAGAGGAGATCAACACACTGCTCGCCGACCTTCATCAAAAGGTCAGGGATCTGAAAGACGCTGCCGGGGCCGTGTCCGATGAGCGGATCAAGGTCCCAGAGACCACCCTGACCATTGCCCGCCGGTGCAGGAACATCACTCCGCTCACCATGAGCCTGGTCGGCCTGATCCGCAACGTGCGCGGCAGCGACCAGTTCCTGACAGGCGCAGAGGCGCTGAGCCTGTTCCAGGGCAAACTGAGCGTTTCCTCTCTTGTCGAGTCCCGCGCCAGAGGCATGGAGGACGCTGATGTCGATCCGGCAAATGAAGACGCGAACATCGTTTCAGAAAAGCATTTCGGGGCCGGAAATGCAGGCGCGGTCCTCCTGCTCGAGCGCAGCGACGGCGAGCAAGTCATCTTCAAGGGTGAGGCGGAAAGCCGCACAGGCCTGGCGAGTCTGGCTGCGGGCGGCACGGCGTACTCCAACACGCAGCAGACCGTTGATCTGAACATTGCCTCAAGAAAAACCGCCGAGGCGCTCGGCATGGGCGGCATGATCGTGAAATATACGGCCGGCACCCACAAGGGCGTCTTCGGATTTTTCATGGACAAGGCCCATGGCAGGTCGGCCAAAGCACTCAGGCGCGCCAGTCAGAAGAACTCGTCCGAGGCCGGATTGACCGCTCAGGAGATTTCCGCTCTGCCTCCCGAGCAAAAGCGCCAGATCAAGGCTGATCTGATGCGCGAACTCAACCGCCTGCAGTGGCTTGATCTGGTCACCGGACAAATGGACCGCCACCACGACAACTACTTCATCCACGTCGACCGGGACACGCACAAGGTGACAGTCACCGGCATCGACAATGATGCGAGTTTCTCCCAAATGCGCACCGGCGCCGTCACGTTCGCGCTCGACCGCACCCACTCCGAGATTCTGAAAATCTATCTCGGTGAGCTCGCCACCCTTGTCGGTTCCCGACGCAATGTCCAGAACCAGGTCAACGAGTTTCTCTCCGACCCGGGAATCACCATCAGAAGCGACGGCTGCATCACGATCGACGGAGCAAAAATCCAGAACAAGGCCCTCGGCCATGCAATCAAGAATACTCTGGGCATCCAGTCTCTTGCAGTGCCGGACAAAATCGACCGGCAGACCTACGACGCGCTCATTGCGCTCAAGAGTGATCCGCAGCGCCAGGCCTACCTCGATTCAATCCGCCCGCGCCTGTCCGAGGCCGGATTCCGGGCCGCCATCAGTCGGCTTGACGACGTGATCGCGCAGGCTGAAAAGCTGGGCCGCGAAGGCAAAATCATCGAGAAAGAGCCGAACGGCTGGCTGGATGCGACGGACACGCCGCTTGAAACGGGCGAACTGTTCGTCAAGAATCAGGTCGGGATAGTTCAGGGACTCGGAAAAGGTCCCTCCATCCAGTGCAACACTGCATTCTGCCCGTCCTTTTTCACCCGAGACAAACTGGACGCGCTATTTGACTAGGAAGCTGCATGAGCGCGAATACTGACGAGACAGGGATCCACTCACGACCGCCCCGACAACGTCAATTCCGTCTCGCCTGACCACTTGCTGAACGGTGCAGGCCAGGTGCAGAGGAGGCAGAGCGGCCAACCCGAGCCCGTGAACGAAGTGTCAGCTCGGCGTGCTGCTGCTCCGTCGATTTTGCGGCCAGAAAACTTGCGGCTTCCGGCTCTCCGAAGCTTCCCGAAAGGTTCAGAGCGTTTCTCTAAAATGCACCTGGTCTGCTCCTGCAGATCCCACTGATTGAATCTCCAGGATTTGCGGACGCATGAGGAATTTTCAACAGTCATTTCTCTGACAGGAGTCCAGGCGCCTGCGCAGCATCCCGAGTGACGATGCTGGATCGGCGTCCGCAACGCTATGGATGAAGAACTGAAGAAAAGGCGCGAAGAGGCCATCACCCAACTGCAGACCGCTCTCGATGAACTCGCTTCCGGCACCGAACTGACCCGGTATGTCACTGGACACGGTCTTCAGAGCAGATACTTCGAGTTCGAATGGAACGATCCTGCTCTGCGGATCGATTTCCACCTGCCCCATGATTGCGTCCTCTCGGACGAAGAAACTCAAAGGTCAGATGCCTCTGAAATAGAAGCCGCCCTGCGCCTGGCCCTGCTGCTTCTGGACGCGGCGAACCGGAAAGCGCTTTTTCAGCAGGGTGAAGAATTCCTCAGCATTTCACTGGACGAGTTCGGAACGGAGTACCGGATTTTCGGCTCTTCAGGCAATGCGCTCGACTCGGGAGAAGACCTGGAGATTCTGGTCCGTCGTCTTGAGCTGTCACTGCCAGTCGAAACGGATTCCCAAATTCTGATCTGGTCGTGAAATAGTCCCCCGGCATCCTCATTTCAAACTTGCGCAACGCGAACAGAACACAATCGATCCTGCTATCAAGCCAGCGGAAAAAGGAGCAGTCATGACAGGTCCGAACGGAATCAATTCAGTCCCCTTGAGCTATTTTTTTAACGGCACAAATGAAGTGCAGGAATCCCAGGGCAATCAATCCGAAGCGCCGAAACCTCAGGTGCAGGAGGGTCAGAACGGTGCTCCGGCCCCAGACCCGCAGCGCGCCAGCAGCCTGATGCAAAAGCTCGATGTGCTGATGATCAAGGCAGCCAAGGCCTCGACCCAAAGCGTTGATGGCAAAACCCTGAAGGCGGATCTGCGCAAGCTTGTTGATGACGGCGCTCTCACCAAGGACGAACTCAATTCCCTTGCCAGCACGGCGAACGCAGCCAAAAAGGCTCTGACCACCCTGAACGGATTTACCGGCAAGCAGCTTGCCTCAGCATTCAAGCCCGATGGCTCCCTTGACAAGACAAGCGCTGCCGGACAGGCGATTTCAGAAGCCATCAGCACCCAGAACCAGCTTTCCGACGAACTTGTCCAGATCGACAAGCGTCTTGATGCCGTTGCGCGCCACGCCGATCAGATGCGCGAGGCCAATCCCAACTTCAAGGGCGTTGACCCTGAGCTCCACAACGCAATCGGCGACATGCGCCTGACCTGCGATCGTCGTGCAACCGAAATCTCCCGCCTCTGCTACCAGATGCGTGACTTTGCCGTGCAGCTGGCAGCACAGGGCCAGGATGCGGATCCCAACATCAAGGCGATCCTTCAGGCCAAGGTCGACGAACTGCTGCCGCGCCAGGCTCTTGCGATGCACGGAACGTCCGAGGCGCTGACTTCCCTCAACAAGGACATTGCGGCTCAGCTCAAGCCTCTGGCCGAGCGGATTGACGCATTCAGATCTGATCCCAAGGCATCGATCGACAATGAGACGTTCCTTGCGCTGCAAAGCGATCTGAACACCATGAAAGCCGCCATGACCGACATCAAGAACAATGGCGTCGATGTCGGCAACGGCCGGGTTCTGGTCGCAAAGGATATCGTTCAGGCTCTTGAAAAAGAGCTCGGCGATGTCCAAAAGCTGTTCACTACCGCCAGCAGGGATGTGGCTCAGAAGATCTGTACCAACTTTCTCTCCACCGTAGAGTCGCTGATCCGGGAAGATCCGGCCCTTGAGGCAAGCTGGTCGCAAGGCAATGCCAACAGAGAGATCCTGATCAGAAAGCGCAACGTTCTGCTCCAGAGCATGAGGGAGATCGTCGACCGCGCCCTTGACAAGAACGTCTCTGAGGCACAGCTCAACAGCCTCCTCATGGAGTTGTGGCAGCAGTTCGTCGATCTTGGAAGCATCGCCTACAGCAACAGGGTGCCGGACGCCAAGGATCCGGACACGAAACGCATGAACGGCCTGATCCGCAGGATCGGCAGTGCGGCGCCCGCCATGAGCCACTTTGCCATCCTGCTGCGCTCCTTGCGCAGCAGCAACAAGCTGCTCACCGGTTCAGAGGCAATGAGCCTGTTCACCGGAAGGCTTTCAGTCTCCTCTGTGGTCGAGTCCCGCATCAGAGGGCTGTCCGATGCCGACGTTGACGAAGCAAATGACGATTCAAACATCGTTTCTTCCAAACCCCTCGGATCAGGCAACGCGGCTACAGTTTTTGAGCTCCAGCGCACAAACGGCGAAAAAGTCATCTTCAAGGGTGAAACCGAAAGCCGCACAGGTCTTTTTTCCATCAGTGTCGGCGCCGGCAATGCCTATTCCATGAGCCAGCAGACCGCCAACCTCAACATCGCCTCGAGGAAAGCCGCGGAAGCTCTCGGCATGGGCAGCATGATCGTGAAGTACACGGCAGGGGTGCGCAAAGGCGTTTTCGGGTTCTATATGGACAAGGCCCCCGGCACGGAAGCGCGGCAGCTGATTCGCAAGGACCAAAAACCTTCCGAAGGA
>Ga0265299_10001182_pt1 | contig 30860 bp, 22 predicted proteins | sample AusTroGonzalo_MG_4_FD_193485 | JGI IMG/M metagenome (GOLD analysis project Ga0265299, IMG submission 193485) | Bovine rumen microbial communities from tropical cattle in Woodstock, Queensland, Australia - Gonzalo_02 | ecosystem: Host-associated > Mammals > Digestive system > Stomach > Rumen ... | reverse complement strand
ATGTCCGATGGTTAAATTTCAAACTTCAAATTTCAAATTTCAAAGTTTTTGCGCCCTGGGCAGGGAGAAAATTTTTGCAGGCCTGAGACAAATATTTCGCTGCCTTGCGCGTCCTTTCCATCTTTATCATCGACACTGCAAAGGTACGAATATTTCATTGCGGTCTACGAATACTCCGCATGTTTATTTCTATTTTTCTAACGATTCGTGCTGATAGGGTTGACGTTACGCGTTACAGCGTTACAGTTCTCGAAAGCCATTTCCATACTCCGAAAAATACTTCTATATCTATATATATATTTATATATATATAGATATAGAGTAAATTTTAGACCTTCTCATCATCAATTTTGGAACTGTAACACTGTAACGCTGTAACAGCGAGTGCAGAGCCAAACTCGTTTGAGCTATGCCGAGCGCCAACAGCCTCGACGAAGTCAACGCTGTAACAAAATAAAAGAATTATTATTTTGTACTTTCCTCGCTTATTTGTATCTTTGCCATAAAAATATAAAGATTATGAAACCAGCTCAGATATTCCACCAGTACATCTGGATCATCAACACGCTCAAGGCGTATCGTAAACTGACCTTCGAGGAACTGAACCAAAAGTGGCAGGAGGCCGAAGTGGCCGAGGGTGCCCCGTTGCAGCGTTCGTCGTTCAACCGCCATCGCGACGCCATCTTCGACATGTTCGGCATCATCATCGACTGCGAGCCCAGAACCTATAAGTATTTTATCAGCAACCCCGAGGCGTTGAACGACGACAGCCTGGTGCGCTGGCTGTTTTCGACACTTACCGTGCATGGTGTGCTGGCCGACAGCGCAGCCATCAAGGACCGTTTGGTGCTCGAGGACGTGCCGGCCGGTGAGGAGTTCCTGGATACCATCATCCGTGCCGCCAAGTCGTTCCACCGCGTGCATCTGGGCTACCAGAAGTTCGGCACCGAAGGCTATGTGAAGACCGTCTGCCCCTATGCCTTGAAACGCCACCAGCAGCGCTGGTACCTGCTGGCCAGAAACGACAAAGACCAGTTGCGCTGCTACGCCCTCGACAACCGCATGACCATGGTGGAACAGTCCGACGAGACCTTCGAAATGCCTGCCGACTTCTCGGCAGAAGCCTATTTCTCCGACTATTTCGGCGTCCTGACCGACGAGAACACACCCATGGCACACGTCGTCGTCCGTGCCCATAACTTTACGCCCAACTATCTGCGCACCGTGCCGCTGCACCACTCGCAGCGCGAGATAGCCACCACGGACCACTACACCGACTTCTCGTTCGACATCCGTCCCACCCCCGATTTCCTCGGCAAACTCCTCTCCCACGGTGCCGGCATCGAAATCCTACAACCCGCCGCCGTCCGCCAGAAAATGAAGGACATGATCACCGAAACCCTGAAAAGATATTAGAATTTGGAGGTGCCCTTTTTATTTAATAATTCAAGTTTCTGAAGTTATCGCTTTGCTCGAAGTTATCGAAGTTAACGAAGCGATAACTTATCTGACCAAGGTCAGAGTGTGGCGTAGCGAACGATGACCTACAGCCGTGAAAATCCTAAAAAATTCACAAAAGATTCCTCCGTATCACAATGATATGGAGGATTTTTCGTAACTTCGCCCCCAATATGACATTGAAAGAAAATATGAAAACTACTATTCTAAGTGTGTATTGCCTGATGGCGATGAGCGTATCGGCAGCGAATTACGAAGTGAGTTCGCCTAACGGAAAGGTGAAGGTTATGGTGACGGCAGAAGAGACTGTCAAATGGTCGGTGACTTACGACGGAAAAACGGTACTACTGCCTTCGGAAATCAACATTCTATTGCAGCAGGGCAATAAGTCCCTCGGGTTGGGCAAGATAGGCAAGGTAGCCAAACAGCAGATGCGAGGCAGTTTCGAGAACCCTTTCTATAAGAAGTCAACCATTAAGGACGATTATGGTCAACTACTGATGTATACCAACCAGAAGATGACCATCGAGGTGCGAGCCTACGATGACGGAGCTGCATATCGGCTGATGAGCAACCACACGAAGCCGACATTGGTGAAGAACGAGGTGGTGGAATACTGTTTTGATGCCGACTACCAGGCATTTGTGCCATACGTAAACGACAATCGCGGGGACGAACGTTATTGTTACTCTTTCGAGTCGTACTACGATGAGCAGCCCTTGTCAGGGATGTTCGCCGACTCGCTGGCCATCACTCCGCTGGCCGTTTGTCTGCCTCAGGGCATGAAGGCCATCGTGATGGATGCCGGCGTAGAGAACTATCCAGGGATGTTCATTAGAAGTGAGAGGTCAGAGGCAAGAGGTCATGGAAATTCCTTAATTGCCGAGTTTGCACCATATCCCTTGGAACAGGAGATTGGCGGTTTTGACCGTTTGAACCTCGTTCCCACGAAAAGGGCCGACTATATCGCCAAACTCAATGGACGCCAGTCGCTTCCCTGGCGCGTTGTAGTTATCACAGAAAGAGATGCCGACATTCTCAGTTGTGACATGGCTCAGCGTCTGGCACCAGCGTGCCGTATCAGCGACACGTCGTGGATTCATCCTGGTAAGGTGGCATGGGACTGGTGGAACAATCTGAACATCACGGGAGTTGATTTCAAATCGGGCATGAATACCGACACCTACTTATATTATATTGACTTCGCTGCTAAGAACCATATTGAATACATCATCATCGACGAAGGATGGAGCGGCAAGGAGTCGTTGACTGCCGACCTGAATCCTGAAATAGACCTGCAGCGTCTGATAGCCCATGGGCAGGAGAAAGGCGTGGGCATCATCCTATGGTCAAGCTGGCGCAATCTGATTGGTAATAATCCTTTGGGGGGCAATGCTGTCAGCGAACAGGTGATGAAACACTATGCCGACATGGGCATCAAGGGTTTTAAGGTGGACTTCTTCGACCGTGACGACCAGCAGGTCATCGCCTCAGCCTATCAGCTGGCCGAGTGTGCTGCACGTCATCATCTGGTGCTCGACTATCACGGTCTGAAGCCTTTTGGTATCCAGCGGGCCTATCCCAACATCTTCAATTTCGAAGGCGTGAAGGGCTTGGAGAATTCCAAGTGGGAGCCCCGTGTGGACAACGGCCCATTGCACGACCAGCCGCACTACGACGTGACGGCGCCTTATCTCAGAATGCTGGCAGGACCTATGGACTATACGCCAGGCGCCATGTCGAACGCCATGAAGGATCATTTCTTTGGCAACAACGACCATCCGATGAGTCAGGGCACGCGCGTTCACCAGATGGCGATGTACATCACCTTCGAAGCACCGTTGCAGATGCTAGCCGACAGCCCTACGAAGTATATGCAGAATCAGGAGTGTACGGACTTCATCGCACAGATTCCTACGACGTTCGACGAGACCATCGCCCTTGACGGACAATTGGGCCAATACACGCTCATCGCCCGCCGCAAGGGAGCCACTTGGTATCTGGCAGCCATGACCGACTGGACACCACGCGACCTAACCGTCAACCTGTCTTTCCTCGGCTCAGGACTGTATCAGGCCGACATCTTCGCTGACGGTATCAATGCCGCTAAGGAGGCTACGGACTATCAGCATATCCACAAAACCGTCAGTAGCACCAACCGCCTCAACATCCACCTCAGCAGTGGTGGCGGCTGGACGGCCATTATTACTCCCTGATGTTTATCCTAGGCATAAGACTACCAGTGGACAGTTTTGTCCACTGGCTTTGATGGTCTGGTAATAGAACTTTTCCTTTCTATTTCTTAACTCGATAGATGCGGAACGACATGGCGGGCAGTTGGTCGTTGATGACGCTCTGTTTCTTGTCGCTCTCGACGGCAATGCTTCCCTGCTGCGGGGTAATCAGTTCCGGACGCAGGATGCTGTTCTCGTCGTCCATGCCCTTGTGGCTCAGTGTCAGGGTATGAGCCGTGGCGGCACCTGTCAGGTCTTTCAGGTTCAGCGTGATGGGCTGCACGGTCTTCGATGTGTTCACCACTTTGACAATCACCTCGTTGGCATCCTTGTCGAAGGCTGCCGAGGCAAACAGGCCGTTCTGACCTTCCTGATTGGCCACGGGAACGGCAACGGCCTTTTTGCCCTGCTGCTTCCGGGTGGTCAGCGGCAGCACGTGGGTGCCCTTGTTGGTGGCATACATCTGCTGCACGTAGTAGCTGACGGTCTTGAACATCTGCGTTTGGTCGTACCATATCTGGTCGGGGCGCCACTGCCAGCCATCGACGTGGGCGAAGAGTGGGGCAGGGGTGGTCATGTGAACGATGTCGGCATTACGCTCGAAGCCCGTCATGTGACCGGCTTCCAGGATAGCGGCCTCGTAGTGGTTCCACTTCTTGCCCTTACCGTGGCAGGCATATTCGCCGGCAAATACCTTCGGGCCCTTGCGATCGTATGAGTCATAGCGCAGTCCGTGGGTGAGAAACCACTGCTCGTCGCGGTAGTAGTGCTCGTCGTAGAGGTCCACCTTCAGCTCCTTCATGCGGGGCTGCAGCAAGTCGAAGTCCCAGCCCTCGCTGTTCGGTCCAGTGGTACCGATGAGTTTCAGTGTAGGATACTTGGCGCGCAGGGCGTCGCTGAATTTCTTCAGTCGCTCGGTGAATACGGGGCCGTAGCCGCCGTGTGCCTCGTCGTAGTCCCACTGCTCGTTGCCCACAGCTAAATATTTCATGTTGAAGGGTTCGGGGTGTCCCATGTCAGCACGCACCTTGCCCCACTTGGTCGTGACGTCACCGTTGGCAAACTCTACGAGGTCCAGTGCATCCTGGATGTACGGTCCGAGGTCGTCGAGTGCCACGTGTACGCCGGGCTTGGTGGGGTCGGGGTTCTGGAACTGGCAGCTCAGTCCGCACGAGATGACGGGCAGCGGCTCAGCACCGATGTCCTCAGCCAGCTGGAAGAATTCGAAGAATCCCAAGCCGTACGACTGGTAGTAGTCGGGGAAGTAGCGGTGGTCGAAGGTGTACTCCCAGCGGTTATGGTTTAGCGGACGGTTCTCTACGGGCCCCACTGAGTTCTTCCACTGGTAACGCTCGTCCAGCGAGCTGCCCTCTACGATGCATCCGCCGGGGAATCGGAAGATGCCTGGGTGCAAGTCTTCCAATGCCTGAGCCAGGTCGCGGCGCAAACCATTCTCGCGATTCTTATAAGTGTTGACGGGGAACAGCGAGACATGCTCCAGGCAGACGCTGTTCGGTCCCTGCAGGAAGATGCGCAGCTTGGCATGCTTCAGCGTCTTCGGAGACTTCAGCATGACGGTGTATTTTTCCCATCGCGTCGAGGTGATGTCCAGCCGCTGCTCGGCAAACTCCTGGCGTTCGCTCATCGTGCTCTCGTCAATCAGCTGCACGCGGATGGTGGCTTTCTCTTTGGGTGCCTTAGCCCATACGGTGAAGCGATACTGCTCGCCCTGCTTGACGCCGATGCCGAAGTAGCCCTCGTTGGTGAGACCCGTCCGGCGGTCGCGGTGTCCCGGGTCGCTCAGCTCGACGTAGTGCGGACAGCGCTGGAACGGTCCGTCGTCCTTCACGTCGACACAGCCGAAGGTCTGCCAGCCCATCAAGTGCTGCGGAAACTCGAACGAGCGGTTCTTCACCAGCTCGCCATACAGTCCACCGTCAGCGGCATAGTTGATGTCCTCGAAAAAAATACCGTACATCGTCGACTGGATGGGCGCCCCCAGCTTCTTGGTGTTCACATCCATCGTTAGCTGGGCCATAGCGACAAGAGCGATACCCATGACGGCGGCCAATGATAATAACCTCTTCTTCATCATTTTGTTTTTAATTATTTAATAGTGTTTTATTTAATAGTGTTGCTAAAAAGTTTGTTTCACGCTAATATCATTCTTCCCAACGGAGGACAGCACCGTTACGACGGGCCGGGTCGGCACCCGTGAAGTCCATCGAATAAGGACTGCCTGTAGTGGGACTCTTGCCTATATAGCGATGGGTACGCATGGACATAAGCATGAACTCATGGTCGAGATAGTCCTGCCACATAAACACCTCGGCTTTCGACACATCGGTGGTCAGACGGACATCGCCCGCCAACCCATAGCCGGAACAGCAGACATAACGACCATCCTCGCATTGCAGGATGACCTGTCCGTGCCCCTGGTCGACAACACGGAAACGGGTCTGGGGGCTCTGATCGGCAGGCTGAGTATCGTAGAGCAATCCATGCTTCAGTGCTATTGCGGGCAAACCTGTTGCCACATTGATGATGCGGAACGTTTTGCCATAGGGAATATTCCCACTGCGGTCGGCCTTTGGCTCGACGACGGTGAAATTGTCAAACTCCGCATAACCACCCTGCTTGCCTTTTATATTAAATGCAAAGAGTGCGTGACGTGAGCCTTGGAAGGTGATGAGCTGATAGCTGAGCGGCATCATGCGTCCCAGCGTCTGAAACGTCTCACCGTCTGTCGAGTAGGCATACTGCGCCTGGTTGTTGTCGTAGTCACCAATGCTACGAAGCCACAGTTTCCCATCGACACAATCGACGGGCACAACGACGGTGTCGTTGGTCAGCTGTTCGAAGCAACGCAGTGTGAGGTTGTTGCCGTCCTTGACTATGCCAATCCACGAGCATGGCACATTGATGTTACCCAAGCCACAGACATCACCGTCCTTCATGCCTTTGAGATAAAGCTCGACCGTAGTGATTGACGTGGGACCAATGACACGCTGGGTGAGTGTGTTACGAGCCCACATCAGCTGTTCGGCAGGCATTGACTGCAGACGCAGGCGCCCGTTCTTCAGGCTCCATTTCGTGTCGTCAGGGTTATGGTTCCACTGCCATATTCTCCCCAGCTGCCTGCCGTCGAAATGCTCGCTGCGCTGGTAGGGGGCGTGGGGTGCTGTCTGCTGCTGTGACATAGCAACAGACGGAACCTGGGGCTTGAACCACGTACGGGGTGCACGGCCCAGATTGCCCTCCAGGCCCAGCATGGGCCATCCGTCTTTCCAGGTGATTGGCGCCAGGGTGACTGTACGTCCTATCGAGTGGAAGTCCATCATGAGCAACGCCCACCACTGTCCGCTCTGGTCTTCGACGATGCCGCCCTGATGAATATTGGTACAGGCCGTAGCATCCTTATCGACGGCGGGTATGCCAAAGTGTGTGCCGTCGTCACCAATACGGTACTTCTCGCCACGCGGCACCTGAGTGAGTGGTGCAGCATGGTAGCCGAAGGTCTCGTCGGCCGTGATGGTGATGGTCTCGTAGGGTCCCCAGATGCTCTTCGAGCGGGAACAGAGCGTACGGCCGTTTGGTTTGTAGTCGGTAGAGATGAGGTAGTACATGCCATTGATCTTGTACATGTGATGCCCCTCTCCTACTGCATTACCCTCGGGAATAATGGTACGTTCTGTCTCCTCGAGGGGCCCGCTCATGTCAGGTTTCAACTCCGTACACTTCACCTCTCCATATCCATGAATGGCATAAATCTTGCCGTCGTCGTCGAAGAGTACGGAGAGGTCGTAGATGCGCCCCTGCATGTTATGATGCTTCCACGGTCCCCGGATATCTTCTGAGGTATAGCATTGCAGCCCCTTGCCATTGACATTCGAAAAGACATAGAACAGGCCGTTGGCATAGCGAATAGCCGGTGCCCAAATGCCTTGACCGTAAATCTCGTTGTGGTTTTTCAATGAGAAGGCATCGTCGGTGAAATCGAAGCGGTCGAAGCAGTAGCTGATATTTTCCCAGTTGACTAAGTCCTTCGAGTGCAGGATGACAAGTCCCGGCACGCTATGCATCGTGGTGCCGGCCAAATAGTAGTCGTTGCCCACACGAATAACGTCGGGGTCAGAAAACTCGTCGTAGAACAGCGGATTGGTAAACGTGCCGTTCCCGTTGTCGGCCGTCCACGAGGTCTGTGCTACAGCCGAAAGAGGGAACATGGCCAAAGTAAGAAGTATGAGAATAATCCGATACATAACTGTCAACTATCAACTAGATCCTCGGCCATCCGTCAGGTGTCCAGTTGACGGTGCGCTGGATGAGGACTGGTGCTCCGTCGTGAGCGATGCTGTAGCCATGACAGATGAAGATGTCATGCCCATCGACGTGGTAGACGGCACAATGCCCCGCAGCCTCGAACTCCTTCTTGTCACCTTCGAGAAACAGGTCACCCCCGCCATAGCGCATGTCGATGCCCTTGCTGTCAAGGTATGGTCCGCCGACGCTCCGACTCCGCCCCACCGCCACGCGGTAGTTGCTCTTCGAGCCCTGGCAACAGTAGTCCCATGAGACAAAAAGATAGTAGTAGCCGTCGTGCCTGAAGATGAACGGTGCCTCGATGGCATTGGTTCCTGCAAACTTTGAGGTGGGATTGGGTGCAACGCCCTTGGCTGCAGGGGCGTAGCGACGGGCGATGGTTTTACTTGCACAGCCATCCTTCAGATGCATCGTAGTATCGAGGGGAGCCAGCTGGATGCCGTCCCAGAACGAACCCCACACGAGCCAGGGCTGGTCGTCGCCATCGATGACAAAACAGGGGTCGATGGCGTTCCAGTTATCGCGATTCTCGCGGGACGCAACGATGCAGCCCTCGTCGTTCCATAGTGCGGCAGACAGCTTACGGGTAGAGAGCAGCCCGATGGCCGATCCGTTCTTGCCGAATGTCGAACAGCTGTATGCGAGCCACCAGCGTCCGTGCCACTGGATGACGTCAGGAGCCCAGACGTGCTGTCGGAATCCCGGCACCGAGTCGTGCGTCCACTGCGGGATGACTGTCATGACGGGCTGCGGAGCCACCGTCCACGACGTCCGGTCGGCGGATGTCATGTGCTGGATGCCCATGCCCGTACAATACAGGTGCCACGTGCCGTCCTCACAAGCCATGACGGGGTCGTGAACCAGTTGCGATCTCTGTGCCATCGCCATGACACAGAGTCCCGACAACATACAAATAATAACTAACTTATTCATCGTGTGGTTTTCGCGATTAGTTTTCTGCATACTTATAACCCCATACGGTGACTCCCGTCTTGCTGTTCAGCGCAGTGAAGCAGGGAGTTTTATCGTTTTTAGGTTCCAAAGTCTGACGAATCATCACGCCCTTGTACTCATCCTGTCCGATTTTGACGGTTACGTAGCATGTGCCCGACTTAGCCGTCCACGAGCCTTGATAATTGCCTGCAATACTGCCATCGGCATTCAATGTCACCTCGACGGGCTTCGAATAATCCTTCTTGGTATGATCGAGCTTGTAGTTATGAACCAGCAGGTTGTAGGTTCCGGGTATCTCGCTGCCGGCAATCTGCTGCTTGGTGGCAATATCGGCACTCTTGATGCCTTCGCCCGTATACTCGAACGGAGCAGCCACGAGCCAGCCATCCTCATTTTGGAACAGTTGGTGGACGCGAACCTGATGGCCCTCGCCCTGATTCTGGAAACGGGTGTGGTAGACCAGATAGCTACGACCATCGGGAGCGGCAAGACAAGAATTGTGGCCCTGCGAGCGCTCACCATCAGCGCCAACGGTCTTGTTGCCCCATTCACCATAGGCGCCAAAGATGTTGACACCCCGGTTGCCGTCGTTTTCCTTGGGACCGAAGTTGAGCAGATAGGAGGAATACAAAGCCGCACTTCCCTTGCTGTCGGTGTAAGGTCCATCAGGTGTCTGCGAACGGAACACGCGCATCTGGTAGCCGCCATTGTTGTAGTCGCTGGGATTACCGCCTGCAGCCAAACCGCCATTGGTGACAAAGAGATAATAATAGCCATCAATATACTCGATATAACTGGCTTCGCCCGAGGAATAATAGCCACCGGCAATCTTTTTGCCGAAATAGGGATCGACGGTGATGCCGTCGCCCGAGCCTGTCAGCGCATAGGTCACGTCATAGTCGCGCAGACCCGTTTCCTCATCCAACTCCAGCATATAGATGCCACCACTCCACGAGCCGTACGACATCCACAACTTACCCTGTTCGTCGTAGAACACGCAGGGGTCGATGCAGTTGGGATAGCGATTGCCCCACTTGCTGCCCACGTTATAGCGGCTGGGTAACGAAGTCTGCGTACCAAGCACAATCTCCAAATCGGTGTCCTTATAATCACTGCCCGACTTGAAGCCGCTGATGACTACAGGAGCCTGATAACGATAGGGACCACTGATCTTGTCGGCCGTCAGAAGGATGATGCTGGAATACCAGTTGTCGCCGTTGATGCTGAGGTACATGCACCACTTCTGCATCTGCTTGTTGTAGATGACATCCGGAGCCCACATCATGCCGTCGACATTATAACTCGTGCTGCCACGCTTCGACCAGTCAAAGGCGCTGAAGTTGAAGTCGTACTCCGTCCCACCCTTCTTGACCTTCGTCACCTGAGGAGCCACAAAGGCCACGTTATTGGCGGCATTCGAGGAGTTTGCCGTTGCCCAGGGCACAGTGGTGCTATTCCACGATATCATGTTGCTAGTCCAGGCGGTGGCGCGATGCGAACCGAAGATGTAGTAGCGCTGCGAGGTATGGTCGTAGACCACACTGGGGTCGTGAACGCTGACCCACTTCAGCAGCGAGGCACCGTTGGGCACATCGACCTCAATCTCGTCCGAAGGCTTGTCCCCGTCGCTGGTGGTAAACGTTACACCGGTAGAATACCTGATCTCACTGCTGTTCTGCACATAAGCTCGCACGTGATAGGTTGTGCTGGGCGTCAGACCGGTAAGGGTAATGGTCATGTCCTTCGACGAGCCAGTCACCTTCATGTCGTTGATGGTGGGATTGGCCGATGTGGCATAACACACACCCCGGCTCGTAATAGCCGAGCCCTCCGCAGTAGCCTTCACAATGGCCGTCGTCGACGTGATATCGGTTACCACGGGCGTCGATACCGACAGCGGGGTGGTACCCCCGCCGCCGCTATCGCTCGCGTCGTCGTCGCCACAGGCCACCAGCAGCAGTCCTGCACACAATAATAAACTTTTAACTTTGAACTTCATTTTACTTTTTAACCACGAATTACACGAATTTCACGAATGTACAGTGCGGAAACAAATGGTACATTGTACATTGTAAATGGTACATCACTTATTACTCAAACACCAGATAGCTGCTGTCAACCGTGAAACGGAAGTAGAAGTTGTCAGGATCGATGGTATTGATGCCAATGTAGTCCTGAATATAGTCTACGCCATCCGTTCCATGCATCACGGCCTTCACGTCGGCAGTTCCGTCGCCATTGTTGATAACCTGAAGCTTCACCTTGGCGCCGTTCATGGCAGCAAGCCATGCGACCCAGTCAGCCTGGCCGCCACTCGGCGTGCAAGCACCATAGCCGTCGCCCCAGCCAAAGTTATCGGCACGAACCACAGCATATTCTGTGTTATCTGCCTTACAGAGCACTGCAACGAAGTTGTTCCAGTTGTTGGCACCACTGGTGTAGTTGGTGAAGTTGATGGTGCAGACCTGATGAGCCTTCACCTGAACATTCGGAGAGTGTGCACCCCACCAGGCGGTAGCGCAGTCGGGAGTGCCCAACTCGTTGTCGAATACCATGTGGCATCCGTCGACTGTGAAACGGAAGTACATATCGTCAGGATCAACGGTGTTGATGCCGTTATACTCCTGGGTATAGACGTTACCATCAGTGCCGTACATGACGGCCTTTACGTCGGCGGTACCGTCACCGTTATTGGTGATATAGGCCGTCACCTTGGCACCGTTCATGGCAGCCAGCCACGCAGCCCAGCCTTCGTCATCGGCGAATCCGCCAACTCGTGTGCAGGCGGCATAGCCGTCGCCCCAGCCATAGTTGTCGGCACGTACCACAGCATACTCAGCCAGGCTGGCCTTATTCAGCACGATGACGAAGTTGTTCCAATTGTTGGCACCTGTGGTATAATTGGTGAAGTTGACTACCTTGGTCTCCTTCGGCTCCACCTTGATGTTGTCGGTATGTGCCGACCACCAGCCTGAAGAGTTGTCCTCAGCACCCAACACGTGAGGTGTGGGCACAACAACGGTCTGCGTGAAGGCAGAGAGTTCCTTCACCACACTGAACACCTTGCTGGCCACAACAGGCTTGTCGCAGTTGACACCCTTGAAAGTCTTGTTGTAGATGACCACGAGCGTCTTCTGCCCCACCTCATCCATATTAGGAATGGCTTCAAACTGCAAATCAGCTGCAGAGACATCCTTAGTGACACCTTCCTCGAAGGTCACTGTGGCGATTACATTTGCCATGGCATCACTCAGTTCCGTTCCAATAAGCACTTCGCTCGGAACACCAGACAGCGTCATCGACACCGGCTGTTTGTCTTCGGCTGATGTGCATCCACCGATAGGCTCAATATTTGTAGACAACCAATTAATGCAGCTTCCTTCAGGAACCAGGAACACGCGAATATTGGTGTTTGACGGATCGGCATTCAAATTGACCAGTGCCGAAGTCTGCGTGTAGGTTTTGGTTACCGTACCATTAGTCATCTTCACCATCAGGCCCCCAGCAGTACGATCGACAGTCAGTGTCACCAAACCACCCAGTTTCTGTACGCCTTCGTCTGTATCAGTATTGAAAGTAAGAGTACTCTCTACCAAACTCCGATCAATGTAATCACCCCATTCAGAGTTACCACTAGGCTGGTTGTCGTAACGGATGGCACCATACTCTTGGTAACCAACGCCGCCACGGTCTACATCATTCGTAATGATCATGGCGTAGTTCTTATACGTGTTAGGAGCACTGGGGTTGATGTTCAGATTGAACTGTGCATTCCACTTTGTTGCCTCAGGAATCACATAATATTTCGAGAATACCTGCCACCAACCAGTAGAAAAATCTTCCTTACCGATGGTATACACATCCTCCATCATGCCTTCCAGTTCTTCCTCTTCCGGTTCTTCCTCCTCACCACCTTTCTCAGAAAGCCAGTCGGGAGCATTCACGTTGTAGAGGTCACCGCCTTCGCAGCTCGTCAGGCCCATCAGTCCGAGAGCAGCCAGGAAGTAGACAGATGCTAATTTATTGAGATATTTCATAATCGTCGTTCTTTTACTTTATTACTTTATTCTTAATTATGCATTATGCATTATGAATTACGCATTATCAGAGGTCCACTACAGGATGTACGGTCCATCCCTTCTGAGAGAAATAGACTGAGTTGTCCGTATTGTTGTTAGCAGAGTTACCCACCAGATTGGCATTGACGTTCAGATAATTCTGATAAATCGGGAAATACTCATGGCCTGGCTTGTAGTTGTCGAAGGTGCTTCCCACGCCAGTGGCGCCATAGGTAATGACTTCCTTGATATCAGCACCGAGCTTGTAAGCACCATGCTGCTTCAACTGCTGCAGGCGACCTGCGTCATAGAAGAATCCCCAGCGGATGAGGTCGAAGCCGCGTCCCGTCTCACAACCGAACTCCTTCGGACGCTCGACGTTGGCAATCTGCTCGAAGAGCTTATCCTTAGAATTGAAGTCTGCAAGATTCAAACTTGCAAGATGAGCACGGTTACGAACCTGATTGATCCAGTCGATGGCCTGCTGTGTAGGACCGTTGACCTCGTTCTCGCACTCAGCAGCACGCAGCAGCACATCGGAGTAACGCATAATGCGCAGGTTGATACCACACTTCAAACCGACAACGATAGAATTGTAAAGACCGGTACGGAAATTAGTCCACTTGGCGATGGGAAGTCCGCCATTCACCTTATTGGTAACGATGGGGGCTTCGGCTGTCATCGGTATGGTATAGCACATATTACCGTATTCAAAGTTGTTCCACTGATACTCAAAAGTGCCAATGGTCCAATAGAGACGCGGGTCAAGAGAACCGTCGGTGGTCTTTTCCTTCAAGAAGAGCTGATAGAGCCAGGGGGCTGCAGAAAGGTCCTGCCAGCTACCAACATTCTCGGGACCGTAGTTGCTCTCAACGGCATGTCCCTGAGAGGCGTTCTTACTGATGTTAACAGGTGTCCACTCGTCGTCAGAACCCTGAGAACCGTAATCCAGGAACTGTACCTCGTAAAGGCTCTCGGCATTATTCTCGTAGGCAGAACCCTCGCGGAAGTTGTCACCATAGTTCTGCATGAGCTCATACTTGCCGTATGTGCCGCCGATGATGGCCTTCAGCACCGTCAGCGCCTCAGCATACTTATGACGCTGCATCAAGGCACGGGCATACATGCCAGCAGCAGCACCGCTGGTAATGCGGCCCTTGGCCCACTCACCACCAGCATCACGGGTGGGAAGCAGCGACATAGCCTCGGCGAAATCCTGCTCTACCTGATCCAATACGCGGTCGTACTGAGCCAAACCGTCAGCATCGCCCTCTTGCTTATTGGAAGCATAGAGACCATCCATCGTAGAATAGTCGTTGTAATCCAGGATGAGCGCCGGATTCTGATAGTAGTTGACCAGATTATAGTAAGCCAGCGCACGGGTAAAGAGAGCCTGTCCCCTGATGCGCTTCATGGTCTCCGACTGCTCGTTGCGCTCGTTACACTTTGTAATCACGAAATTGCTGATATTAATCACATAATACCAGTCGCGCCAAATCCACATGTCGACAACGTCGTTGGTGGTCGATGCATCCAGATTGTCTGCATAAATGTGTCCCCACGACTGTGCTACATTCCAAACCTCGTCACCACGGCATGCGTCGAGCGTATAGCCCACACGAGCGTATGTTCCTTCCATACGACAGTGGTGATAACAGGCAATGACGGCTTGCTCCAGATCTTCAACGGTATTGCCGAAAGTTCCTGTTGTCGGCTGGTTGGGATTGCTTAATTCCAACTTGTCGCTGCACGATGTCAGCGTGCCGATGCCCACGAAAAGGGCAAATGCAATTTTATATAGTTTCATACTAAACTTCATTTTTACTTTATTACCTTTTTACTTTTTACCTTTTAGAAGGAGAAGAGAACACCTGCCATGAAGCTACGCGGACTGGGGTATGAACACCAGTTGAAGCCCGGGGTAAACGTGCCACCGGCGTAGTCCACATTGTATCCCTTATATTTGGTGAAGGTATAGAGATTCTGTGCCGATACATAAACGCGAGCACCAGAGATAACACCCTTGAACCACTTGTCGGGGAAGTTGTAGCCTAACTCAATGTTGGCAATCTTCCAATAAGCGGCATTCTGGATCTTACGATCGCTGAAATAGTCGTTCCAGGCCTCACCATTTGCGGTAACGTATGTACGGGGAACGTCAGAGATATAGGTCAGTCCATCCTCTGACCAGCGGTTGGCATCGAGGATGTCCACATCCTTGTTTGCCCATCCGTAGCAAGAATTCAAGCTGTTATAGATACCGTCCGACACATGATAGTTCAATGCTCCGAAGGTAGAGATGCTCAGGTCGAAGTTCTTGTACTCCAAGTGGGCACTGATACCGAAGTTCACCTTAGGCAGACCACTGCCCAATACGACTCGGTCCTTGGCATCAACAATACCGTCGTCGTTCACATCCTTGTAGAGACAGTCACCAACCTGGGCACCCACCTGTGTGGCATGATCGTCCAAATCGGCCTGTGTGCGGGCAATGCCTTCGTAGACATAGCCATAGAACTGACCGACTTCCTCGCCTACGAATGTTGCGTAGTCACCAGTGATATACGACTCATTGCCGAAGCCCAGCGACCTTACCTTATTCTTCAGTGTGCTCAGATTGGCACTGATGTCATACTTCAGCGGATGGTCGTGATTACGATAGGTTGCCGAGAACTCGAAACCACTGTTTTCCATCTCAGCGGCATTCATCGTCACGGTCTCGTTACGCACACCGGCGTTGGCAGGAACGGGAACATTGTAAAGCAGGTCTGTCGACTTGTTCTTATACCACTCTGCCGTGAACTCCAAACGGTTGTTAAACATGGCAAGGTCAATACCAACATTGGTCGTTGACTTCTTCTCCCATGCCAGACTGCCGTTGACGAAGTCCTCAATAGAAGTACCAGAAACAACGTTATTTCCAAAGCTGTAGGTCATGTAACCTGCACGGTAAGTAGCCAGATAAGCATAGTCACCGATGTTCTCGTTACCGAGCTCACCATAGCTGGCACGAACCTTGAACATGTTGACGATGTCGTGGCTGATGGGGAAGAACTGTTCCTTATCGAAACGCCAACCGACAGACACTGAAGGGAATGTGCCCCAGCGGATGTTCTTGGTCAGGCGAGAGCTACCGTCATGACGGAGAATGAACGAGAGCAGATACTTGCCGTCATAGTCGTAGTTCAGACGACCGATAAACGACGTCAGCGCATGCTTGTACTCAGCAGAGGACGCGTCTCTGGTTTCAGCATTACTAATCTGCAGATAGTAAGGCTCCGGGAAATTCTTGCCCCAGGCATTCAGCAGATGGGTATTTTCCTCCTCATAGGTGATACCACCTAGAAGATTGAAATGATGCAGACCAATAGTACCGTCATAAGTCAGCGTATTCTCAACCAGGAAGTCTGAATAGGTACGCTTATTCTCTGTCAGTGTCTCGTTGCTCTTGTCCAGATAGACGCGGTTGCTCTGAATCCAGGCACCAATCCAAGTTTTGTCCATAGCATTTGTCTTGCTGTACGAGAGGTTCAGCTTGTAGTTCAGCTTGTGGTTCTTATTCTCCAAACCAATCATCTTCAGCAGGTCAACGTCAGCAGAACCTGTAGCCACCACACGGTCTACGATGGTGTTACGAGTCAGCTTGTTGTTCACCAGCAGCGGGTTCGAAGCCGAGATATCACCATGAATGTCATTGTAATACACACCATAGCCGAAGGCATCATATTTATAATTCTTGGCAGCAGGAACTCTTTCGTCCAGATACCAGGTCGACTCGTCATAAGCCTTGATGGTAGGCTGCATCAGCAGTGTACCACGCAGCACGTTGGTCACGTCGCCATACAGACCCTGCACATATTCATTGGCATTCGACAGGCCCATACCATCCTGGTTAGAATGAGAGTAAACCAGACTAGTACGGAACTTGATGAACTTGGTCTCCATCGTATTGTTTACACGGGCCGTGAAACGCTGGTAGTTGGGGCCAGCACCTTCCAAAGTACCCTTCTGGTTGAAATAGTCCAGACCTACATTATAAGTATTATTGGCACCACCGCCACTCAGATTGATGTTGTGGTTCTGGCGTACACCGGTCTTAAACACCTCCTTAAACCAATCGGTATTGGTACCGTCCATAAACTGATAGCGGCCCGTCTCAGGATTCAGGCTATAGCCACTGGGCAATGGTGTGTTCGAATTGGCAGCAGCCTGCCCCAGATAGTTACTATACTGATCAGCATTCATCACGTCGTAAGTGCTGCTGGGGATAACGTCGATACCAAAGTAGCCCTTATAGTCGACCTTCATCGGCTGGTCCTTCTTACCGTTCTTGGTAGTGATGATAACCACACCATTTGCAGCACGCGAACCGTAGATGGCGCCTGCAGAAGCGTCCTTCAACACCTGGATGGTCTCGATGTCGTTAGGCGAGAAGTCGCGAATGGTCGTACCCATGGGCACACCGTCGATGACATACAACGGAGCGGTGCTTCCGAACGTACCCAAACCACGAATCTTCACCGAGGGATCAGCACCAGGCTGACCGTCAGAAGTAATCTGAACACCAGCCACCTTACCTTCAAGCATCGTCGAGATGTTAGAATTCGACACACGCTTCAGTTCCTCGGCGTTCACAACAGACACAGAACCCGTCAGATCAGCTTTCTTCTGCGTACCGTAACCCACGACAACCACCTGATCCAGCACGTTGTCGTCAGACTCCAGCTGGATCTGATCAATGACGGCGCGCCCGCGGACAGCGATTTCCCGGTCCTTGTAGCCCACATAACTTACCAAGAGTGTAGCATTCGAAGCTGCATCAATCTCGAAGTTACCATCCATATCGGTAACACTTCCCGACTGAGCACCTTTCACCCTGACAGTAGCACCAATCAGGGGTTCCCCGGCTTGGTCTACCACCTGACCCTTGACCTTGACGGTCTGCTGGGTCACAGCTGCCTTGACATTGACAGGACAGATGGTAAGTCCACCCGTAATGCCTAAAGTCAGCATCAAAGAGAATAAGATTTGTTTTCTCATTAGTTAATTGCTTTAATGTTAGAATTATATGTTATGATAGCATTTTATACAGATTTCCGACGGCAAAAGTAGAGAAAAAGGTTTTCAAAGAGGTGGACAAAACAACAAATTAGGTGGATAAAATGTAAAATATCGTATTTTTTATGCCTTTATCCACCAATTTCTATCAATTTTTGTCCACCGACGCATCCTCCTCGGCATAAGAGCTGGGACTTGTGCCAAATTGTCGTGTAAAACAGCGTGTAAAATACTTCGGGTCATTGAACCCAACCTTATAAGCTATCTCGGTAATGTTTCTATTGGCCCAATTTTCCAACAATAGTTTTCTGGCAATGGTCAGGCGGTAGTTACGGATAAACTGACTAGTGCTCAATCCCGTTTCTGCATTCAGACGCTTAGACACCAAACTTCTACTCATGCCCATTGCTTCAGCAAACTCGTTGATACCGAACTCACTGTTCGTATAGTTTTGTTCCATCACATCCGTCGCCCGTTCCATGAACGACTTCTTCGTTCGCATAGCCTCCTCCTTGTCAGCTTCTACACTGCGTCGGTAGCTTTTCTGCAGTCGTTCGTGATTATCCAGGATGTTCTGGATGCGCGACTGCAATTGCTCAGGAGCATCCGACTCATCAAGCACACGACGGATGGGCAAAAGCAATTTTTCCGTTTCCTGTTGGCGCCACAAATCCAGACGACGATGGTAGTACCACACAAAAAGTACAGAAAGCAGTACCAGCATTAGCAACATAAACCACCAGCTCTTCCAGAAATAGGGAGCCACTTGCACCTGAATACTGGCCGTCTGTGGCTCATCGCCCTCACCCAAAGTATACTGTACCTCAAAGGTGTAGGAACCTGGCTTCAAGCTGGTATAGCGCACGGAGTGTTCACCGGGCTTCAAGGGCGTCCATTCGTCTTCGAAGCCACGCAGTCGATAACTGTACTGTCCTTGCGTCTCACCGGCATAGGTCAGCGTCGAGAAGTCGATAGCCATCGACTTATTCGACTCGTGCAGTCGGATGCAAGTCGCCTGCGAAATGTCTGCATCGAGCATTTGGCTATGCGCCGCACTGACTTCCTGATTGTCCACCATCAGACGCGTGAATCGCAAGTGCGGTTCATATCGTGCATCAGCATTCTCACCACGCATCTCGGTAAGTCCTGCCAAGGTCCCCAGCCAAATGGTGCCATTGGTTCCGCGCACCGCCGAGTTCCAGTAAAAGCGCTGACTGAGCAGTCCGTCCAGCTCGCCAAAATTATTAAAGGTCCGCGAGCGCGGGTCATACACCGACAGCCCGTTGTCCGTCGTAATCCACAGTCGGCCCTGTTCATCCTCAACAATACCCTTCACCGCATTATTCGCCAGTCCGTCATCCGTCGTCAACAGTTCAAAGTGCTCCTCCTCGCGCTCACCTCTGACCTCTGACCCCTTACATCTTCTATACAGTCCATAACCGTTTGACCCCAGCCACAGCGTGCCGTCCTTGGTCTCACAGAAACAACAGATTTTATCAATGACGGGCGACTCAGGATGATCTAACTTGTTGCGCAGGCGACGATATTTGAAAGGCTTTGTTGACTTCAAATCAACAACACACACACCCGACAGGCACCCCATCCATAGACGTCCCTCACGATCCACCACACTGCCTATGCAGCCACGTATCAGGTGATTTTCGGGAAAGGGGTCCGACAGCGTGCCCGTCTTCAGGTCATAATAGAATAATCCGTCGTTGCTACCTATCCAAAGGGCATCGTTATACTTGTCGTAGGCCAGCGCACCGATATAGTCGGTCAGGGGCACCATGTCGGGAGGCAAGTCCACATGGTGCACCTCTGGGCGCTCACCTCTGACCTCTGACCTCTTACTTTTTACCTCTATCCAATTCAGTCCCCCGCCCCACGAGCCTATCCAAAGGCGTCCATGTGCGTCGGGTTCCAAGACCGATACCGTATTATGTTTCAGTCCTAAGTCGTACAGCGACCAGTGTTCAAAGACACCATCTTCCGTCTGCTGTCTGACATCTAACCTGTTCAGCCCCCCTTCAACTGTTCCTGCCCACAACGTACCGCTGGGCTCAACATACATCGCATTGACCGGGTTGGGTGACAATGACTGTAATCGTGAGGGCTGGTGCATATAGTTTCGGAGCATCAGCGGCTGTGGCGACAGCTTCACAACACCCGCAGTCTCAGTACCAATCCATATTTGTCCGTCGCGAACCATCAGACAGTGCACAAAGTCGCTGGGCATCGGTTTCGGAGTCGTCGCCGTCGTCCACTGCTCGAAAGTACCGTGTTGTTCATTCAAGATATTCATACCTCGCAACGTTCCCACCAGTAGTCGTCCGTCTGGCATGACTGTCAAGGCAGTAGCATAGTCGTGTGACAGCGATTGTTCGTCGGCAGTATGACGGTATGCCACCAAGGTGCTGGCATACTGGTCGTACGCATACAATCCCAAATTCGTAGCTATCCACACCGTGTTGCCACGTTTCAGCAGGTCGGTAACATACAATCCCCGCAAGCCGCCAATGGCCGGAGCAATGTCGCCGCGCACCAGCGTTCCTCCACTTTCCGACAATCGGTACAATCCTCCGTCAATATTAATCCATACGGTACCATTGTGTTCTATGTCGCAGATGGTGATGTCGGGCGTGTTACCACGATAGCGACATTTGCTGACGCGTGCCACATGTCCAGCCTCGTCGAAGGTATAGCGGAATACGCTGTCACGCGTCACATGCCACATGGCCCCCTTCGTATCGCAGTACACTTTGACGGCACTCTGCATCAACCTGTCGGTGAAAGACTCCGAGTGCTGCACTCCTGATGTTATACCAATCTGGGCCATCGTCCGCATATCAAGCACCACAGTACCTTCATCAAAGGCCACCCATAGACGCTGGTGGCGATCCTCGGCAAATCCCTTACACGAATTGCTGGCAGCCAACAGACCACTGGCAACCAGCCGCTTAAACGAATAGCCGTCATAGCGCACAGCACCACCACCATACGTCGAAATCCATACAAAGCCCTGACTGTCAGCAAAAATGTGATTCACGTGGTTGTGTGGCAGTCCCGCTGCCAAGTCCAGTCGGGTCATGTTATACCTGCCGGTCAGCACACCTTGTGCCACCGATACGCCTGCCAACAACCCCAGCAAGACTCCTAAGACAAACAACCGTCTGAACCTCATATAAAAAGAAGACTCTTAATCTCCGACTGTGTCATCAATTAGTAGCCAGTATTCTGTTTCAAATGGTGTTGGCACAGGTTACAATGGTGCACCATTTTTGAATTATTATCGTCGAACTCACGTTAAGTTAACTGGTCAAATAGAGGATAATACATTAGTATTTTGGAAAAGTGTAAGCAAGGTACACGAAGATACGAATTATTCTCTTTGGATAGTTAACTCTTTAGGTATTTTTAAGTTATTTCTCACAGAAAGTGAAGTATGACAGAAATGCCGATGTGATTTAATAAAATATAAATGTTATGGGGTATATGCTGATAATTACTTGATATTATTTAATTTTGTCGATTGGATTTATGTGTAGGCAACTTTTCATAGCCATTATGATGCTGTTTGCTATCGGAATTCGTGCGCAGAGCATCAGTCATATCGAGACAACAAAGTCTTGGTATTACATCTACGACCAAGACGGTAAGAAGATTAAGACCATCAGCACCAGTCAGGGCGAGCTGAAAGGCTACAGTTCCAGCTTTTATATCATCAAGCAGGGTACTGCCTTTTACATCACCTATGATGTGAAAGGCAAGCGACTTCACACATGGGGCGCTTCATCGGTTGGGGAGATCCTTGGAGTCGCCGGAGATACTTTCACCAGTAAACAAGGTGCATGGATTTACACCTGGAGCAAGGACGGTAAGAAGATTAATACGAGGGCAGCTAAGAAGTGAGGTATGATACGGACTGACAGAAATAGCAGCAATAAGTTTTACCACGTTGGAGTAGTTCTATTCCTATATATTATAATAGGTATAGGGGCTGTTTCTGCATCGAATAAACACCTCCAAAATCCCACATCAAAATCGTATACTTGCGTCGTGTGTTTTATGGGATGATGCAAATAAACGGCAAGGTCAAGCCCCAAAAACTTATTTGGGGCGAAAATAAAGAAGAAGTTAAACTTACCACCCCTGATGGTAACGCAATTGAGTTTAATAACATGATAGACGTTGCGAACTATTTGTCAAAAAGAGGATGGAAGTATGTTGATTGTGAAGTCTATCATAGTACTTGGTGTGCATTTTTTGTAAAAAGAGTAAAAAGTGACGAAGAAGCAAAAGAAGGGCTGTCTTTTGATACTGATTTTAAAAAGTAATTATGGCAGAGCAGGAGAAATGGCAATGGCAGGAGCCGGGGACGGCATGGAGGGGCGTTGGGGTGTATCATGTCACACTGACGAATTGTTGCGTGACGAACGCAAGCGCCAGAAACTTACTCAGCAGCAGTTGGGTGAGCGTATTGGCAAGAAGCGTGAATATATTTCCTCTCTGGAGCAAGGCCAAACGGACATGCAGCTTTCTACGTTTATGCTTATTGCCAATGCGCTGGGATTGCGATTCTCCATAGTTGTAGGATAGAAGGATTTACAAATGTCATTTGAAGAATCGTCAGTATTGTGAAAAGAGGCTTAAAGAGTATAAGGCCAAGCAACAAAAGCCAGAAACGTAATCTCAAAAGATAATTTTCGTTAAAACACAGAGGGGTGTCCTGACTTATGGGACATCCCTCTGCTATTTTTGCAGCCGTAAACCAATAAATGATTTGATTATGGAAGGTATTTTTTTAGTATTCGTATTAATCGTAGTCGTCGTGAACCTGGCTGGCGGCTATGTGGAGAGTTTAACTAATAACTGTAATAACCCTATTAATTTATCAACTGAGAATGACTAAGAATCAGAAAGAAGAACTGAAGGCCTGGTCGGACCAGGTCAGAAGCGGCGTGAGACGCAAAATTGATTGTATGAAAGAAGAGTTTGCCGAGATGACGGCCTATGACCGTGTGTTGGACGCTGTGCACGAGCTGATTGCGGAGAACGACGACCTGAGCGAGCAGGTGGAGAGTCAGCTGGCTGAGATTGACGACCTGAACGAACAGCTGGAGCAGAAGGATGCGGAGATGGCCGCCATGCGCCAGCAACACCAGACGGAGATGGACGTGCTGCAGAAGCAGTTGCTGGAGGCAGAGAACCAGCATCTGGAGTCGGAGAAGCAGCACTTGGAGGCCGAGGCTCATGCGAAGCCGATGGAGATTCACAACCACTTCGAGTCGGGCAGCAACTCGCAGGTGTTTAACGACAAGGTGAATGGCAGGTTCACCAAGAAGCAAACCACGAAAAAAGACAAAAAAGATAAGAAGAGATGGAAAAAGATAGTCAGAAAAATGTTGTAAACCACTTCGAGGCAGGTTCGAACTGCCAGGTGTTTAACGGCAACATCACGGGCTGCACATTTGCCATGCCCGGGGCGACGGTGACGCAGCAGGCGGCAGCAAGGCCCATGCCTCTAGGCGGAGGACAGCCGGAGGTGTTCTACGAAGAAGAAAGAACCGGGGAGTTGTGCCATTTTATCCATCCTGCCGTTGACAGCCGACAAGAGTGGCTGGTCAACGACGAAGTCTGTCGGCTGGTGTCGCGACAGGGCATACAGGAAATCTGCCGGCATTTGCTGAAGATGAGTAAGGACAACAAGTTGCTGCTGCCGCAAAGTCCGGCGGCAGCCTACGCAGAGTTGGTGCGCATGGGCATGCCCCATGGCACAGGATTCAACGAGAAAACTTTCAAGAAATATTATAGGAGGGCCTAGGATGTCCTAGGCTTTCCTAGGATTTCCTAGGAGGTCCTAGGATTTCCTAGGGCTTCCTAGCCTTTAGCTCCGCTATTTCGGCTTTCAGCCGCTGGTTTTCGGCCTTCAGCTGGCGGTTTTCTGTTTCCAGGGCGCGCTGGTGCGCGTCCTGTTCTTGACGATAACCGGTACGGGCGGCATACATGCGTTCCTTGATGCCGCCTTCGGTTACAAACTGCTTTTCCAACTTCTTAATATAGGCAAACATCAGCTTATCCGTCTGATGGCAGAGGGTAAGTGCCAGATTAGCCATTTCTTCATCGTTCATCTTGACTACCAGCGGCTCATAGTCGATGTAGTCGTTATGCGCGTGGCAATACTCACGAAGTCGTTGCTGGCGCTCGTTTTGAGGTTCCCACACGGGAAGATGATGCGTATTCAGGTAGTCTTGGTAGTCGGAACGTAACTCCTGCAAGCTGCCACGGGCCACATTTAGCAGCTTCAGCTCCATCTCGGAGCTGGTCAGTCCGTCCTCACTGCCTTCTACAATATTTTGCTTACCCGAACGGGCGGCCTGCACCATCTGGTCGACAGTCCGGTCGCCGTAAGGAGGGAGAAACCGCTTGCAGAACTCGACCGTCAGCTGGTAGAGGGCGTCGCTTTTGCGATAGAAGTAGAGATTCTGCCATACCACCGCTTTCTTGAGGACTGTTCTGTTCGGGGTAGATTCCATAGTTTCTTTTTTTTAAAGTTATTATTAGGAGGGCCTAGGAGGCTCTAGGAGGCTCTAGGTTTTCCTAGGAGGGCCTAGGTTTTCCTAGGATTTCCGCTGCAAAGATAATAAATCCTTTTGAAATAAACAAAAAACGGGCTCTCTTTTGTTGGAGCGGCGCACGAACGGAGCTAATCAGAGATAAACGGAGATAGTTAGAGATAGTCGGAGATAGTCAGAGACGGCTCTCCGAAAAGCCATTGTCCTCCCAAGAAAAGTCCATACTTTTGCATCGTCAACGAACGACAAGCGATCTTTAACTTACTGATACAAAGGACACGGCGGGAAGGCCCGGACGAAAAATAACAACCACGGATTTAACGGATTAAACGGATTTATTATTTATGGAAACAAAAATCTTAAAAGTAGTACGCCAGGGCGAGGCCTTCAGCGTACAAAGCAGCAAACAGGAGTCGGGACAGATCCAGAAGTGCACGATTGTGCTGAAGGAGCTGGGCGGCTCGAAGTTCGGAAACGAATATGTGTGCACCATGCTGGGCAATCTGGCGGTGTGCAGGTTCTACGAGGGCGATGTCGTTGCGGCCACGCTCCGTTTCTCTACGCACGAGTATCAGGGACAGGTGTTTCAGGAAGTCCTGGCCACGGATATCGTGAAAATCAATTAAAAGTAACAAACCCTGAGTTGAAGTGAGGGAATCAATTGAGCACCGCGAGGTGTAGGGCCCTTTCTCAAACTTCTCTCACTAAAACTCAAACAAAATGAAAACAACAATTATTTCTTTACAGACAAAACACGTCGGAAACGACAACAACAACCAACCACAAATGATGACGTCGCTCGAGATTGCCGAGCTGACAGGTAAGCCACACAATGACATATTAAAGGCCATCCGAAAGATGGAGCCAGCATGGGAAAAAGTATGTCAGGGAAAATTTTCCCTCACATCCCGAACCATCGTTCAGCCTAACGGCGGAACGCGTGAGGTGCCCTGCTACCAACTCACCAAGACCGAGTGCCTTTACATCGCCACGAAGTTCAACGACGAGGCGCGCGCCAAGCTGGTGCTACGCTGGGAAGAACTGGAGATGGCTGATGTCAGAAGGAAGAGGGAAGAGGTGAGATGTCTTCCCGAACCGAAGGAGATTCTCAGGCTGGCGGACAACATCATCGGCGAGGGTCTGTGTCTGCTGAACGAGCCTGCCGAGGACACGCTGACGGCGACGCAGGTGGCGAAGACGTTCAACATGACGGTGTGGGACTTCAACCAGGTGCTCAGCGACATGGGCATCCAGTATCGTCGCCATGGCCGCTGGAACCTGAGCGACGACCTTGAGGGCCGCGGCTTCACTGCCCTGCGCACGCATGTATCCTATTCATTGAAGGGTGAGAAGAAGATTCGCACCTACATGACGTGGACCATGACGGGACTGCACTACCTGAACGCAAAACTGGGATATCCCAATTTTTAATGAACACGAATTACACGAATTTTACGAATTAAAAAGGTATGAGTGTACATTTGGTATATATGCAGAACGGGGCGAAGATGATGCGCCCCGTCCTGACGAGAGAGGAATATCTGAAGTTGCGCAACGGCGGCTTCCAAGTGCAGAACGTGGCACGCATCCGACAGGGTGACGAGGCGGTGAAGGCCAGTTTGGTGCAGATGAACTATTCGTGTCTGCCGAACGAGGACGGCACGCTGAAGGGCTCGACACGCATGACGACAACGGTGGGCATGGACATCGACCACGTGGAGCCCACGGAGATGCAGCCGTTGCGTGAGCGCATCCTACAGAAGAAGGACGAGTTGGGACTGCTGATGCTGGAGCTGAGTGCGCGCGGCAAGGGCTATCACCTGGTGTTCAGGCGCCGCCCGGAAATGTCGCAGGAGGAGAACCTTCGCTGGGCCAGCGAACTGCTGGAGGTGGAGTACGACAAAGGAGCGAAGGACATCACCCGCGTGTTCTTCACGACCACGGAGGAAGAACTGATCTATCTGGACGATGCCATTTTCGATAATTCAACCACGGATTGTACGGATGAAACGGATAAAGCGAACACGAATCTCACAAATTCGTGTTCAGTTTCTTACGACCCTGAAGCAAAATACAACGGTATGCTGTTTAAGGACATCATCGCGAAGTACTGGGAGCTGTTCAATGGTGGTAAGGAACCCGTGGAGGGCGACCGTAACGCGCTGACCTTCGAGCTGGCGGTGACCATCAGGAGTATTTGTGGTTATTCACTGGAGAAGATGATGCAGGTGATACCCAACTACTGGATGACTGACACCGACGAGTATCGCAAGACCATCGAGAATGCGCTGAAGGAGCCTCGGAAGGGGATGCCTTACCGATTGAAGCAGGTGCTGCAGTCGCTGAAATCGCAGGCGGGCGTGAAGGCTTGCGGCGGTACGCTGACTACGCCTCCGCCCATGCCGAAGAAGTTGCCGCCGCTGGTGAAGTTGCTGACGAAGAACGTGCCCTGGTTCTATAAGCCCGCTGTGGCGAATGCGGTGTTCCCGGCGCTGGGTGTTCACCTGCACGGTGTGAAGTTCCGCTACTGGGACAATGTGGAGCATGAAGCCACGTTTATGAACGTCCTGATTGGTCGCCAGTCGATAGGTAAGGGTACCATCAAGAAACCTATCGAGTATATCATGGAGGACATCAAACAGCGCGACCAGCCTAACCGTCAGCGTGAGGCCGAGTGGAAGCAGAAGAACCCGGGAGCCAAGCAGAAGAAAGACCCCCGCCCAACGGACATCTGCATCCAGATGCTGATTGACAACCTGACCGATGCCGTCTTTAACCAGCGCATCGTGGATGCCAACAACAACGGGCAAAGATTTATCTACACGATTGTCGACGAGATTGAGGGTCTGAAGAAGGTCACGTCGAAGGGAACGGTGGATGAGGTGGGTTTGCTGATTCGTAAGGCTTTCGACAATTCTGATGCAGGTCAGGAGCGTGTAGGAGCAGATTCTGTAAGCGGCATAGCACCGTTGCGTTGGAACTTCAATGCCTCGACGACGCCGCCGAATGCCCGCAAGTTCTTCTTCAAGATGGTGAACGACGGTACGGTGAGCCGACTGGACGTCTCGACGATTATCCACTCGGATGACGACGATGATACGGCGCCTATCCTGGGCATCTACGACCACACGTTTGCACAGGAACTGAAGCCCTATATCGACCGTTTGGAGGCTGCCAACGGGCTCATCGAGTGTTCGCAAGCAAAGAAGTTGTCGCTCGACATGAAGCAGGAGAACAAGGATGCTGCCCGGCTCTTCGAGAGCGAGGCCTATCGCGTATTCTCCTATCGTGCCAACGTCATAGCCTGGCTGAAAGGGATGGTGCTCTATGTGGCGCACGGCTACAAGTGGAGTAAGGAAATAGCCGATTTCGTGCGCTGGAGCCAGTCGTATAACCTATGGTGCAAAATGTTGTACTTCGGTCAGCAACTGGAGCGCGAACTTCGTGAGGAAGTCGAGATACAGAGTCAGTCGGGGCCTCAAAACCTGCTGAACCATCTGCCCGACGAATTCACGAAGGAGCAGTACCGCCAGATGCGTCAGAGCAGGGGAAAGACCGGCGACGGTGAAAGCACGCTGCGCGTATGGCAGAATCGGGGGCATATTGTCTACGACGAGGTCAGCGGCCGTTACTGCAAGACGGAGGAGTATAAACGGAAATATGGAGGTGAGGTATGATGGAGATCGAGAACAATCAAGAATGCTTTGTGCGGCTCTGGCGTCGGCTGGAGCGCACGAGGCGCCTCCTTTGGGAGCAGCATCAGCGGTTCTGCATCCGCAACGTGTTGAAGGTGTGGTTTGGCTTTGATGCCACCGACGACTATATCTGGGAGGTATGCCATACAGCCACGCTCCTGCTCGACGAAGACAATCCCCTCTGTGGTTTAGACCAGTTGCAGCCGCCTTCGCTCTATCCTCGCAAACACCGTGAACTGCTGCGTGCCATCGTGGCCGTCACCATGGGCATCGGTGTCCGCAAGGTCAACCTGAAAGCCCTCGACAAGGCCTACAGCATCGCCTTCCCGAACAGTACACCGATGAATGTGAATAAGAAAAAGAGACCATAGTGTTTCAGTTGTTACAGTGTTACAGTTGTGTATTTAGAAATTTGAAGTTTGAACTTTGAATATTGAACTTTGAACTTTATGATTAGTAATAACGTGGAAATTAATAAAGATGTCAAACTCTCCGAGCATTTGACTTCGTCGAGTGTGGCTGCGCTCAGCCATTCAAGCAAGCTTGATGGCCTTCGCTTATCGCCACACTTTACGCTCGCTGAGATGACGAAAACGAGTGTGAAAACAGCGGATGGGAACATCCCGAGTCATGTACATATTGAGAACCTCCGTAGGCTTTGCCGATGGCTGGAGCGGTTGCGCCAAAGGTGCAACCAGCCCATCATTATCAATTCGGCGTATAGGAGTCCGCAGGTGAATAAGGCGGTGGGCGGGGCGGTGACGAGTAATCACCTGACAGGGTGTGCAGCGGATATTCGCTGCGAGGGTAAGGAACAGGCTATACGCTATGCGTGTATTCTCTTAGACATCAGCGACGAGAGTCAGGAGCCGTTCGACGAACTACTCATCGAACAGAGCGCGAAGAGCATCTGGGTACATTTCGCAGTAAGGCCGGAAGGCAACCGCAGAAAGATCGACAGCTTAAAGGTTTAACAAATCAGGCGGGCACTCATTGAAAGTGCTCGCCTGAATGATGTTTGGGATAAGTAATCCGCAGTTACTTGATGACAGTGCGGGTCTTTTCCACCTGACGAGTCTTTTCGATAACCTCCTCGTAGGTTTCGTACTTGGTGACCTTGAACTTGCCCTCACCGGTGATGATGACGCAACGGTTCTTGTCGTTCTCCTCGAAGGGCTGAACGGTGTCGCCCTTCCAAGTGGTGGTAATGTTGGCGGCATTGATGCCATGATCGTTGACCAGCTTGGCGGTAATGCCCTCAGCACGCTCCTTGGAGAGACGCTCGTTGATCTTGGCATTTCCTGTGCCGCGGTCGGCATAGCCAGTGACGACAATCTTAGCGTCGGGGTCGGTCTTAATCAGGTCGGCAGCCTCCTTGACGGCGGCGTCGATGCCCTGAGCCTGTTCTACGTCGCTGACGTTAATGTGATAGTAGACGACCTTCTCCATCTTCGACATCTCTATGCTCTCCACGGGGCGTTGCTTCTTCACCGTCTCAGTATAGGGCTCTTCAACGTAATAGGTCTCAACAACCTCTTGTTTGACGACCTTCTTCGGCAGACCGAACTTAAAGGTTAAGCCCAGAAGGGCAGTGAGCTGGAAGTCGGGGTTGTAATTGCGCTTCAGGTTGAACTCGTCGTTCTTCATGTTGCCGTCGATTTCGAGGCCGATGGCTACGGCGCGGCTGACATTGAAGTTAAACTGTGTGCCTAATCGCATGTTGTAGCAGCTCTGCTTGGAGTCGCAGGGATAGGGGTTGGGGTTGACGGGCAGTGCGTCATTACGCTCGTTGAACTCGTCGAAATCCCAGGTATAATTGACTCCGAAACCTAACAGCATTACCCAGTCGAAGAGGTTGCAGTTGCGCTTGGGATTGATGATGTTAGTCATGTTCATCAACAGGTCGATGTCGCCCGTGAGGGCCTTGAACTTGTAGTCGTCAGAAAGTTTGTTGTTGATGATGCTTATGCCCGTGATGGCGCCCTTGGCCTCCCAGCCCTGTACATGAATACGTGCACCAACCTTTGAGTTGAAGTAACGACCGAAAGAGAGAGCCACCTGTGGGGTGAGGAGCTTGTTGAATTTGTAGTTGGTGAACGTACCCTGCGCACCACCCTGAACGGTGATGAAGTTGTAGGGATAGTTATCCTCTACACTCTGTGCCTGCGCGGCGGTGGACACTCCGAAAAGGAGTGCCACTGCTGTGAGGATATTGATGATTCTTTTCATAACTTTTTATATTTGAAGTTTGAAATGTGAATTTTTGATTACTGCTTGGTAATTACAACCTTGTTATTGCCAGCATAGCTGATGTAGAGCTGGAACTTGTAGGTTCCTGCCTCGATGTTCAGGTTGTTGCCATCCTGCACGAGGTCGTTTTCTGAGCCACCCCAGTTGATGCCCCAGTCGTGGTTGGCGCGGAACTTGAACTCGCCAGAGACCTTGTCGGTGGTCACTTCCCAGCAGCCGGCGTCTTTGTTGAACTCCATCTCGAGGTCAGAACTC